>Ga0207836_1000035_pt1 | contig 56863 bp, 57 predicted proteins | sample LuqExpMetageno18_FD_187776 | JGI IMG/M metagenome (GOLD analysis project Ga0207836, IMG submission 187776) | Tropical forest soil microbial communities from Luquillo Experimental Forest, Puerto Rico - Sample 18 (SPAdes) | ecosystem: Environmental > Terrestrial > Soil > Tropical forest ...
GACCTGCTCCTGGGCGACCCGGGCAAGGCCCGGCGGCAGCTGGGCTGGGAGTTGAAGACGAGTTTCGGTCAACTCGTGAACATGATGACCGATGCGGACCTGAAACAGGCGGAGCGGGAAAAACGGGCCGATGGGTAAGGGAACCGTCATTGGATTGCCCTATGGACCAGCAGAGTGCCCAGGCCTGCCGGAAGGCGTCAAAGCCCCGGCCGGACGCACAACCACGAAGCATGGGTGAAACGCGCCGATGATACCTGATTTCACGGTTGGGCCATTCATACTGATGTACCATGCTATCGACGACTGCCCGGACGACCCGTATTCGGTGCCTGTGGATGCTTTCCGGCGCCAGGTGTCATGGCTTTTGGAAAACGGGTTTGAGGTCGTTTCCCTGTCATTCCTGCTGCGGTCGATGCAGGCGGGGAACTACCGGGCCTTGCGGAAAAAGGTCGTGATAACGTTTGATGATGGTAATGAAGACTTTGTCACCAATGCTCTGCCGATACTGCTGGACTGCGGAGCCACCGCCACGGTTTTTCTCGTCACGGAAATGTTGGGGGGGAAAGCATCTTGGAACCGGTCCGTACCGCTCATGTCCGAGGATGACGTCTGCGGCATTAAGGCACAGGGTATCAGTCTCGGCAGCCACACGGCCACCCACGCCAGACTGACAGCCCAGGATCGTGCGGAACTGCAGCGGCAACTTTGCGACTCCCGTGACGCTCTCTCCAGCCTGGGTGAATCGTTCCACTCGCTTGCCTACCCATGGGGAGAATGGTCGCGGCAGGTTGCGGATGCAGTGCAGGCAGCCGGTTATGAATGCGCTCTGGCAGTGGGGGAGCAAACGCGCTTGACAGCCGCTCATGCATATTCTCTCCCGCGCATAACCATGAGACGCGACCTGGATATAAAACGTTTCCGAATGCTTTTGACGCGAACCCGCGTCGAAATGGAACTGCGCAGAGGGTATCGAATCTTGCGCGGGACAATGTCTGGCGTCTCGGGAAAGTCCATCGCCGGGATGAGCGGGAGATAGAACAGGACTATGCCTTCAAACCCTCAAAGTGGCCGCATACCCAGCGAAGATATCCCCGTGCTGCTGACTATCTTCAACAGGCCGGATAAGACGCGAGCGGTTATTGAAAATCTGCGGCAGATCAAGCCGAAACGGCTCTTTGTCGTAGCGGACGGTCCCCGTTCCAGCCGTCCGGAAGACATGGAGAAGTGCCGGTTGGCTCGACAGGAAGCGACAAACGTCGATTGGGAGTGCGATCTCAAAACCAGGTTCCATGACAGGAACATAGGCTGCGACCTGGCGGTCTCTTCAGCTATCGATTGGTTTTTCCGGAATGTTGAGTACGGAATAATTCTTGAGGATGACGGGGTCCCACAACCACAGTTCTTTACATTTTGCGGGGAGCTTTTCGATCGGTACGCTAACGATCTGCGCATAATGCAGATCTCGTCCGCCTCACCGTGCAATCCCAGGCAACACCCGTATGATTACCACTTCAGCCATACGTTTCGGTGTGCCGGAACGTGGGGCACATGGCGCCGCGCCTGGACGCATTTCACGCGCGACTTGGGCCGCTACGGCGACGATGAGGCCTTTACCATAGTGAAATCCTGTCATGCCGATCATGCAGTGATTCGGCAGCAATTCAGGAAGTTTTCAGCTTTCAAAAAGGGTGTCTTCAATAACTGGGATTTTCAGTGGAATATGGCGTGCTTTGCACAGAACGGGTTGTGCGTCGTCCCTGAAAAGAACCTGATACTTAACATCGGTTTTGATGAAGAGAGCACCCACACGCGCAAGACAGAACCGACGTATGATGGCCTGGAGCCTCAACCGATCCGGTTTCCCTTGCGGCACCCACCATTCATTTACGCAGACGGCGGGCCGGAGAAGAGCCTGGAGATGAAGATTTATCGGAGCCTTTCGTTGAAGAGCCGCTGTATGTACCTTTTGCGCCGGATTCTGGGAATGTTCTCGTATCTTCGTGATGTGATGCCATATGGATAGTGCTCGCGCAAAACTTGCACCGTTGCACTCGAACAAAGAATTGCGAAACGAGGCACAGAAAAGGATCTCAGGGCATACTTGCAGAGATGCATTGAAGCAAAAAACGGCTTGTCCAGGGAACGTTGCCATGATTTACAGGATCATTTTCGTCTTGTCACTTGTTTTTATCATCTCCTGTCCGGCGAGTGGAGCGACATACTATATGAGGGCGGATGGGAAGGCGGCGAAGAAGAGGAATGCCACCTCGTGCTCGTCCGCAACCAGTGCCATGTCCGTTGCCACGCACAACAGGGAATCGTTTGTCCCGGGCGATGTCATCAATTTGTGCGCTGACGGCGGGGACTACAAGACCAGCATTATCGCCCCATCCAGCGGGACAAAAGGTCTCCCCGTCATCTACAGGAATGCAGAAGGGGAAAAACCTGCCATAGACCTCAGTGTCGATGTGAGCGGTGCAGCGGGCTGGATTCCGGTGGGCGGCGGAGTGTATCGCAAAAAAGGGACCGGCCGGGTCTTCTGGGAGGATGACGTTCCCCTGAAGGCTGCCACCTCCCAGGCATGCAACGACGGCAACTGGTTCTATCCGCTGGGGAGCCTTACCCTCTACTATCGTCCCACGGCCGGCGGCCCCTCGAACCACTCGACGCGCAGCATGTGGTTCGACAGGGAACTGACCCCCTTTGGTCTTGATCTCAGGAACAGAAGCAACATTACCGTGCAGGGATTGAAGTTCATTCGTTGCGGAGGCGGCATAGGCCATGGTCAAAACCTCTTCTCTCCCGTCTCTCCGATCACCGGTATTGTCCTGCGCAATAATATGTTTTCGAGATGCATGTGGGCCATCTGGAGTCAGGTGAATAACAATGGCGTGGAATCGGATGTGTTGATCCGTGACAATGTTATCGATTACTGCAATAGCGGCATAAGTGCGTGGACAAATAGCGACGGTACTCCGGGGCACACGCAACACCATGCCCGGTATTCCATCACCGGCAACCGGATAACGCACCACTATTCCATAACCGACAGTAAGGTATGGTCCGATGCCCTTTTGACCAGTTATTACTACACCGACCATGAAGGCATATCGTTCCAGGACGTCCAAGACAGCGTGATATCGGACAACAGTATAAGCGCAACCTTCAACAAGGAATTTACTTCCGACGAATACTGGACCCGCGCCATATTTCTTTATTTGACCAATGGCCGAACGCCAACTTCCGGAAACTCAATCCTGCGAAACTATATCTACGGACATTATGAGCCGGCGATATACATAACGTCTGCCAGTGGCCATGCAGGGTTTCAAAACAATATCATTGCTCATAATATCATGTATTACGATGGCCCTTACTCGGAACACCACTCCTTTATCACAAGAAGCACCTCGGATAATAATCTGACTGGAACCAATTATTTTGTCAACAACACCATCTTCAATTCGCGCAAGGGCCTGGCAGTAAGTGCCTCATACTATAAAGACGGCAACTGGGTTGTACGAAATAATATTATAAGCTCATATGACAAGATCTTTATCAGTCCGGCAAACGACAAGGGTAATTTTATTATCGATCATAACCTGTATTCCAGTACTGCCGGGTTCCAAATAGGTAATACCGCCATGAAATTCTATGAATGGAAAAATAAAAAGAAATATGACGCCGTTGGTTCAATAATCGGCAACCCCCGCTTTGTCTCCACAGGGAAGGATTTTCACCTCCAGCCCGGCTCCCCGGCAAAAGGCGCCGGTGTGGCTGTCGGCACGGTAAAGGATCATGCGGGAAATCCGGTGTCAGGCAAGCCAGACATCGGGGCTTATGAATTTCAAGGTATTCCGAAGGGTGAAACGGTTGGGCCAGAGAACAGTAAGGGAAGGTGATTATCAGTGAAGCAACTGCTTAGATATATAAAATTTCTCATTGATATGGGGATACGAGGCGTCTTTAAGACTCTCTATCTGAATTTCAGGTTGCTGCCATTTGGGCAGGCAATACGTCTGCCGCTCTATTGTACAAGACATACCGATTTTTACAGTCTCAACGGAAATGTGGTTTTTCATTGTCCTGTCCGCCATGGGCTCGTCAAGATTGGGTTTCTTGGGGATGATATGTTTGTCAGAGCAAACAATATTACTTTACTTGACATTAATGGAGAAATTCATTTTGGCGGTAAAGGTGATTTCGCTCCCGGTGTGTCGATAATTGTCGGTAAAGGAGCAAAGCTTACAATAGGAAAAGAATTTTTTATAAATGGGAACGTAAAAATAATTTGCCATAAGTGTATAGAGATCGGAGATTGGTCCAGAATAGCATGGGAATCACAGTTGATAGATACTAATTTTCATTATGTTGTAGACCTGTCAAACGGGACATATCTTGATAAAGCATCTCCTATCTCAATAGGCAGCAATGTCTGGATTGGCAATAGAACGACCGTCGCACAAGGGACCATCATCCCAAGCTACTGCATCATAGCATCCAACAGCCTGTGTAATAAGGATTATTCACATATCCCGCCGGACTCCATTATCGGGGGCATGCCTGCCAAGCTGCTGAAGAGTGGTTTCAGACGCATTTTTTCATATGATGAAGAAACGCTGATTACGCAAAAACTGGGCTTGGAGTCGGGGCGGTAATCCGTGTGGTGCTGCGTATGCCGCTCGTAGAGAGGTCCGGCGGGATCAAAACCGCCGGCAATCGCGGGACAACAGGTCTCCTGGAATTGTAAAGGATGGATTGCAACTGGTTCTGAACCCTGGAATTTGAAAGGTGCTGTCGTGCGGGTATTCCATTTCATGACCACTCCGCTGAGTATCGATGAACTCAGGTCGGGAGGTGCGGGAGTCAATGCGACCGGTGGATGGGTTGCATCGCTGCTGGGCCGGATGATGAGAAACACCGATTTCGCGTTTGCGTGCGCTTCGTTGGGAAAGGCCGCTAACGTGCAGAAATCGCATGATGGCCGCCTGGACTGTTTTATGGTTCCGGGAGACTTGTACAGCACTTCAATGGATTCGTTACGCATTTGCAGGGACTTGATCAACGAGTGGAAACCCGACCTGATCCATTTTCACGGCACGGAGGCCGCCTATGGTCTCCTGACCGCCCGCGGCATGGTTGACTGCCCGGCGGTCATCAGCCTTCAAGGCCTGATGGGGCCGTACTCCGAGTGGTATAACTTCTTTGGCAATAACAGTGTGACGGATATCGTCAGGATGCATCGATGGCTCGAGATTCCCGCCATGCGTGGGCTCTGGACCCGATTTCGCCAGTATCGCAAACTGGCTGTCAGGGAGCGGGAGATCATAACAGGCAACCGGTTCTTCATGGGGCGCACGGCCTGGGATCGCGCGTATATTAGCGCCTCTAATCCGACGGCCCATTATTTTTACGGCGGAGAGCTTTTACGTGAACCATTCTGGCGCGAACGATGGGATATGGGAGCGGCACAGCGGTTCAGGATCGTTTTTACCAATGCCGGGGGCTATCCCAGAAAAGGAATTGAAACCCTGCTGGCCGCCGTCACGTTGCTGCGGCCCCTTTTTCCCGGCATACAGGTGGCTATTGCAGGTGGTATCAGCCATAAGAGCGGATATGGAAGATATGTCCGCCGGAGAATAATGGAACTGGGGGATGTCGCGATAGAGCTCGGACCGTTGAGCGCTGAACAAATGGTTAAAGAACTCAAGAGTTCCCATGTATTCGTATCCCCATCCTTTATAGACAATAGCCCGAATGCCGTGTGTGAGGCTCAATTAATAGGGATGCCCGTTATTTCGACCTACACGGGAGGTGTTCCAAGCCTCGTAGAGGAGGGGCGCACCGGGCTTTTTTATCCGACCGGCGATGCGCCAATGCTTGCGGCGCGCCTGCGGGAGGTGTTCGAGGATGATGCCATGGCTGTGCAACTCGGCAGCAAGGCTCACGAGGTTGCAGCCGGGAGGCATGACCCGGATGCCGTTGTCCAGGGAATCGTGACGGCATACGGACACATTCTCGGGAGGCCCGCTTCTCATATGAATCGACATGCTCCAACCGGGATGAGGCCATGACTGAAAACATCAATCTTGTCGTAATGGGAGGATTCACGTATCCCTGCGGCATGGCAGGGACAAAGCGGGTCCAGAACGTCATCAGCGCGCTCAGGGAATGCGGCGTTTCGGCGATTCGGGTCTTTGTACTGCGCCAAGCCGCGAAAGACAACATGCTTTCGGGAATTCACGATGGTACGCCCTATGAAACCATCATGGGGGACTACTTCCGCGCCAGGATGCTTGCTGCGTTGCCATTACTTTACTGCAAAGCATTTGCCGCCTTGAAAAAGGCTTTCAGGGAAGATCACAAGAACATTCTCTATTTTTATGGCCCTTTGTTTTTTGACAGCATCGTGCCTTTGATCTACGCACGAAGGCTTGGTTACAAGCTCGTTTTTGATGTTATCGAGGATTACGATCTGTCGAAGGACCTCTCCGTGTCTGTGTATCAGTCTCTGAGGTGCAGCCTGACAATCAGGTTTTCGAAAGCAATGAAAAACCTGGCCGCAGGCGTGATCGCAATCTCTTCGCATCTGGAAAACAAATTTCGGAACTACGATCAGGGCAGGATCCCTATCCACTACTTGCCGATCTCAGTTGATATGAATCAATTCCCGGGAAATCCATGCGGAACCGGCCCCGTCGTGTCGCTATTCTATGCGGGAAGCTTTACCAGGAAGGACGGCGTTCCGGTACTGCTCGACGCATTCGATGAACTGGCGGAAAGATACGGGAATATTCGCCTGATACTCACCGGCCGGGGGGACAGGTTGGCACTGCAGGCTTTTCTTGAGCGTGTCGAGAGTTCTCCGCACAAAGACCGGATAGAGTACAAGGGGTATCTGGAAGAGAAAGATTATTATTCCCTATTGAACAGCGTTGACATCCCTTGCATGACCAGAGTGGATATAGGTTTTGCCCAAGCCGGTTTTCCATTCAAACTGGGTGAATTTCTTGCCACCGGGAAACCTGTCATTGCCTCTGTTGTTTCAGACGTGGACCGGTTTCTTGTCAATGGACACACTGCGATGCTGGTAACGGCCGGTTCCAGCAGGGAAATATGCGAGGCTGTGGAGTTTCTGGTCAATAATCCCGAATCTGCTTCGGCCATAGGCGCGCGTGGCCGCGAAGTTGCTGAATCCGCTTTCGACTACAAAAAACAGGGCAGGGCGCTCCTAACCTTTCTTGAAAACGTGTGAGTAACAAAACGCAACACCGCTGAACAACTGCAATCAGGATTATATCCGGGATATTGAAGGCATTTGACGCTGTATCGGGAGATGGCACATGGGCAACGACGAACTCCGCCGGGCAAAATGGGAACAACAATTCAGGCAGGGGGTTTGGGACGTTCTGAAATCGGTGGCAGAGGTTCCCAGATATGGCGCTATCGGTGCTTATTTACGGCAGCTTGATCGGCCCATCTCTCTGTTGGACGTCGGGTGTGGCGAGGGGCTGATACTGAAATTCTGCGATCGTGCGTGGTTGCGTAGTTATTCGGGGCTGGATATTTCCCAGGAAGCTCTCAATAAAATCACCACGCTCCTTCCCGGCGATAGTCTCATGTGTTCATCAGTGGAGGAATTCTGCACGGAACAGCGATTTGATGTGATTCTTTTCAACGAAGTTCTCTACTACACGGCGGATCCCTATGGCCAACTCGTTAAGTTCAGAAATTATCTGAATCCTGGTGGGCTTTTTCTCATTTCAACATTTAAAGGTTTGGGGTTGCTGACACGGAATGGCCGTAACCTCCGACTGGTATGGCGGCTGATCAGCGATTGCAAATGGAACGTAATCGATGATGTCGTCATAAAGAATATCTCACGAGGATTGAGCTGGAGAATTGCGCTCATACAGCCGGGCGACGACGGGGCATGTGAAAATGGAAAGTAACCAGGCCACTGCATGCGCTTCGTCAGACACAAAAGTTTCGACAGTGAGCCAAAGAATTGCCAGCATCCGCATGAGAATATCGAAGGGCCGGCAGACGATCCGGTCCGTTGCGGCGCTCCTGAGCAGCAATATTACCTCATCGGTGCTCTCCGCGGCGGGCGGTCTGCTGGCAGCCCGTTTCATCGGCCCGGTGGAGACCGGATCATTCCGTTCCTTTACCATTCCGCTGACATACCTGACATTCCTGCACCTTGGCACATGGGACGGACTCTGGCGCCAGATGCCCTATTACGCCGGCAAGGACAGGCCGGATGAAGTCGAGAGGATTGCGTCCACAGCCGGAGCATTCAACATAGCGCTATCGGCTGTCGTTTCATGCGGGTTTTTGCTCTGCGCCCTCTATAGCTTGGCACGTCATGACTATTACGGGTTTTTTGGCTGGCTCTCCCAAGCCTTATGTACCTGGGGAGTTTTCTACAGTGGCTACCTGACGTTAACCTACCGGACCTTGCATCATTTTGTCGATATGGCGAAGATTCAGGTACTCCAGACAGTAGCCTCCTTTGGCATGGTTTTCCTCCTGCCGTTCCTTAAATTCTACGGTCTTTGCGTGCGGGTGGCGGTTCCGTCGCTCCTGGGGGTTTGGCTGTTTCACCGCAACCAGCCTCTCAGGATAACGTATCGTTTCGATAAGAAATCTTTCAGGGAACTCCTGGTAATCGGCCTGCCGTTCAGTTTCTGGGGGAGTCTCTATTCATCATTCTGGACCGCGACGGAGAGCGCATTGGTGCTCTATTTATGCGATGTTTCCGCCCTGGGGCTTTTTTCTGTCGCGGTTGTCATGCGGGGGGCGATGGAATCCCTGCCCACGGCAATGTGGCAGGTCTTCGCCCCGCGCATCATAGCGGCTTTTGCCCGGGATGGGGGAGTCGGCACCATGAACCGGAACAATTTCCAAATGACCTTCCTGCTTACCGGGTTCATGGCTGCACTAGTGGTCATTGCCTCATTCTTGCTCGATATCCTGATCCCGATCCTGATCCCAAAGTATGTGGCCGGCATCCAGGTGATGAAGATCTGTCTCTGGTTTTCCGTTGTCCAGACAGCGTTCTTGCCGATGAGCGCCCTTGTTGCCACGGGGAGGTCATGGCTTTTTGGCCGCAGCGTTATCGCGGGAATGGTTGTTTTTTCTCTGGCCACCTATCTGTTGTACCCTGTCATTGGCGGCCTGCTTGCCGTTGCCCTTGGGTCTCTGCTCGGACGCACCGCCAGGACCTTGGCCGCCTATGTCGATTTGATCATGCTGGCGAGAAGTGAGACGTGATGACAAGGAGTAAGAATATCATGCGGCCTCTCCCGGATTTCCGGAAGGGGCGGGAGCGTACCTGTGTCGTCGCGTTTCTGCTGGGGATGGCGATTGTTGCCGCACCTGTTTATTTTGGAAAATCATACGCGTTCTTTATCCCCTTCATAGTGTTCTCGATTTTCATGACCATGCTATGGAGGAAGGCTCCCCGCCCCTGGATGTATCTGTTCTCGGTTTCGGCGGCAACCCCCATACCCCTGACCAGGTATGGTTTTGCCGGCAATGTTTTGTTCGCTCTCTGGTTCATTGTTCCCAACACCCGGTATTTATTCAAGCTTCCTAAATGGCTCTATGTTTCGGCGGCGTTGGCCGTTTTGGGGATATTGGCCAGCGCAATCAACTGGATGCCCGGCGATGTTGTCCAAACCACCATGCGGCAGGCCACATTCGGATTCAATATGTATCTGGCACCGTTTCTCCTGTTGCCCGCGGTATACCTGAGGATGAGGGAGAGCTGCGATTATGACGCCAACCTCCGGGGCCTTTTGTTTTGTTTGATCGTGCCCTCCACCGTGCTGCTGACCTCGGCAAAATTGTTCGGGTCCGTGAGTAATGTCTGGGAAGCCTCACAGCATGCTTCAATGCTTTCTGACGGTTTTCTGGTTTACCAACTCGGCCGATTGTACGTCAACTTCCTGAGAACGGAAGTCGGATTTATATTGGCGGCATTGATTTGTGCGTCAGGTGCGATCTTGTTCTCACAGGTAAAGTCACAGTACAGATTACTGGCGGGGATATGTTTTGTCTCAAATGTTTTTCTTCTTCTTACCACCGGCAGTTTTGGCAGCAGTTCTGCGTGCCTGTGCGGCCTGGCAGTCATCTTCCTTACGCTGATCCGCAAGGTCAGTCTTATAAAAGTTGTCGCATCGGTGTTCATTCTTTGCAGCATATTGGTTTTATCCTACGGTCTGGCCCCCTCTTCCACAAAGAAGTATCTGGAAAAACGGTTTGAACATCGCGTCACACATGCGGATACCGACAGGCTTGCTCTCTGGGCTAACGCCGCGGAACATCTTCTGGTCCATCCCGAGGGGGTCGGTTTTACCATGAAGGCCGGAAATTCTTTCATCCATAACGATTATCTGGCATATGCCGTGAGTTACGGCTTTATTGGTGGGTTGGGATATGTCTATCTCGTAGTGGGATTGCTGATTTACTTTTTTCACGTGCCAAAGAGCACCTTTAATGATGCCTCAGCCCTCGCAGTGCACCTTGCCGGTCTCGGTGTCATAGTAGCCCTCGCCATAAACTCGATGACCGATCACTCGAACGAGAACAGGTGGTATTTCAACGTCATCTGGTCCATCATCTGGTTCAGCTACTTCAGCGGCAGTGTGCCGCAGGGGAAGGCTGCCGGCAAAGGTTTGCAAGATGCCTGTTGCTAAAGCCATAAAAATGAAAATGAGACCGTTGCTGTCTCGCTTTTTGGGCCGATTCCTCGTGAAATGCGGTTTTGTGCAGGCACAGGTGAAAAAAATAAGAGCAACAAACAGTATTACGGTGTTGTATTTCCATAACCCCTCGGCGGAGCTTTTTGCCGGGTGCATCGATTGGTTGGTTGACCATCATTATGTCTTTATCTCCGTTCGGGATCTTTACGAAATCGTCTCCCAGGATGTCGTGCCTCCGGCGGGGGCAGTCTGTTTGACGGTGGATGACGGTTGGAGAGAAAACTTGTCCAATATCATGCCGGTCATTAACGCCCGTAATATCCCCATTTGTTTTTTTATATCGACCGGTCCGGCTCTGGATGGGACATTCTGGTGGAGTTTGTGCTCTCATGCCGAGAGAGAGGGTTTTGGGAAAAACATGTCGGCCCGTAAACTCAAAAGAATCCCGAATCTCAAGAGAGTGAAGGCTATCGATGAATTAAGAGCCAGAATGACACTTGATAGAGAAGCTATGACAAGAGAAGAACTTGTTGAATTGTCAGGGAACCCGCTTGTCACAATTGGAAGCCACACGGTCAACCATCCTTGCCTCAATCAATGTACTGATGAAGAATCGTATTATGAAATCAAAGAAGGTACCAGGCAATTGTCAGAATGGATAGGGAAAGAGGTACAGTATTTCTCCTATCCTAATGGGGATTATCTCGGTAGAGAACACAAAGTACTAGATGAATGTGGCTGCCTGCTGGCGTTTACAACCCAACAAGAATTTGTTTCACCTCGTTATCCCCACCATTTCTACGTGCCGCGGTTCTCTATCAACGACAAAGGCTCTTTGGAGGAAAATATCTGTAAAGTGGTCGGACTGTGGCAAGCCCTGGAACAGCGTGTGCCCGGCAAGAGGGCAGGGCGCTTATGAAAGTACTGGTTGTTACCAATATTTATCCGACAACAGCAAGGCCTTTCGTAAGTCCTTTTGTGAAAGAACAAGTAGAATCCATGCGGGAACAGTATCCCGATATGGTGATCGACGTGCGGGTTATCGAGGGGGCAAGGCCGCGGGGAGCATATTTCAGAGAGATGCTGCGCCTGCCTTTTTTGGTGAGGCGTGGCGGTTACGACATTGTTCATGCCCACTTCGGACTGACCCTTATTTCTACCCTTTTTGTCCGGGTTCCGGTTGTTATCACCTTCCATGGTTCAGACCTGTTGGTGAACAGGACAAGATATGTTTCAAGGCTTCTGGCTCCCATGGCTGCAAAAGCGATAGTTGTGGCGGAAAAACTGCGGGGGTCCCTGGGGTATGGAGAAGTGATACCGTGCGGCATAGCCGCGGAGAAGTTTGCATTACCGCCGGAGTATGCTCACAAGCCCGGTCCCTCAATGCCCGGCAGACTCAGAATTTTGTTCCCATCCGATCCATCAAGAAAAATCAAGAACTATGAACTTTTTCAGGCGGCGTGCCGGGAGCTGGAAAGGAGGGGGAATGCTGTTGAAGAAGTGTATCTGATGAATTGCAACCGGGCAGATATTCCGGAAGTCTATTGGAACTGCGATATCATGATCCTGACCTCTTTCTCCGAGGGTTCTCCAACCGTTATAAAAGAAGCCATAGCGGCCAAGCTTCCTTTTGTGTCCGTTAATGTTGGAGATGTAAAGGAATGGGCTGCGTCGGTGGGTTTCGGCGTAGTTGTGGCCGAAGGCAGTCCGGTGGCAATTGCCGACGCTGCGACCTCGCTCCTGGCACGATGTGAACGGCGGGGCGCTCTGGATAGCGGAAGGTGCATCGAGGCGATGGATATTAAGAACGCCACGAGACGTATTCGAACCATATATGATGAAATTCTCGAGAAGCGCTTTCCTGGTGTTGTCATGGTGTGTACGGAAGCACGGGGCGGCATCCGGTCCGTTGTTGAGCAGTACAGGGCTGACGGGCTCTTTTCCCGCTGGCATGTGCTGCTTTTGAATTCACATAAGGAAGGTCCTTTCATTTTACGCCTGGGCGCTGGAATCAAGGCGGTCCTGCATCTCTTTGTTCTATTCGTAAGACGTCGAGCCCTGTTGGTCCATTGCCATGCGGCCATGAGAAACAGCTTCTGGAGGAAGTCAATAATCGCCCTGCTTGCCAACTTTGCGGGGTTGCCGGTCGTTTTCCATCTGCACGGCTCGGAAATGAAGAAATTTGTGGATGAACAGCCACGTTGGCTGCAGGCAGTGATTGGCCGGATACTGGCGAGACAATCGGTTGTGGTCGTACTGTCGGAGAGCTGGGCCCGTTATATACAGTCGGTTGCTCCGCGGGCGCATGTCGAAATCTTGCCGAATTACGTGGACATGCCGGTGCTGGAGAGTGATGGTAATGCCGGCCGGAGCGCAGAAACGGTTCATGTTCTCTTCCTGGGGGTTGTGGGTGCCCGAAAAGGGGTCTACGACCTGTTGCCGGCATTCAAAAATGCGCTGGAGCAAAATCGGTCCCTTCGTTTGATCATTGGCGGAAACGGCGAAATTGACCAGGCCAAAGCGCTGGCGGTGGAACTCAAGGTCGCGGATTACGTTACCTTTTCCGGATGGGTGAGCGGCGCAGCAAAGGTTGATCTGTTGCGTCGGGCAAGTATCTTTGTGTTGCCCTCCCACAATGAAAATTTTCCCGTCAGTCTCCTGGAGGCGATGAGTTGGCAAGTTCCCGTCATCTCTTCCCGTGCGGGTGGTATTACGGACATGGTTCGTGATGGTGTCGATGGAATCCTTGTCGATGCGGGCGATCGCGCCGCCTTGACATCGGCAATGGTTTGTCTGTCGGAAGATGCCGGCTTACGAAAAAGGATGGGAATGTCCGCACGGGAGAGGGTGGAACAAAATTTCTCCAGGGCGGTGGTTTTGCCGAAACTTGAAGGTATTTATGACGTTCTCTGCAATACCGCGGCAAGATCCCGACAGGTCTGAGAATTGGGAGGGCACGTGATCCCCTTAATTGGAAAATATAAGCAGCATAAAGCGATAATTTGTAATTTCGGCACCGGTGGGCACAATGAACAAATGAAGCGGTTATTATCCCATTTGCATACTGAAAACCTTACGCTTATTGCCCAAGCGCCGACGAATACCTCCGACGGCAGGTTTCAGGTCCTGTCGAAAATCCATAAGGTGCGTCAGGAATATTCCAGTTTGGGAGGGACCTTGGCAATACCGTTTTTTGCGATACATGGGTTGTTGAAAACAATAAAACTTTATACCGAATATGACATAAGGATATTTATTTCCACTGGCCCCGGCATTGCCGTCATTCCTGCAATCATATCCAAAATTTTCGGCTCAAAAGTCATATATTTCGAGAGCTGGAGCCGTTTTACCAAACCTTCGATTTCCGGCCTTCTCATGTACAGGATTGCCGACGTCTTTTTTGTGCAAAACGAAGAAATCAGGAAATTTTACAAAAATGCCCACTATATGGGGCGATTATGAAAGTCCTGGTGACGGTTGGCACTACTCCGTTCGACAGTCTTATCCGGTTCTGTGATGAAAATATGAGCCCGGACCTTGACCTGACCCTGCAGCTCTCCGACAAGGGAATCTACCTTCCGAAGAGATTTGGGTTTTTCAGGTTTGCCGACAACATTACGGAATATTACGACAAGAGCGACGTTGTTGTTACGCACGCAGGCGCTGGAACCGTCTTCAATCTCCTTGAGATGGGAAAACGCATAATAGTGGTCCCGAACCTGGACAGGGATGATGGCCATCAGAAAGATCTTGCAAAGGAAATTGCGCAAAAAAGATGGGGGTTGGTGTGTTGGGAGCTGGATACCTTGCCCCGGCTCATCGAAGAGGTAACAACGTGCGAACTGGTCCCCTACGAGCGTCAAAAATTTTCAGGAGGCCCGCTTATCAACGCGATGATCAGAAAGCTCTATTTCGGCGATGAACCTCGAACCCCCCAAAAGTAAGATTAGCCGAATATTTACCCCGCTGTAACACCGCATTAACACTCTTCCGGTAAGCTGCAACAACATTTGCACTTTCGCCTCTGCACATCGCCACCCGCGTCTTCACGGCGGCTACGTTCCACTACCCGGTAACATATATTTTTCCAGATCAACATGGGAGCGAATAGTATCCATGAAAACTGCCCATGAGGCCGTTGCCAGGAGCATGGTCATGCGGATCCGGCCGGAAGCCTGGCTCAAAGGCCTTGTCTACGCCACATTTATTGCAATTCTCTACCATGGCGCTCTCCATTGGCTGGTAACCAGGGATTGGAGTCGGGAGGACTACAGCTCCAGCGCCCTGATTCCCCTCGTGGTCATCTACCTTATATGGGAGAAGCGCCACCAGCTTGCGGAGTTGCCGTCCGTGCCTTCATGGAAGGGTATGATCCCCTTTGGGTTTGGGCTTGTGCTGTTCTGGCTCGGAGAGCTCGCCGGGGAGTTTTTTACCCTCTACCTATCCCTTTGGTTGGTGGTTGCCGGACTCTGCTGGACGCACCTCGGATGGCGAAAGCTCAAAATAATCTCCTTCCCGGTCGCCTTTTCGCTGGCCATGTTCCCCCTGCCCGGCTTTATCAATACGCAGATGACCCTGAAGCTCAAACTGCTCTCCTCACAACTCGGTGTCGGCATGCTCCAGCTATTCGGCATGACGGCCTTCCGGGAAGGGAATGTCATCGATATGGGGTTCACGAGGCTACAGGTGGTGGACGCCTGCAGCGGCCTCCGCTACCTGGTTCCGCTGATCGCCATGGCGGTTCTGTTTGTCTATTATTTTCGGGGGGAGACCTGGAAGAGGCTGCTGGTCGTCGTATCCGCCATCCCCATTGCCGTGGTCACCAACGGGCTCAGAATTGCGTCGGTGGGAATGCTTTACCCGGTCTTCGGGCCACGGGTGGTCGAGGGCTTCTTCCATGACTTCTCCGGCTGGATCATCTTCATGTTCAGTCTCGGGCTGCTGCTCGCTGAAATCTGGTCACTCAAGAGGTTGTTTCCGGAGAGATCCCCGGAGAACGGCGCAGCTTCGCTGCCGCCGGAAGACGAAGGAATTCAGACCCCCAATGCCGCCCCCTTGTCACCGTTATACGTTGCGCGGCACTTTATTGTGGCCCTGGTCTGCCTCTCAGCTACTCTCGCCGCGGCGAAAAGCGTCGATTTCCGCGAAAAAACCCCCATAAAAAGGCCCCTCTCGGAATTCCCCGTTGCCATCGGCGATTGGCGGGGAACGCGAACCGCCATGGACCAGGACTCCCTCAACGAGCTGAAGTTCAGTGATTACACGATCATCGACTACCGGGACCCCCGTGGCCGGGAAATCAACTTCTATACGGCCTATTATGCCAGCCAGACCAAGGGGGGCTCGGTCCACTCGCCGTCCACCTGTCTGCCGGGGAGCGGCTGGAGCTTCGAAGAGTCCGGAGTCGTCCCCGTGCCCTTGAGCGGCACGTTTTCGCTGCCGGTGAGCAGGGCGTTTATGGAGAAGAATGGACAGCGGCAACTCACCTACTACTGGTTTCCGCAGCAGGGAAGGGTGCTTAACGATCTCTTCAGCCTCAAGCTCTACGTGTTTTGGGATGCGCTAACACGTCAACGGACCGATGGTTCCCTGGTGAGAATAGTCATGCCGGTTTCCGCCACGGAAAGGCTCGAAGACGCCGAGGCACGGATGCAGTCCTTTGTCAGGCTGCTGGTGCCGCAACTTGATGCTTTTCTTCCCGGAAAAACACTCAAATGATTTTTTTATCGACCCTCATCCTCGCTGTTCTGATCACCATCATCATGACGCCGGCCCTCTCGTCGCTGGCGGTCCACTACAATGTGGTCGATCTCCCGGGGGAACGCAAGGTGCATACACGGCCCGTCCCTCGTATCGGCGGCATCGCCATGGCCTGTGGTGCGTTCGTGCCGCTTTTGCTCTGGAACTATGCCGACCACTTCGTCATTTTTTATCTGTTAGGGGCAGTGGTGCTGGTCTTCTTCGGCCTGCTCGACGACCTGAAAGACCTTTCGCCTAAGAGCAAGTTACTGGGTCAGATAGCGGCGGCACTGATCGTCGTCATTGCCGGAGGAACCGAGATCCGTTCTCTTGGAACACTGCTTCCCGATGCCTATCAATTGCCGCAGGCGCTCTCCATTCCCCTGACGGTTGTGGCCATTGTCGGCGCCACCAACGCGATAAACCTGGCCGATGGCCTGGACGGCCTCGCCGGGGGCATCTGCCTGCTGGTCTTTGTCGGCATTGGTTATCTCTCCTACGTGGAAGGTGATCTGGTGGCCGGGCTCATCTCGCTGGCGCTGGCTGGGGTGATTTTCGGGTTTCTCCGCTTCAATACGTACCCGGCGTCCATTTTCATGGGGGACGCCGGGAGCCAGTTCCTGGGCTATTCGGCGGCGACCCTGTCGATTTCCCTGACCCAGGGGCAGACCACCCTGAGCCCGGTGCTTCCCCTGCTCCTTTTGGGGGTGCCGATACTGGATACGCTGACGGTCATGGTGACCCGCATCTCCCAGGGACGGTCACCGTTCTCGGCGGACAAGAACCATTTTCACCATCACTTGCTAAAGCTGGGGCTCCATCATTCCGAGTCGGTTGTGGTTATCTATGTCCTGCAGACACTGCTGGTCATTACTGCGATCCTGTGCCGTTATCAGTACGACTGGGTGCTCCTGACCGGCTATATCGGCTTTTCGACTGCCGTGCTGCTCATTTTTCATCGCGCCCGCCGGTCCGACTGGCGGCCGCGTCGCTTCGGCTTTTTCGACACCAGGATTGCCGGCCGTCTCAGAATGCTGAAACGCGAAGGGGTCGTCATAAAGGCCACGTTTCCGTTCTTTGAGATCGGCATACCGCTCCTCCTGTTATTTACCTCGTGGACAGCCTCCATGACTCCGACGTACGTGTCGCTGGCCGCGTTGTCATTGGCCCTTGTCATCGTGCTGGCCTGGCGATTCTGGAAAGAGCGGCTCGATACGGTCCTGCGCACGGGCATCTACCTGTTCATCCCTTTCGCCATCTACTTGAACGACCATCATCATGTCTCGTGGCTGGAAGGCCCCGGCCGGGCGTTTTATAATATGTCGTTCGGCATCTTTGCGGTGTTCATCGTCATCATTTCCAAGTTTTCCCGGCGTAAATACGGATTCAAGAGTTCTCCCATGGACTTTCTCATCCTGATTCTGGCCGTAGCGGTCCCCAACCTGCCGGACCAGCAGATACAGGAATACCAGCTCGGCCTGATAGCGGCCAAAGTCATCATGCTCTATTTCAGCTATGAAGTTCTGCTGGCGGAACTGCGCGGCAGAGTCGCCAGGGTCACGGCAACGACGGTTGCTTCATTTGTGGTCCTGGCGTTCCGTTGATTCGGGCAAAAACAACCAAGGAGTGACGCGTATGCGGAATAAGATCGCCAGATTGAGCTTTGTGCTGTTGGTCGGTGTAGCGTTGATGGCCTGTAGCGGGCCGGAAGCCAAAAAGGCCAAATTCTTCACCAAAGGAAAGACCCTGTACGACAAGGGGGATTTTGTGAAGGCGCGGCTGGAATTCAAGAACGCCATCCAGATAGACCCCAAGTTTGCCGACGCCTATCTGATGCTTGGCAAGATTGAACTGAAAGATGGGAACTACAAAAATGCCTATGGCGACTTCAGTAAGGCCGTCGAACTGAACCCGGCCGATCTGGAGGCCCAGTACCAGTTGGGGAAGTTGTTCCTTGGCGGCGGCCTCCCCGATAAGGCGATGGAAAAGGCGGAGCTGATCCTGAAAAAGGACGGGAATAACATTGACGCCGTCCTGCTGAGAGGAGCGGTGTATGTTGCCAAAAGAGACTTCAATACGGCCATTCCCTACCTGGAAGCACTTATCGCAAAAGGCAACACCAAGCCTGACGCGTATGAGCTGTTGGCGACGGTGTACCTGCAAAAAAACGATCTGAAAAGCGCCGAGGCGGTTTTAAGCAAGGGGATTGCGGCAAATCCCCGATCGGTCAGCACACTCTATCCCCTCGCACAACTCAAGATACAATCCGGCAAGATCGACGAAGCGGCTGCCCTGATCAAACAGATCATCGCTCTGGAGCCGAATGAAGCCCGGCACGTCATCACACTGGCGGGGCTCTATTGGAATAGCGATCAGAAAAAGGCCGTGGAGACTCTCAAGGGTGTGGTGGCGGCAGCACCCCAGGACCAGGAAAGGCGTCTGCAGGTTGCCGGGTTCTATATATCCAAAAACCGTCCCGATGATGCCGAGCGGGAGCTTAAGGAGGGTATTGCCTCCATATCCAGGAATTTCAAGCTCCGTTTTGCCCTGAGTGAGCTCTATGCCAACACCAATAAGCCCGATCAGGCGATCAGCACCCTGAAGGATGCCCTGGCCAAGGGGAATAACCTTGAAAAACCGGACCTTGTCCAGGCAAAGGCCACCCTGGCCAAGATCTACCTCATTCGCCAGGATCTTGATACCGCTACACAGTATGCGGATGATGTGATCAAAGAGAGCCCCAAAAATTCCGAGGCGCATTTTACCAAGGGAAACATCTTTCTGTTGAAAGGCGACGGCGCAAATGCCGTGTCGGAATTCCGCACCGTGGTGAACGACACGCCGCAGTACGCCCAGGCTCAGGTCCGGCTGGCCGAGGCGCATCTTCTGAACAAGGAGCCCGGCCTGGCGGCTGACGTTTTGAAAACCGCGCTGAAGGCCGACCCCGCTTCACGGGATTTGCTGATAGCCCTTTCACGTGTCTTGATCATGCAGAAGGATTTTAAACAGTCAGAGGAGTTGTTGAATAAAGTTCTGGCCAGGAATCCCGCTGACCTGGAAGTGATAAGCGAACTGGGAGACCTTTTCCTGCGCACGGGAGACCTGAAGCGTGCGGAACACCAATATGCCGAACTGAAGCTCAAGGCGCCGCAACTACCGATCGGCTATGTCAAATTCGGCGAACTGTATGTCAGGCAGGGCAGAGCGGACAAAGCCGAAAGCGAGCTTGAGCAGGCTTACCGGAAAAATCCCCAATCATGGCGCATTGTCAATGATCTTGCCTATCTGTTGGGCGAGAGGGCGCGGAGCGCATCGGAACTGGACCGCGCTCTTTCGCTGGCGCAAAAAGCGCTCGCCCTAAAGCCGTCGGACCATACGGTGGAGGATACCCTGGGCTGGATATATTACAAAAAAGGCGACTTCAAACAGGCGCTGGAGTTCCTAGGAAAGGTGCAGACCGCCACCCCTGGCAGTCCGCTGGTCAATTTTCATGTCGGCATGGCGCAGTACAAAGCGGGAAATCGTGACAAAGCCAGAGAATGCCTGAAAAAATCGCTTGCCGGAAAAGAACCGTTCACCGGCAGGGAAGAAGCGGAAAAAACGCTGAAGATCCTGTAACGGCAGTATTGTGTGCCGGAAGGATTTCTCCCGCCGGCATTGTTCACGAAAAATTCAAATGCCGGTCATCAGAATGTAACGTTGACCGGTTAATAATAACTGATTTCGACAAGATGCGGTAACCCCAATAAATCGAGTGAGCAAATCATGACCAATCAACGCCTGTTGCCTTGTGTGCGCCTCATCTGCGTCTTTACTCTTTTCGTCCTGTTTGCCCCGCGTTTCGTTTCCGCCGGGCAGGAAGACGCAACGCAGTCACCGCAGGTCAGTGACTCTCCGTCCCATGTGGACAGCGTCGTGCCCCCCGTATCCGGGCCGTCTTACTGGAAAGGGTTGCTGTCGGCCATCGGCTTTGCCGACGACAAATCCGCCCTGCAGCCTCAAGAGCTGAAAGGGGCCCGGGAGCATTTCGGACAGGACTACGTCATCGGCCCGGGCGACCAGCTCGGGATCACGGTCTGGCGGGACGACATGCTCACAAAAACGGTTCTGGTGCTGCCTGACGGCAAAATCCAGTATCCCCTGATCGGCGAACTCGTTGTCGGCGGAAAGACCATTGGCGAAGTGAAAAAGGAGTTGACGGAAAAACTCGCAACCTATGTGGTCGATGCGGATATTTCCGTTGAGGTCAAACAGTCGAGCAGTCTCTTCATCTATATCATCGGCAGGGTCAATGCCCCGGGACGACAGATGCTGGTGGCCGACACAAGCGTCCTGCAGGCACTTGCCCTTGCCGGGGGGCTGAATCCTTTCGCATCGGAAGACGGCATCAAGATCTTCCGCCAGGAGGGAGACAAGACGCTTGTCTATACATTCCGATATTCTTACGTCTCGACCGGCAAGCACCTTGAGGACAACATCTTGTTGAGACGCGGTGATGTGATCGTTGTTCCTTGAACAATACGTCCGCAATGAGATCATCTACCAGCATGCATCGGAGCAGGGGCTCCATGATTCTCCTGCTCGGGCGGGTACTTATTCCTGTTCTGGCGTGCCTGGGCACTGCAAACGGGGTTGCCCTGGGCGCCGAGATCCTTGTGATCCCGTCCTGCGACATACGCGAGGAATTCAACGACAATGTTTTATTGTCGGCCGGTTCGAGACAAAGCGACCTGATCACGACGGTAGCGCCGAGTCTGGGGTTGTCCCGAAATACCGAACGGAGCAATCTGAATCTTTCCGGCGGGTTGAACCAGTACTGGTATGCACGCAACACGGATATGGATTCACTTGATTATACCTATCAGGGCCAGTTGGCGTACAAGCTCACCCCGCGTGACGATTTCGGCCTGGCCGGGACGTTTTCACATACGTCCCGCCCGGACACCCTTAACCAGAGCACCGGTCTGGCCACCAGTTCGGGGGCGAACGCATACAGCTTGTCAACCAACGCCGGGCGGTCTCTCGATGCAACGACGTCGGCATCCGTTTCCTACGGGTACCAGCGCCAGACATATGACAATCCGTTGCAGGTCGGCAGCATAACCCACAACGTCGGGCTGGGGTTGTCAAAAGATCTCGGTTTCCTGCTTCCGCTGCTCAAGGGAACCGTCAACGTGTCGTATACGCGGGCCATCTACACCAATTCGTCCAACGACAACTACTCCCTTTCCGTCGGGGTGGCCAGAAACATGAGTGAAAAGATCGCCTGGAGTCTTTCCGGCGGCGCCAACTACACGTACTCGGATTTTTCGGTTCCCGGCCAATCGTCGTCGGTGGTCACGAGCAGCAGCGACAACTGGGGGTGGATCGGCTCCGCCGGCCTCACCTACACCGGGGAGAAGGGCCATGGTTCTCTATCGCTCTCCCAGAATTTCGTTCCCGCGTCGGGCCAGATCGGCGCGACGGAAGCCACTGCGGTTGCCCTGACAGTGGGGCGCACCGAAACCAGGCGGCTGAATTGGCAATTGTCGGCCACATACAACATAAACCGTTCGTCGAACAACCAGTTCGCCTCCATGGGTACGAACGAAAGGGCATATCAGTTCGGCGCCAACGCGCAGTACAAGCTCTCGGATTATTTTGATCTTGGTCTGCTGTATTCCCATTATGCCGACTCATATCGGAACATCGGCACCCAGGCCGACCAGAACAAAGTTCTGCTCACGCTCAGCAGCCACGGCAGGTTCGGTATTATCGGCACCACTACATTAGTCAATGAGGTTTCGCATGGAACAAGATAGTAAAAATATTCAGGATATCATGGCGATCATCACAAGGAGAAAATGGTTCATCATTCTTCCGATGTTGACGATCTTTCTCCTGAGCATAGCCATTGCCTTCCTGATTCCGCCGAAATACCGCTCCACTTCGACCATTCTGATTGAAGAGCAGGAAATTCCGCGGGAATATGTTTCGACCAATGTGACGACCTTTGCCGATCAGCGGCTGCAAACCATCAACCAGCAGATCATGGGCACGTCGCGTCTGCTCGAAATCATCAACCGCTTCAATCTTTATGGCGAGCTCAAGAATAACAAGACGGTCGAAGAAATCGTCGCCAAGATGCGTAAGGATATCAAGTTCAATACCATCAGCGCCGACGTGGCCGACCCCCGCTCCGGCCGTACCGGCCAGGCCACCATCGCCTTCGCGGTTTCCTATGACGGCAAGAATCCGGCGGTCGTCCAGAAGGTCGCCAACGAGCTGGCCTCCCTCTATCTCAATGAAAATATCAAAACCAGGGAAAAACAGTCTCTCGGGACGACCCGGTTCATGGAAGAGGAGATGAAGAGCGTCCAGACCGAGCTGGAGAAGGTCGATTCGAAGATGGCCAGCTACAAGCAGCAGAACATCAATACCCTGCCCGAACTTACCCAGCTCAACATCCAGATGTCCGACGGCATTGACCGGGATATCAGGCAAATGAGTGAACAACTGCGCACCCTGCGGGAGAAGGAGAGCTACCTCCAATCGGAGCTCAGCACCATTCCGACCGATGCGGCCAATCAGGACAAGACCCGCCTGAACGAGCTGCGGATGAAGCTCGTCGACCTGAGGAGCCGTTTTTCCGACAAGCATCCCGATGTGATCAAGACCAAAGCCGATATAGCCGAGATAACCAAACAACTGCGGGGGGCCGACCGGGACACCCCGGAAGGCAAGCCGGACAACCCTTCCTATACCAGCCTTGCCTCGCAACTCGCGGGGATACGCGCCGAAATCGAATCAACGAAACGCATGCAGGCTGACCTGTTCCAGAAGCGCGACAACATGCATAAGAGGATCGGCGCCAGCCCACGCGTCGAGGAGGGGTACAAGAGCCTGTTGATGGAGCGGAACAATCTGCAGGCAAAATATGACGATCTCTCCAAGAAATTCATGGAAGCGCGGGTTGCGCATGGCCTGGAGAAGGAGCAGATGGGGGAGCGCTTTACCCTGATCGATGCCGCCCGCCTGCCGGAAAAACCGATAAGCCCCAACATCCCGGCAATCATTCTGATCGGCTTCGTCCTGGGGGTCGGCGGCGGCTGTGCGGCGGCCGCGCTCAAGGAGAACAGCGACCAGTCGGTGTACAGCAGCGATGACCTCATTTTTGCCACCGGTCTGCCGGTGCTGGGCGTCATCCCCGAGATAGAGGGCCCCAGGGACCATTCCAAAGAACGTTTCCGCCTGAGGATAGCCGTTACGTGTTCGTTGGTTTTCCTGCTCGTCGTCGTAGGCATCTTCCACTTTTTCATCATGGACCTCGACGTGTTGTGGGCCAAGCTGGGCAGACGCCTCAGTATCTAGACCGTTGTTGATCTGACTCTTATTTCATTGCCGGGAGAACGTCATGGCACATATGGATCGATTCGCGAAATTCAGAAAAAATACGGTGCGGGAGGAGGCTCATGTACCGGATCAGGTGGATGAACAGCCGGAACCCGAGGTCGCAGGCACGGTTGCATCACCTGACAACAACGACCAGCCCGCTGAAAAGGTGCGGACCGCCCCGGCCGGGTGGCATTCACCAACCTACGATCAATCCAGAACGATCAGGCTGGTCCCGGAGATAACGACGTCCAATCGCTGCATAGCCTTTACCGACCAGCCCCAGGTTGTCGATGCGTATAAGGTGCTGCGCACCCAGATTCTGCAGAAGATGCAGCTCCTGGGCGGGAACTCTCTGATGGTGACCAGCGCTCAGCCGGGTGATGGGAAGACGACGACGGCCATCAACCTTGCCCTCACCATGGCAAAGGAGTTTCGCCAGACGGTTCTGCTGGTCGATTGCGACCTCCAGCAGCAGGATGTGCATAAACAGATGGGGTACGAAAGCGAGCGGGGCTTGATCAACTATCTTCTTGACGACTGCCCGGTATCGGAACTGTTTACCTGGCCGGGTATTGAGAAGATATCGGTCATTTCGGGCGGCAGGCTGATTCGCGACAGTGCGGAATTGCTCGGTTCACCCCGCATGAAGGAGCTGGTTTCCGATATGAAGGAACGCTATCCGGACCGCTTCGTGATCTTCGACATGCAATCCACCTCGGCGGGTGCGGACGCACTTGTTTTCGCCCCGCTCGTCGATCACATCATCATGGTCGTTCAGGAAGGGAAAACGCCGATCAACGAGATCAAGCGGTCCGTCGATATGCTGCCGGAAGGCAAGCTGCTGGGATTGATGCTGAATCGGCATAAAATCGATGCGACCCCGGTCAAAAATCCCAAAACCTATACCTATCAATAACGCCCATTATTTTGAGGCCCCTGCACACCGGTTCCCCCTCCCCTTGGCGGGAGGGGGGGCGATCCCGCACGCGGCGAAGCGGGGCGGGGCGCCCCACCAAAATCTGAGCGCCTTCGCCACGGTCCCGCTCCTGAAGTTTACAAAATAGTTACATGGTCTCCATACGGCAGCTACAAAATTATACTATACACATGTGAGATGAATTACGAAGCGCATGTGCACCTCACGGCAGTTCCCCCACGTCTTTCCCGCAAAGACCTTCCGCACCATCTGTCTCCACATCGGCACCCCGTTACACCGCGTCACAACAAACCAAGCTGCCGTAAAGGCCCTGTTGGGGCATTGCGAGTTGCAGCCGGAATGGAAATCCTATGCACACCGTACCTCAGAGACACCTGGCGTCCGTAGCAAAACAGCATCCGTCGGAAACCGCGCTGCGTCCGGCACGCGAACGGGAATTCCTGTCGCGGATCGGTGTTTCCTTTGAATCGGAGGAAAAGATGGCGGCGACGCTGCCCTTCTCCCTTGGCGACGTCACCGCGGGATCGGAAAACGAGTTGCAGGCCGTGGTGGTCGGGGATAAGTCCGAGGTAGATCTTCCGCTCATCATCGAGCAATCCAATTACTTCGCCAATATCATGAAACATGCCGCAGCCGGTGAAACACCGCGCAAGGCCATTGCCGACCTGGAGCGCTTCCTCGCGGACAACCCCTCACGGGTCTGGGAAAACAGCTGGGTCCGTTTTCCCCGCCGCCATCTGTCATCCTATGCCAACGATGTCCTGGAAGGGGATCTTCTGGCGGACAAGAAAAATCCCGCCGCAGGGCGACGTGCCGATTGGGAGCGTTTTATTCTTCACGATGCGACGGGCGAAGAACTGCTTCGGCTGCCGATCAGTTACCTGATCAAGCTTGCGCTGGCGGACCTGCTCGGTTCCCAGCGGCTCCTGCCAACGGATATCCGGCAAACCGGTGTCCGCATCATGGAACATTACCTGAACGACAACACCTCGCCGGAGACCTTTTCGTTCAATGTCGTTTCCCTGACCCCGGCAGGGGGCATGGGCAAGGCCATTGCCCGTGAAAGCGCCATCCGCTACCTCATGACCCAACTGCTGGTGATGTATGCCAACGAGGCGTTTGGCCTGAAAAATCGGGGCCAGAGAGCGATGATCTATTTCGCGCCCCACCCGCCGGTGAGGCAAAAGGAGATGAACGACCATGTCTCGGACAGCTTCTATCGGGAGCTGTTCATGAGCCCCTGCCTGTCCGGCTGGGACAAGGGCGAGGCAAAGCACCGCTACATGCAGTTATGCCACCAGGTCCTTTCCCGCAGCCAGCTCAATGCCGTTGCCAAACTGCGCGAGTCGCGGATCATTCTCAACAATCTCGTGGTGCTCCCCAGTCTTTCCAATGTAAGCCTCGCCAACAACGGCACCCATATCAGCATCGGCAGCAAGCGCCTGTCCCGAGCTCTTGCCGATAGCGGTTCCGGTTTCGGGGCGGTGCACGAAAAGCACCTGGGCGACCTTGCCATCAAGATAACGGAGCATTTCCTGCCGCTCTTCGTCGGCACCTACAGCGCTGCTCCCTACCGTCTCGCCTACACCGATTTCCATCCCGAGAAGGCCCTGGGTTTCCTCCCGCACGAACTCGACTACACCCATCTCAGGATGATGTGGCGGCGCTGGAAGAAGAAGGCCAGTCTTTCCGTCTGCGGCCAGCCGGTTACCCCGTTTGGGCCGGTGGCCATAGATAAGCTGTTCAGTACGGTGTTCAGGCTGAAAGGTGATTTTGTGCCCGATTACCGCCTGGTGGACTATCTGGTCTGTCTGCTCTCCACCGACCGCAGCCCGGCCCTGGACGGGCACATGGGCAATACCGACCGTCTCCGGAAGGATCTGGCGGACATGGGGGTCTTCGACGAGCAGATGTCGGTTTACCTGCTCTACAAGATGCGGGAATATGGCAAGATGGGTTTTTCCGGGTTCGAAGGGAGGCATTACAGTCTCTTCGGAAATTTCGAGGGGGATATGGGGCGGGCGGCGGACCTGCAAACACTCGTGACGGCGCTTGCCTATAAATATATCGCCATGGGGACCGGTCATGCCCACATACCCGACACCTCCTCCGTGGAAAGCGAACGGCGGCAGATCTTCTTCGGTTCGGCGATCGGCATCCCCACCTTTTTCATACACAAAAACTCTTCCAACGCCTTTCTGAACAAGATCCTCAAAAAAACCAACGCAGTCCGCTCCAGCAGCCGCTATCCCGGCTATTTGCGCGTCAAGAACCACGAATACTGCAAGGCGCTCGTCAGGGTCATCAGGGAGGATGCGGCGGACCTGATCGAACTCCTGGATCTGCATGATACGCTGAATGACCTGGAAGACCGCCTGGCCGAACCGGAACAGCGCACCGCCGCAGGACGGCTGACGGCCGGTATCCTCAACGAGGCGAACGCACGCTCGCCCCTGAACCTCAAGTCCCGCGACTTCAATACCGCCGCTGAACGCTACTACCGGGGAACCCTGCGGCAAAGTCACATGGAAGAGGCTTTCCGCTTTCTTGAGGACGAGTGCCGGCGTCTGGATCAGGAGTCGGCGGTGCTGGACGAGGGGATGCGCAAAGCGCTCCGGTTTACGCTCCAGGGGCAGGGGGCCGCTCGCTTTCTGGAATCGGTCAAGGACGCGGTCCTTCTGGAACAGGCCGATGTCGCAGGTCTGCAGCGGCTGATGAACCTCATCCTGCTGACGGTATCATGCCATGAACGGCAGGCTGCGCAAGAATCCAACGACATAAGGAGTTGCCAGGAACATGCTACACCAGTACATCGAACGGCATAGCGGCAGGGTCGTCACCGAGCGGTTGTTCGGAGACCGCATGGTCAGACTCCTCTACCATGGGGTGCGGGAGAACAGCACCGGGCTTTTCAGGCTGTTGACCAGCAGTTGGTCGTCGCATATCCTCGGGATGGTCAATTTCGACCGTCCCATACTGGCGAAGAAACGCTTTCTGGAGGATTGCGGCATCGATCTTTCCGAATGCCTCGATCCGCCCGATCGACTGGATACGCCGCGCAAGATATTCGAGCGGAAGATTCGCTTTCTGGACTGCCGTCCCATGCCGGTGGCCCGTGAGGCCGTCGTTTCTCCCGCCGATGCCAGGCTTGTGGTCGGTTCCTTCCATGAGACCTCCCTGCTGTTTTTGAAGGAAAAATTCTTTTCTTTCGAGGAACTGCTGGGCCATGATAAGAAGCAATGGCGGGAGGCGTTTTCCGGTGGGGATTTCGCGGTCTTCCGCCTTACGCCGGACAAATATCACTACAACCATACGCCGGTGGCCGGCCAGGTCGTGGACTGCTACGCCATTGACGGCGACTACCATTCGTGCAATCCCTCCGCCGTCGTCTGCGTCGCCACACCTTATTCGAAGAACAAGCGCGTGGTGACCGTCATCGATACCGATGTGGCGGGGGGGACGGGGGCCGGCCTGGTGGCGATGATCGAGGTGGTTGCCCTGATGATCGGCGATATCGTCCAGGCTTACAGCAAACAGGGATACGATGAGCCGAAACCGCTCGAACGCGGGATGTTCCTCGAAAAAGGGCAGCCCAAGAGCCTGTACCGGCCGGGAAGCAGTACGGATATCCTTATCTTCCAGCGGGGCCGTGTCGGTTTCAGCGAAGACCTGCTCGGCAACATGCACCGCTCGGGCGTGTCGAGCCGCTTTACGCACGGCTTCGGAAGCCCTCTGGTGGAAACCGACGTCAAGGTGCGATCCATGATCGCATCGGCGCTGCATTAAGAGGTTGTTGAAAAACAGCCATCTCGCCGCCCTCCTCGAAAGCCCTTTCGTGCGACGTAGCGCTGCAAACCCTCACCCAATCCCTCTCCCAGAGGGAGAGGGTACGGCATGCTCTCCCCCTCCGGGGGAGAGATAGAGAGAGGGCCAGCCTCCGCGGGGCTTGTCTAGCGGGTGCGACGATCTGACTATTTTTGAACAACCTGAGTTTTTCAGCAGGCTATTAATCCTGGAAAAGGCAAGGGAGTCAACCATGTTCGTGACAATCGTCCTGTTTTCCGCAGCAGCGCTCATGTCGCTCTATCTCTGGTGGGGATTCACGCGCCTGCCCGCGGAGCGATGGCAGGTCTTTGCCACGGTGCCGTCCGAAAGAACGAAACCGGGCGGCTGGCGCGGGGTGAATTTTACCTGGTACGGCGTCCTTACCGCCAACGCCTATCTCGTGGCGGTGCTGGTTCTGCTCGTCCTGATGGGGGCAGCCGGCCTCTCGCCACTGGGAACGGCGTTCCTGGTGGTGGCGCTCCTTGCCTGCTGCGTCCCGGCTTCGCGGCTGGTGGCGCGGATCGTTGAGAAAAAAGCCCACACCTTTACGGTCGGCGGCGCGGTGTTTGTCGGCATACTCATCACGCCGCCGCTGATTGCACTGCTCAACCGGACAGCGGGCGTGGCCTTCTCCTTCCATATCCCCATCATGGCGGCCTATGCCGCCATTGCCATCGCCTACGCCTTCGGCGAGGGGTTGGGCCGCCTGGCATGTATAAGCTTCGGCTGCTGTTACGGCAAGCCGTTATCGGCATCCTCCGGGATACTGAGACGGGTGTTTGCGGGGCGCTGTTTCGTTTTCTCCGGGACCACCAAAAAAATCGCCTATGCCGGCGGTATGGAGGGGGCGGAGGTGGTGCCCATCCAGGCGGTCACTGCCGTGCTCTACACCGCATTCGGGTTTGTGGCGGCCTGGCTGTTCCTGACAGCCCACCATGCAGCGGCATTCCTCACGGCCACCATAGCAACCCAGGGATGGAGGGCCCTGTCCGAAACCCTGCGGGCGGACTACCGGGGGGAGGGGAGGTTGTCCGCCTACCAGGTCATGGGCATGATCGGCGTCGTCTACTCCATCGTAGTGGCGTGGTTCTTGTCCGATGAAACGCCCGGCCTGCCGAACCTGCTGAACGGGCTTTCAAACCTGTGGAATCCTGCTCTGATTCTGTTCTTACAGGGCATCTGGCTGGTGATCTTTCTCTACACCGGTCGCAGCACGGTTACCGGGGCGACCATGGAATTTCATGTGCACACCGATCGCATCTAAGAGTAAGAGGTTGTTGAAAAAACAGCCATCTTAGCGCCGATCGGCGTCCCGCTCAACGGGATGACTACGCTATCGCTCCGTCACCGATAATTATGCTCACGCATAATTATACGCTGCCGTCCTCGAATGCCCCTTCGTGCGGGTTCGACGATCTGACTATTTTTGAACAACCTCAGTTTTTCAACAACCTCCTGAAGGTATCGTCATGAGCAGAACTTCCGCATCGCACGACACGGCACAGCCGGCTGGCCGGGGCCTGAAAGGGGCCGTTCTCCGGCGCCTGAAGGCAATCCTGGCCTCCGGGCTCACTCCCCGCAAGCTCCTCATCACGCTCTGCATCGGCGGCGCATTGGGGCTGCTGCCGATTGTGTGGGGCACGACACTCCTGTGCGTCGGGGTGGCGTATGTTTTCAGGCTCAACCAGGTCGTGCTGCAATCGGTCAACTATCTTTTCTACCCGTTGCAACTGGCCCTCATCATCCCCTATTGCAGGCTGGGGGCGCGGCTGTTCCCCTGGGGCCCCCCGTTTCCACCCGAGATAGTGACGTATGTGCTCCACAGTCATGGCAGCGGTATGATCAAGCTGTTTGCGTGGGCCACCCTGAAGGCCGTCGGCGCCTGGCTGCTGACGGCTCCGCCGTTGGCTTTTGTTCTTTACCTGCTGGTTTCTCCGGTTATCCGGAGGAAGGGCTCCCCCGTTTCTGAGGCGCCGCAGCACCAGTTGTAAGCACGCATACCTGGAAGGAGGCGAAATGCCGGGTCCTTACGCACACATAACCCTTGTGAACGAGTTGAGAAAGAACATTATGAAGAAGTCCGCCCACGTGCCGACCTGTGAGGCTATGAGCGCCCTGCTGGATTTCTTCGCATTTTGCGAACTTGGTGCGGTGAGCCCCGATTATCCCAATCTTGCGGGCGATGACGACAATGCCCTCCTCTGGGCCGATGCCATGCACTATACGCGGACGGGCGACATGATCCGAAGCGGGGTGCGCTATGTCCGGTCGATCGATAATAATGCGCGATGCAAGGCCCTGGCCTGGCTTCTGGGGTACGCCGCCCATGTAGCGACGGATGTTACGATCCACCCGGTCGTTCAGATCAAGGTCGGAGATTATGCTGCGAACAAGAGGCAGCATCGCCTCTGTGAAATGCATCAGGATGCGTTTGTGTATCGGCGGATGAACCTGGGGGAGATCGGCGAGTCGAATCTCTTTTCCCGTGCGGTATCGGGATGTGCCGAACAGGAGCAGGATCTGCTCGACGACGTCATAGTGCAACTCTGGAACGCCATGCTGCAAGAGGTGCATCCCGATCTGTATGTTTCCCATCCTCCCGATGTCCAGGGATGGCATGCACGATTCAATTCCCTCGCCAACAGCGGTGATATCACGGGCGGGTCCCTGTTCCCGCTGGCCAATGTCATCGCCTCCCGCATCGGAACGAGGTATCCGGCATTCGACGAGGTAGATGTGCAGTATGTGGAAGGCCTGCGGATACCCATGGGGCCCGAGATGCACTATGATGCCATATTCGACCGGGCGATCGGAAACGTAGGCCTTGTATGGCAAACGATCGAGCGCGGGATCTGCGTCGATGACCTGTCATGCCTGTCGTATCTGCGGGAGTGGGACCTGGATACCGGCCTTGACGAAACAGGGAAACATGTCTTCTGGAACTGATCCGGCGACACGCGGCGAAGCGGTCGGCGCAATACATTGCTTGGGGCCTGCCGGGCCTTGTGCCGGCCAATGATGATTCCTGACGAGATTGAAAAGGACGAAACGGCGATGTTATACTTTGCGTATGGCTCGAATCTGTGGCTGAATCAAATGCGTGACCGCTGTCCGGGCCATGAAAGGATCGGCTACGGTATTTTACGGGGTTATCGCTGGATAATCTCACAACGGGGCTATGCCACCATCGTTGCGTCCCCGCACGACGAGGTCCACGGCATGGTGTACAAGCTGACGGAATCGGACGAATGTCGCCTCGACGGCTATGAAGGGGTCCCCGAGGGAGGATATCGGAAGGAAATCGTTCCGGTTACCCTGGGCGGGCACAGTACACCGTGCCTGGTCTATATCGACCCGGTGGAGGCGGAAGGGGTGGCGTGGCCGGAATATGTGGGGCGGATCAATCGCGGGATCTCCGATTCAGCGCTTTCCCCGGAATATGTCGCCCGCTATGTGAGAAACTTCATACCCGTGACAGGATAATTGATTCCTGAATCCGCGACGCCTTCCGGCCCTTATCCGGAAGGCAGCAGGCAACACGGATTAAGGGGATACCGTGCGTGAGGCATGGGCTCGCGCGGATACCCGGACAAAGGGAGCCTCCGGCTTATGGAAACCCTCAGAATCAGCTCGTGGGAAGAGTTGCAAAGCGAACTCTTTGCCGACTCGTGGAACGAGGACCTGCGGCGCTTCAGATCGCGCTTCGCCTTCCGGGGGCTCTCAGACTCCGGGTACCGGCTTGAGACAACCTTGATCCGCCTGGGCGGGGAATTTGCCGGTCTTGAACGGCACCTGCTGCGGAATTTCAAGAAATACGCCCACCGCACCGTGGTCGAGCGCGATTCCCTCTGGCACTGGCTCTCGGTTGCGCAGCACTACGGCCTGCCGACACGGGTGCTCGACTGGACCTATTCCCCGTTCATCGCCATGCACTTCGCGACCGCCAATATCGACAAATTCGATACGGATGGCGTAATCTGGGCGGTCAATTATGTCAAGGCGCACGAATTGCTGCCGAGAACCTTGAAGGACCGGCTGGAGCTGGAAGGCGCGAACGTACTGACGGTCGAGCTGCTTCTGGAGGTGGTCAATTCATTGCAGGAACTGGATGCGCTGGCAAGCGAGAAGGTGGCAATCTTCTTCGAACCCCCCTCCATAGACGACCGGATCGTCAACCAGCATGCCTTTTGTTCGGTCATGTCCGACCCCTGCATGGTGCTTGACGACTGGCTGGAGGCGTATCCCGGAATCGCGCGCAAGATCGTCATCCCGGCTTCTCTGAAATGGGAAATCCGGGACAAACTCGACCAGTCGAATATCAACGAACGGGTCCTTTTTCCCGGCCTCGACGGCTTGAGCCGCTGGCTCAAGCGTCATTACAGCCCGAGGGTGTAGGGGAAACAGCGCCGGTCGCTCGATATGCTCAGTAATGTTCCTCCACCAGTTCAAAGTATGCCTGGGGATGCTTGCAGACGGGGCACACCTTGAGGGCTTCCGGGCCTTCATGAATGTGGCCGCAATTGCGGCATCTCCAGCGGACCGTTTCATCTTTGGCGAAGAAGGTGTTTGATTCCAACTCCTCAAGCAATTTCTGGTAACGCTCTTTGTGAGCTTTTTCGATTTTCCCTATGGATTCCAGGACGAAAGCAATTTCGGGGAACCCCTCTTCCCGCGCTTCCTGTGCCATCCGTGGGTACATGTCGGTACACTCGTCGAGCTCGCCGGCGGCGGCGGCCCGCAGGTTGTCGGCAGTTGTGCCGATCCCGTTCAGGTATTTGAAATGAAGCTTGGCATGCTCCTTCTCGTTGTCGGCGGTCTCCAGAAAGAAAGCGGCAATCTTCTCGTACCCTTCCTTTTTCGCAACCGAGGCAAAGTACGTGTACTTGTTGCGGGCCTGTGATTCACCGGCAAACGCCTCCATAAGATTCTTTTCCGTTTTTGTTCCTTTGAGTTCAGGCATGCGGTTTTCCTCCCTTATTATTGTGATGCTTCATATCATCTACGCCACCGTTGCGGCGGGTTCCCCCGAGCGGGGCACTGTGCCGGCTCAGGGGCCGTACAACCATTCAACAGCCTCACCAAAGGAGTGGAAGGCGCCATACGGATAGGGCATGCCGGAAATCTCCGCCATTACCGCAAACATGCGTGTCATCCCGAAATTGCTATCGACGGTGCTGACATAGGCGGTCTTGCCGGCATCACAAGGCGGCCTGAATTCCTTGGCTGCCTCGAGGATGCTTCTGAATTGAGCCGGGGTAATGGGGCTTGCATCTCCGTTTGTGAAATCCCAGATAAGGTGACGCGTTATTATGTGGTAATGGTTCTTGATGGTGTCAATGACTTCATCGAAGGTAAGTTTGCCGGATATATGGATGATGGTGATGTCATTCACCTGTTCCACATCTATGCGGGCCATCCCGTTTTCCTCCAGAAAAATTGAGAGATAGTCTCAGGCTTCAGGCTCTCCGCAACGAGAGATCGACAGCGCGTACCCATTTACTGCAAGCCGCCACTGTCAGGAGTGCCTATGCCGATGAACTTCATGGCGACATTCGAGGTTTCAACCCGTACGACTTCACAATTGCAGTTGTAAGTGCCTTCCCCATTCAGACTGATCTGGCAATTGTCACCAACCTGAAATCTCGTCGGTGGCGAATAGAAATGCAAAAGAGCGCCACTCAGGGAGATGTTCCTGACCGTGGCCAGGTAATGCAAATCTCCCAGGCGCAGGTGGCATGGCTCTCCGTCCTCGATCCTCATGTTATGCCTGCGTTCTGCCATAGCGTGCTCTCTCGATTGATATGCCGTCTCACGTCCACTCGTATTCTTGTATCACAGATTTGAATTATAACAAACATGAGGCGGAATGTCGGGCTCTCACGGGTAAAAAACGGGCTGAAGGACCGATTCGTCGGGACGGCCGGGCAGTATTCCCTGAGATGGCGCATTATTGCTTCGGAGGAGCCTCCTGTTTCGCAATGGCTTGACTTGGCCGACGGTAAGGCGCTATAGGTAGAGAAAGGAGATGCCATGCACCTGATCGAAATGATATGGAACGGACTTGGAGGTCTGGGCTCCGGCACCATACTCCTGAAAATATGCTTTATGCTCTTTCTGGCAGGGCTGTTCTGGATTACCTGTGAGTTCGCCAGACAGGTTATCACGGTCGGTTCCAGGTTGATAACGGATACCATGCGCTATCTTGCGGTGATGGTCAGAGGTTGGCCGGAGGGATCGGAAAATAAACGGTCGGATGACCGGTAGGGAAAGGCTGGCGGTACACCTCTGCCGAAGATCGCCTCTGAATATCCCCCCTCCATTTGCCATCATCCTGCTCGTCACTGCAATTTCTTGTCTCCTTCACCGCTCTGCTGGCCGACGGTTCCAGGGACCAGCGCCCCTCCATTTTTACGCGCGCAATACGGCGAAGCGACAGTGATAGGGGTTCATCCGTCATTGCCTGCCCACTGCTCAATGACACCCTATACAAACATTCCCGTCTCTCAGTCTGTGGACCGAATCCGCTCCCGCGGCTGAAGGCCCATAGGTAATGATACCCTCCTGATGGGGGTTATGGCACGTTGTGCAGGTAATGCGTCCACGAGGGACAAGCGGCAGGGAAAACCGTACCTGCCTTTCCGGGCTGCTGATGTTTTTGCTGATTTCCTCAGAAGGCGTTACCTGGAAATGCTTTTCGAAATAATCGGTATGCATCAGGGTGTGGCACCTTAAACAGAGAAATGACACATCTGCCTTGAATAACACCATATTGGCCCGGTCCTGTGAAGGTTCCGGCTCCAGTTCGTGGCAGTATAAACATACCACCTTGCCATTGACGGAGGTTCGATTTTCACCATCTTCGGTCATGATATGAGGATTTATGTGCGCATATTGCTCAACGGTGTGACAATTGAAACATATGGTTCTCAGGTCGGTGTAGGGTCCTCCGCGCAAAAGCCTCGGCGTTCCCCTGTGTTGCGGGCCGCCATGCATTTCATGGCACGTCAGGCACTTTATTTTGCCGGAAAAAAGAGGGAACCGGGATTTGATTGCTATGGTTGGAACCAGATTGACCGGGTGGTGGTTCGCTTCGTAGTTATGACAGGCGCGACAGAGATCGGAGGGGTCGGTGTACGAAGGGAAACGTGCCGTTTCTCCCTCTGGTTTTGCAACAGTGTGGCAGGATTTGCAGTCGGAATGCGCATTGTGTGCGGAAGAGTCTCTTCTCGCCTGAAAATTGATGCCCTGCAGGCTGCATGACGTGAGAGCGAACAATGGAATTGCCAGACGGACCAGCCGGTTAAATGTTCCCATGACAGTCATCCCTTCCTTGCACATCACTACGCAGATCGGTATCTCCAGCAGCAATTGAATGATTATACCGCCAGTCCCGGCGTCGGCAACCGGCCATCATGCGGAAGTCTGTAACCACCCTGGTGGTTTACGATGGAGGCCGCGTTCCGTACCTTCCCCGTTCTCCATGTGGTCATTCTCTTCGACCGGGCCCCAAGAATGGGGTTGATTTAGGCCGGTCTATTGGTTACAGTAAGGACATGGATTCAAACGGAACACTGCCAGACCCAGACATCTGCAAAACGTGGTGCCTTCCCAACAGCATCATTTTCCACTGCAAAACACAACACCCCGATGTCGATAGCTGCCCCTACAGGTCGGTATACTGGCTTGAGCAGATCTGTTCGCATCCGGACCGGGCTCGATTCCTGGATAATTCCGGATCGTAGGCAGATTGGCGGGTGACGTCATCGAGTGTACTCCTTGCACAAACCCGGTGGTGGCGGTCAGCCTTTGGTTGCCATGGGGGGCGGTTCGTGCCTGACCGGTTGTAGAAAAGGGTGGGCGCGGAGTGATGGAACACGGCCACGGCTCCCTATGCGCTTAAGCAGGCGGTCTCTGGATGCTGGATGCGAATGGAAGCGCCGTTTTTTGGAGATGATAAACGTCGAATGCCCTGTAGCAGCCTCCGGCGCTCAAGTGAAAATGGGTAACATAAAAAGCTCCCGCTACCGTAGTGGGAGCTTTTTATGTTGGTAGTGGCAAGGACCGTTGTGCCGGGAGCGTCGGCTGGCTCACGACGATGTGGTGCCACCCGGTATGGTGTAACGAATATTGATAATCCCGTTCTTTTTTGATTTAGTATAGGGCTATCCGATTTTTGAACTGAAAACGGCTTGTTTGCAAACGCCGGGCACCTGCCGGTCTGGAACGGCAAGCCATATAAAAGGAGCATCTCACCCGATGAATACGAATCATTTCGATTTCGATACCCCCATTGATCGCAGCGCCACCGGCAGCGAAAAATGGGACAAGTACCAGGGCCGCGACATTATCCCGCTGTGGGTGGCGGACATGGATTTCCGTTCCCCGCCGGCAGTGATCGAGGCGCTGCACGAGCGGATCGGGCACGGTGTGTTCGGTTACACCCATCCGCCGCAGGGGCTGGTGGAAGCCGTGCTGGATCACCTGGAACGGGATTTCGGCTGGCAGGTCCAACCGGATTGGCTGGTCTGGCTGCCCGGCCTGGTGTGCGGCCTGAACGTGCTCAGCAGGGCCGTGGGGGAAGCGGGCGACGAGGTAATAACCTTCACCCCGGTGTATCCCCCCTTCATGTCGGCCCCGACCCTGTCGCAACGCGCCACGGTCAAGGTGCCCCTGCACCTGCATGACGGCCGCTGGGTGGCCGATATGCAAGCCCTGGAGCGGGCCATTACGCCCCGCACCAAGCTGCTCCTGCTGTGCAGCCCGCACAATCCGGTGGGGCGGGCCTGGACCCGGGAAGAGTTGCAGCAGTTCGCTGCTGTGGCCGAGCGCCATGACCTGGTGATCGGCTCGGACGATATCCACGCCGGCCTGATCCTGGACGAGGGGACGCGCCATCTGCCCATTGCCGCCCTGTCGCCGGAAACGGCTCGCCGGACGATTACGCTGCTGGCCCCCAGCAAGACCTACAACATCCCCGGCCTGGGGTGCTCCTTTGCGGTAATCAGCGACCCCGGCCTGCGCCGCAACTTCATCAAGGCTGCCGGCAGGATCGTGCCGCACGTCAACCTGATGGGCTATACCGCCGCCGAAGCGGCCTACCGCCATGGTGAAGAATGGCGGCAGGCCCTGCTCTCATACCTTCGCGGCAACCGCGACCTGGTCGCCGAGGCTGTGGCGAGGATGCCCGGCCTCACGACCTGCCACGTGGAGGCCACCTACCTGTCCTGGATCGACACCCGTGCCGCCGGCATCGACAATCCGGGCCGCTTCTTCGAGGAGGCCGGCGTCGGGTTGTCCGACGGCGCCGATTTCGATGCGCCGGGGTTTGTGCGGCTCAACTTCGGGTGCGCGCGGAGTCTGCTGAAGGAGGCGCTGCAGAGGATGGCGGGGGCTTTGCGGCCTCAATAGCGCGGCAATTCAAGTACGGTGCTGAAATGTTTGTCCCTTAATAAATATCTTGACATGAGGGGGCCAATCATGTTGTATATGCAACATGGGCATTGAAAATAAAACCGCAAACCGGATTGCCGAGATTGTGGCTGCCCAGTGCCTGGCAGGACGGACACGGCGGCTGAACCGCGTCATTACCAGTCTGTACGATCGGGCTTTACAGCCTTATGGCATCAAGATCAATCAGGCAAGCGTCCTGGTCTTCCTGTTGACCTATGGCGATGCCAGTCCGAGTGAGATCGCTAGTCGTCTGCAAATGGAAAAATCGACCGTCAGCCGCACTATCGACCGGATGGAAAAGAACGGTTGGATCACGGTTGAAGGTAAAGGACCCGGGCAAACGGTTCGGGTAACAGATCTTGGCAGGCAAATGCTCGTTGATTGCCATGAGCAGTGGCTGGAAGCACAACAAAAGGCTTTTGATCTCTTGGGTGAGGAAGGGGCCGCTTCACTGAAGAATATTGCTGATCGTCTTAGATCGTTGAACTAAAAATTTTTATCCCCAAAGTTGTATATACAACTTTGGGGATCGGGAGGTCGCCATGGATACAGCAAGGACCGTGACATTGAAACGGGCCGTCATCACCGGGTTGGGAGCCCTTACCCCGATAGGAAACAATGTACGGGAGACCTGGAGCAATTTGATCGCAGGCACAAGCGGGGCAGGCCCGATCACCCGCTTTGATGCTGCCGGCTTCAGGACCAGGTTCGCCTGTGAGGTTAAAGGATTTACGCCCCTGGATCACTTTGAGGCCAAAGAGATCAAAAAGCTGGACCTGTTTACCCAGTTCAGCATGGTTGCCGCAAACGAGGCGTTTCATGACGCCGGTTTGCAGTCCGCCGGATTTGATCGGACGAGGGCTGGAGTGATCTGGGCTTCGGGAATGGGCGGGCTCTCTACCCTCGACGAGCAGGTGCTGGATTATGGGCAGCGTCGTGGCAACCGGCCGTCTTCTGGGCGCTGCCGGGGCATTGGCGGCGGTCAGCTGCGTCAAGTCCATTCAGGAACAGATCATACCGCCAACCATCAATAGGGTGACACGTGATGCCGGGATTCCGGCCGGGCTCAATCTCACCCAGGGAACGGCACAGGAAAGGCCGGTAGCGGTTGCCATGAACAACGCCTTCGGCTTTGGCGGGCATTGTGCCAGTGCCGTGTTCGCCGCATGTGATGGGAGGTCGTAATGAAAAAACTCGGGAAGGCCATATCAGGCTGTGGTCGCGATGAAAACCGGTGCATGGCTTCCGGCTGCGGCCCGGAATCTGACCGCGTCCGGCAAGAGAGCAAGAAATGTAAGTCAGGCAGGCTGTGGATCTTGTAACATTTGAGTGCCATGCGGGGTGTGCGTCCCGTCAACTCGCAGTGCAACACAATAAACCAGAAGGAGAAACCACCATGGTAAGAATCGGAATCATCACCTGTGCCAATATGACTGGCGACCTGGCCTGCAGTTCCGGAGGCTGTCTTGAGGACAGCTATGCAAACAAGGGGAAGTTCGCGCGCTATGAAGAACGCGGTGGAGCTCAGGTAGCAGGAATCGTCAGCTGCTCGGGCTGCCCCACGGTGCGAGCTCCGGAGAAAATTCTGAAGCGGGTGAGAACTCTGGTGGCGAGCGGTGTAGAGGCGATTCACTTCGCATACTGTCTTGAGCGGAATTGCCCATTTAAAAACAAATATCGGAGCGTGCTGCAGGCCGAATTTCCGGATATCGAGTTTATCAGCGGAACACATGAGATGCCTGACGAAAAACAGGCTGCTGATATCGATGCGTTCGTAAAGAACGCTCTCTGCCAACAGAATGCCTCCATGGCCGACCTGTTTGAACTTCGCGCAAGGCACTCATGAAGTGGCTCGGAAACCGGTTTCGGGAGTGCGTCTGGTTCCTGCGTGGTGTGCCATATGTATGTTGACGGTACAAATAAAAACGATCACGTAATGTCGCCGATCACGTACTCGAATTTGACGACATCAACCGGCGAGAGCAAAGGTGAAGATCATCAGGGCCGTTGCTGCAAGGATCGCGTTTTTCATGGTATGTTCTCCTGTTTGCCATGGTAATCTGTCATGGCACCCAAGATACGCTCAAACACTCCTTGGAAGCCACTAAAATCTATATGATTTTGCTTAGCCTTAATCACTTTATCTGCAAAAACTACTTTTCCATATTCTGTGGCAGCATCCAATTGCTTACCTGGGTTAAATCTCTTTCCGTCAACCTTAGTTTCTAAAGTTTCAGTGGTAAACAAGTCCTCTATTGCAGTGTCTTCTTTATCTGCGAATGGTGGTGTGTGAATAACATATAAATTTTCAATAAAATGAAAAAATAATTTTGTTGGGCTGTAACTTTTCAGTTTATCTTTGATCTCTTTCGCACCATGATCGTTGTCTATTAAAATTATAACTGGATGTTTTTTACCATTTCCTTTGAATGGCTCCATACCTTGTTTATACATAGACATGAGTGATCCAAGTCCACCAGTGCCATCAGAAATAGCAAGAACTTCTTTGAGATTTGATGACATATTTAGAAATTTTATTTTGAATGAAATAACATCATCAATTTTATTAACAATCTCAGGATATTTTTTTGCCAATTGCTTTAATGCGCATTTCAAATAAACAATATCAGTCTGACCTTCACAAACTATTATTGGTTTATCCAATGCAAAGAAATGTTTATAAAATAAAAAATTCCGATATAGCGCCATAACAGCAGTCGGAGAGTTGCGCTTCTCGTTAGCTTTTCTATTGTCATGCGGTCCCTTCACCTGATAGATAAAGCTCAGCATCCCTTCCAGTTGATTCAGAGTACCAGATATTGTTGAAGCTTCTGTCCCTTCAAAATTCCCAATGGGTACTTCGGTTACTTCGACAGAGCACGCACTTTCGGTGGGTACAGCGGGTGTACTTTTGAAAATATAGAATTCATCATTGGTAAATAATGAATGACACATTGATCTTGTCAGCCTGTAATATTCACGTTTTATGTTGACCTTTTTGTTCACAACAAGACCAGTAACAATTTGTCGTGAAGTATTGAACTGCATTGATGTTTTGCTTTCGTTAATTGAAAAACCAGCTCTTCTTATTTCTTCGCGCAGCTTTCTTCCAGCAGTCCAAACATCATTCTCTGAATCTTTCTTTGCGATAAGAGGTGAAAAATCACTTCGGTTTGTGGAAAATGTCAAGTCATCGGCATACCTTGTATATGTACACTTACCTTTTGCTGCCAATGCTGACAATATGATGTCGAGATGATGGCCTATCAAATTTGATATAACTGGGGAGCATGGACTTCCTTGCGGGAGTTCGTTGTTATGGCAGGCTATTTGCGCGATAATGGTCGCGACTTTTGAGTCAAGCTGGAAGAGGTTGTTTTTAATAAAAAAACCATAGACTCTCCCAAAATTAATAGAAGGGAAAAAATCATTGAGGTCTATATTAAAGACATAGCGGTGTCCCCTGTGACGATTTGCATTAGTAATTATCGAACGCTTTTTCCTGAAACCATGAGAAAGCTTATCCTGCTTTGCATGCTGTTCACAAATTTCCTCTAAACAATTGTTTAGCAAATCAGCCAATCGCCGCTGCAAATGCTTTAAACGATCTACGGGTTTTTTGATTTTTCGTAGATCGCCATTTTTCTTCGGGATGCTAAATTCAGAATATTTATCGTCGTTTGGGATTTTATAAATGATATAGGAGAGAAATTTAGGCTGGTAGCCGAGGAGGTTGGCAAGGTCACTCAGGTCAGTCGCTTTTTTCAATTTTTCAAGTTCCGATACCATATCTGCCTGAGAGCGATGTAGTGCGGCTTATAGGCACTCTTATGCGAGAGGGACACGTGGCGATAGACCAGTAACGGTAAGCCATCTGCCGAGGAATGAGGGAAGCAACGCTCCCCAACATTGGTTTCGTCTATTGCGATGCGCAATAAAAAATCTGCCTATAAGCCGCATTCTTTTTTAAGCATTTTTGAGAATTATAATCAATCTTTATTTGTCGATGCAAAGCAACAAAGGCTCAAAGCCCCAATTGATTTTTATTACGGCATTTATTACGGCATAATTAATTTAATAAACAAAAAGGTCACAGCGCAAAAGCTGCAACCTATTGTTTTTACTGGCGGAGAAGTAGGGATTCGAACCCTAGGTACCCGGAGGGTACACTTGATTTCGAGTCAAGCGCCTTCGACCACTCGGCCACTTCTCCAAAAATGAACTGGCACCATATATCATTTTTTGCCAAAACTCAAGCCTTAGATGGTGGCGGGCGTTGAGCAGCCTTGCACGTTGTTTGTCGTATTGTGAAATTGACAGTTTATGGAAAAGGTATAAAGTCTAACGAAAACAAACCCTGCACTCGCTCATGCATCTGCTTTGCCCCGGGAGCGACAGCGTGCTCCGGACAAGGTCTGGCGGCTGACCGGGAGATGGCGGTTAATAAATCAGAGAATCCTGCCGATAAGATACCATATCCACCTTATGGAGGCGACAATGTCACTGGCTCAGCTTTCACCCGCTGTCGTTGTAGGCACCCCGACCAACCTCAATCCGCTGGCCCAGGCTAACGATGGGGCCACAGCGGCGGTCGTCGGCACCATGGCCCAGAGGAGTACGCAGAAGGCTAAAAGCGATTCTGTGACCATTTCGCGCGAGGCCATGGCAAAGGCTGCGGAAGCGGGAGCGCAGGGCGGAAGCGGTAAAGATGCCCAAACCCGGGGGGCCGCTCCCCGGACGAAAGGGCGCTAGCATCCTGCACGTCTGCTTCGCGTCCTGATGAATCGAATCGTCGATCCCCCGCTTTTCGTCCCCCCCAACCCGCGGCGGCCATTCTCCTGAGTGGCTGTCGCGTCCGAACGGTGACTATAGTCCCCTGACAGGTATTCCCGACAGGTCTTCAAGGTCCGCTATCGGGCCGCGCGAAGCGGTTGCTCCGTGCCGCACATGGAGTGCGGCACGGCAAGGGCCGGCTGAAGGACAGGATGATGGCTCCGGTCACAGGTTGCCGCAGGGTCAGCGCCGCCGGCCGACAAACCTGAGGAGCATCAGGAAGAGGTTGATGAAGTCCAGGTACAGGGTCAGTGCGCCCATGATGGCCGGTTTGCGTCCTTCGGCGCCGTTTGCCGCCAGGGCCTTGATCTTCCATGTGTCGTACGCCGTCAGGCCGGTGAAGACGAGCACCCCGATACCGGAGACGACCCACGAAACCGCATTGCTCTGCAGGAATATGTTGACCAGCGAGGCGATCACCACGCCGATCAGTCCCATGAACAGGAAGCTGCCCCACGAGGTCAGGTCGCGCCTGGTTATGGAGCCGTAGACGCTCATGGCGCCGAACATCCCGGCGGAGATCACGAAGGTCGAGGCGATGGAGTCGGCGGTGTAGACCAGGAAGATGACCGAGAGGGTAACGCCGTTGAGCGCCGAATAGCCGAGAAACAGGAGCGTCGCCGTTGTGGCGCTCAGCCGTTCGATGGCGCCGGAGAGGACGAACACCAGGCCGAGTTCACCCAGCATCAGGCCGTAGAAGAGCAGACGGTTGCCGACGATGGCCTTGAGCATCTCCGGAGAGGATACCGTCGCCAGGGCCAGCAGGGCGGTCAGCAGCAGGCCGGCGCCCATCCAGGCGTAGACCTGGCGGACCAGGCTGTTCTGGGCGATTATGGCCTTTTCCCGGGTTTGGGGATAATTGATGTCGAACTGATTCATGGTCATTTTCCTTTCATCTCGTGCGCCAGGCGTGCTGGCGCTCTCATGGGCTGGTGTGATTTCCGGCACTTTTCATCATGGCTTGTTTTCGGCATATTGTCCAGGCCTTGATGCGCCTTTGCCCGTTGCCGTCTCCACGTATCTCCTCACCATCCTCTGCTCGGCAAGATAGCGCACCCCCAGGGGAATGACAACTGACATGAAGATGATCCCGCACCCCAGCCATTCACGGGCGGAGAGCCGCTCACCCAGGACAAAGAAACCGGCGATCAGGCTCCAGACCGGGTCGAGGGTATAGATCAGCCCGGCCCGGGTGGCGGTGACGTAGCGTTGGTAGGCGTTCTGGAGGGTGAAACAGAACACGGTGGGAAACAGCGCGCAGTAGGCCACCGACAGGAGTGCCGGGCGGGACAGGGCGACGGGGGGCAGGGGGAGCAGCAGGGTGATGCACCCGGCCATCAGGGCCGCCGTGGCAAATTGCACCAGCGAGACCAGGTAGACGTCGTCGTCTTTGAGCACCTTGGACACCGTCACGATTTGGCAGGCGATCATGAGGGCGCAGAAGGTGGAGATCAGGTCCCCCCGGTTGAACCCCTCACTGCCGCCGGTGGCCAGGAGCCAGATGCCGGCCGAGGCCATGACGATGCCGGCCAGGTTGATGCGGCCGATCCGGTCGCGCCAGACGATCTTGACCAGCAGGGGAATAAAGAGCACGAACAGGTTGTTGAGTATCCCGGCCCGGGAGATGCTGGTCCCTTGGACGCCGAAAACAAAGCTGATGTTGGTCAGTCCCAGGGTGACGCCGACTGTTGCACCGCGCCACAGGGCCCGGCGGTTGAAACGCTTGAGCCGCGGCATGGAGATAATCACCATGATCAGGGTGGCCAGGCTGAAGCGCATCAGGACGAACAGTTGGGGAGGGATCTCGCGCAGGCCGATCTTGGTGAAGAGAAAACTTCCTCCCCAAAAGAAGGTAGTCAGGATCAGGATGAAATAGACCTGTCCCATGGCGGGTTTGCTGGACGGGCTCACGGGCTGGTTTTCCCTTCCGTCCGCGACTCTCTGGTCGCCAGATAGCCGGCAATGATCGGCAGGTCTGCCTCGGCCCAATCCAGCGTGAGCATCTGCTCCGGCCGCAGCCACGCTACTGCCCGGTGTTCGTGCAGGGTCATGATGCCGTCGCCCGGGGTGCAGACGAACGGATACAGGGTGACGGTGAAGGTTTCATAGGAATGGGTCGTGGTCGGGAGCGCCCGGCCAAGGCTGATGCCCATGGCCAACTCCTCACGTACCTCGCGGGCAAGGCATGCTTCGGGCGTTTCATCCGCTTCCAGCTTCCCGCCGGGGAATTCCCATTTGAGGGGCATATTCATGGTCTCGCTGCGCTGGGCGGCCAGAATCTTCCCGTCTTGTTCGATGATGGCGCACGCTACGTGGATATGGGGTTTCACAGGATTCGCTTTCCTACAACGATTGTTGGGGGCGCGGCTGCAGTCTCCGCTCACCGTTCGGCCAGTGCCAGCCTGATCCCCAGCGATGCGAACACTCCCGCGGTCAGGAAGTCAAAATACTTTGCGACCTTGGGCCTGGTGAGGATCAGGTTGCCGATGCTGCCGGAAAAGTAGCCGATCAGGCAGAAGATGGCGACCGCCTGGAGCATGAAGATGAATCCCAGGAGCAGCATCTGCAGGGCGAAATGGTGCGTGCCGGGTGATACGAACTGGGGCAGGAAGGCCAGGAAGAACATGGCTACCTTGGGATTAAGCACGTTCATGATGAAGCCGCGCTTGAACAGGGCTGCACCGGACCGGTCGTCGGCCTGTGCCAGTCGTATGGCGGAGCGGTCCCTGAGGGTCTTCCAGGCCAGGTAGAGCAGGTAGGCGGCGCCGGCGTATTTGACGACCGTAAAGGCGATCAGAGAGGAGTAGAAGAGGGCGGAAATGCCGAAGGCGGCCGCCGTGGTGTGGATGCTGACGCCGCTGCACATGCCCAGGGCCGTCACGATGGCGGCTTTTCTGCCGCGGGCGATCCCCTGGGTTACGACAAATATGTTGTCGGGGCCGGGCGCCAGGCTGAGTGCGATGGATGCGCCGAGAAAGTAGAGCAGGGTTGTTGTCGTCATGGCAGGTCCTTTCCCGGGAAGCCCCGGGCGTGTCGTGATTGAAATGCCGTTCTGTCCGGTGGGGGCTAATGCAGGGCCGGTTTTTTGACGATGCCGCCGACCACATCCGCCAACGGGTGGATCAGGATGAAAGCCGCGTCGTCGATTTCCGTGGCGGCGCTCTTGACGCTGCCGATCTCCAGCCGGGTGACGACGCAGTACAGGATGTGCATATCCTTGCCGGTTTTCCCGCCCCGGCCTTTATACACCGTGACGCCGCGATTCAGAACGCGGACGATCGACTCCCTGATTTCGTCGCTTTTCTCCGAGATGATGATCACCGCCGTGTATTCTTCGATGCCGTGGATCAGGAAATCGACGGTTTTCGATGCCGCCAGGTAGGTAAGGACCGAATACAGGGCTGATTCGATGCCGAGGAAAAAAGCGGCGGCGGTGAAAATGAAGATGTTCAGGATCAGGATGACGTCGCCGACCTTCAGCAGGTGGCTGTTCTTGCTGATCAGGAGCGCCGCTATTTCCGTGCCGTCCAGGACCGCTCCGCCCCGGATGGCAAGTCCGATGCCCGCGCCGATGAAAAACCCGCCGAATATGGCCGTCAGGAGCTTGTCCGGCGTGACGTCCGGGTAATGAACGAAGGTCAGGCAGAGGGAAAGGCCGGCGATCGTCACGATGCTCTTGATGGCGAAGACGATGCCTATTTGGCGATAGGCGAGCGCAATGAAGGGGAGGTTGATGAGCAGGATCAGGAGCGCCAGGGGGATGCCCAGCACATGGGAGAGCAGCATGGAGATGCCGGTTACGCCGCCGTCGATGAAATGGCTGGAGAGCAGGAACCCTTTCAGTCCCATACCGGCCGACAGTATGCCCAGAACGATCAGGACGGTATTCAGGGATTCCCGCAGGATCGTTTTTCTGGATGAAGAACAGCCCATTATCGGAATAAACCTCGCAAGTTGGAATTGGAATGAACGCGGGGTGGAGTGTTACCGGCCAATCCACTGCACCAGCTCCCCCAGGGTCCCGATGCGTATGTCGGCCAGTTCCGGCCACCGGAAACAGCGGGTGGCATCCACGTGCACGGTCAGGGCCCCCGCCCGGCGGCCGGCCTGCAGGTCGTAGAGATAATCCCCCACCATGACGGTTGTCGCCGCTTCCGCCTCCCAGAGCGTCATCAGGCGGTGAATCCCGTCCGGGTCGGGTTTGGGAAGGGCCTCGTCCCGCCCCAGCACATCGGCCGCCGCAAAATAATCGCCCAGGCCGATCAGCTCCAGGGTGCGCAGGGCGTTGTCGCGGGTATTGCGGGTCAGTACGCCCAGGGAAGCCCCGGTGCTGTAGAGACGGTCCAGCAGCTCCCGCGCTCCGGGGGCGGCCTCCGTGATGCGGGACAGCTCCAGTTCGATCTCCTGCAAGCGATCATGGAGCGGCCGCGCCCGGTGTTCCGGCAGAGAGGCCAGATGGCCCAGGATATCGCAACCATCCGGAATGGACAACTCCTGGCGGATGGCGGCGAAGTCATGCACCGCCACGGTCAGGGTGCCGTCCAGATCGAAAACCCAGTGGGAACGGGCCGAGAGGGTGTCGATGGAGCTGTTATCCTCATCCGCCAATATGCACCGCCAGCCAGATCGTTGTTTCGCCCGGGGCGGTCCAGGCCACCCGGTGGCGCCGGTGGGCGGGGATCATGAGGTAATCGCCGGTCGCCAGTCGGCGTGGTTCCGGCTCTCCTTCGAACAGCAGGCCCGCGTTGCCCGTTAGCAGGAGGACCCATTCGTCCTGGTCCTGGTCGTACCATTCCCCCTCCGGTGTGGCCTGGCCACGGGACAGAATCCGCTCGATGCGAACGGCACCCCGTGCGGCCAGGAGCTCGAACACCTCGGTCGGCAGGCAGGGAGGGATATGGCCGAATATATTGCCGGATTCCGTCATGCTCTCCTCACCACCAACGCCAGAGGGCAACAATCAGGGCGATCAGGAATACCATGGTCAGGTTCAGGTATGCCATGAAGAAGAAAAGCCGCTCGTGGAACGGCCGCGGCAGCAGGTCCGACGCGTGGGCAATGGTCCCGACGCGGGGGAGGCGCAGCACCCGGTCTTCGCCATGGGGGGCTTGGGCGAGAAATGCGGTCAGGTCCTGGCCGGCGGGGTGGCGTCCGACGTGTTTGCCGCCTCTCCAGAGCACACTGGCACCGGCATCGTAAACCGTGCCATTGAAGGCAAAGTAGGTCGGCCTTCCTGCGGAGCCGTCGAAAAGCGCCAGCTCCTCCGCCGTGAAGGTCGCTCCGCCGGACGGGGCGGGGGGAGGGCGCAACACCGTTTTCTTCCGCAGGCGGGGGCCGATCACGAGCACCGCAACCAGGGCGGAAACGGCCATAATGGCGAACAGGCCGATCTTTACCAGCAGCAGGATGCCGAAGCGGGTCTGAAAAAGCACCTCGCTGGAGGTAATCCGGTAGTGGGCCAGGATTGCGCCGGTCAGGGCCATGGTTGCCATGGAAGCCAGCCCGACCCGCACCTCGCCGCGGGGCAGCCCCTGGGAGGCGTAGGTCGGCTTGAGCACCAGATGCACGTAGAGGATCGTACCGAACCAGAGCATGCCCACCAGCAGATGAATGTAGCCGCTCACCAGCCGAATGGCATGGGAAAGGGGGACTTGGCCGGCGCGGGCGGTAGTCGCCTCGGCGGCTTGCGGGGCGGCGTCCGAAAAGGAATGATGCACCTCGAAACGCTTGCCTTGAGCGGTCAGTTCACCGCCGCCGGCCCGGCTCAGGTGGCAGTAGCCGCATTCCTTTCCGGTCTTCAGAGCATATTCCTCAAGTGCGCTGGCCGATACTGCAAAAAAAACGACCCCCAAAAAGGATAGTATGAATATATGCGCCTTCATGCAGTGCTCCGGCATCGGTGGTTTCTTCACAGGTCGGCAGACGTGTTACGTTTGTTATTACGTTATTTCATCGCCCGACGCAAGACTTCCGGCAGCCGGCCGGGTGATCGGCGGGTGTCGGGACACGCCTTTATTCAGTCTGCGATGATGCGTGACAAAAGGTTTGTAATCGGATAAAATCGCCGCTCATAACCCTTGGCGGGAATTCCCGCCGGCGATCCCTGTCGTACAAATGTGGAGGGTGGACCATGGCCTTGGACCGAAAAACACCGGGAGCGGCACTGCCTGACGACATCAGTCTGTTCGAGCATGTCATCGCCGAGGGCAACCCTCTGTACCCGAAGTTCAAGCTGCTGCTGGAGAGTTACAAGAATCTCGCCCATTGCACGAAAAACCTGGCCCGCGAGAATGAACTGCTCGCCACGCAGCTTGTGGAGCTTAACCGCTCCCTTGACCTGGCAACCCGGGTCGATCCCATGACCGGCCTGGCGAACCGCCGCCACATCAAGGAAAAGGTGGAACAGGAGTATAGCCGCGCACAGCGGCATAAGCGTACCTTTTCCATTATCCTGGCCGATATCGACGGTTTCAAGAAGATCAACGACATCTATGGCTATAATGCCGGGGACGACGTTCTGGTGGAGATTTCCCGCGTGTTCAGGGGATGCGTGCGACAGGAGGATGTCTGTGCCCGTTGGGGAGGGGAGGAGTTCCTCATCCTCCTTCCCGAAACGACGCTCGAAGGCGCCCTGGCGGTGGCCCAGAAGATCCACGAATCGGTTGCCATGACCGAGTTCAAGGCCCATAAGCCGGGCATTCGTACCACCATCAGCATCGGGCTCAGCGAGTACAAGCCGGGCCAGTCGGCGTTCGAGTGCGTCACCAGGGCCGACCACGCATTGCAGCAGGCCAAGAAAACCGGGAAGAACCGCTATATTGCCGAACCCTAGCCGGGGTGCCTCCATCAGGGGACGGCAGTGACGGCAAAAGCCTTGAGAGCAGGACAGAGGAGCACGAACCAACCCGCGCGGGACGCCCGTCTCCCCGTCCCTTCAATCCCTTTCCGCGTCGCCCGGCGCTCCCTTTTGCCCGGACCGGGCAGGAACGTCCTTTTCCCGAGCGGTTTCACGCAGCTCGCCCAGTTCGTGGAGCGCCGCTTCCAGTTTGTGATTGAGGTGCACTTCGTTAATCAGCATCTGCCTGATCTTGGCGATGGTCAGCGCCGTGGTGAGAAATGACGTCAGGCGCATGAACATCTCCCAGTAGATGAAATAGGTATGGGAGTAGGGGTGGTTGGTGTACTTGTCCGAGACATACCAGCAGATGGCCGAGAGAGCGGCCATGAGGAGGCCGGGCCGCTTGCCGGCGAACCAGGCTGAAACGGAAACCGGGATGAAGTAGAAGATGAAAAAGCCGAACTCGTAGCCGGTGATGTAGTCGAGCCAACCGATGAGCAGCAGTAAAAAGATGCTGCCGGCGTAGACTGCCCGATCCCTGGCGGGAGAGGCGGGTAAAATTGCCGGGAGAGTGTAGTTACGGCGCATGGAGGTACTCCATGATCAGAGAAAGATGAAGCACAGCATACCAACTCATTTGCAAAAAAAACAGCACGTGTTACAAAAAAGAAAAGGAAACATGAAGGTGACGGGAACGCTTTTCGGCAGGAAACTCAGGAAATCTCGGCAATCACTTCATTCAGCTTGGCGTCGATGATCGGGAGAAGGACGTGCATAATTCCGGTATCTCCCTGGTTTCCCGCCAGTTCCGTCTGGCGGGCGAGTTCACTCAGCTCATGCGCCCCGATGCTGGCCGATGACGATCTGAGGGAGTGGGCGTGGCGGATTGCCACGACAATCTGGCCGGCATCAACCGCGTCCCGCAGCTTACGGACGAGTTCCGGTCCCTCACCCCTGAAAATGGCGCAGATTTCCGTAAAGAGAGCCTGATCGTTATCTATGCGCTCAAGGACGGCGCGTTTGTCAACTGCTGCCATGGAGGAACCTCCGCCGGCGCAACGAATGCTGTCTGAAGTCTTTGCCCTATGGGTGTGGAATTATATATCAGGACCGGAGCCGATGACAAGTTCCGAGCGATAACGGGAAAATCTAGCGCCGGTTTTGGCAGGAACAAGAGGGTGTGGCCTGAACCGGTTTAGGGAGTGTTATGAAGCGGGTCGTGATTGCAGGAATGGGGTTCGGCGGCTTGAGTGCCGCCAAGGCCCTTGCGGGAAGCGGGTTGGAAGTCGTGATGGTTGACCGCCACAACTACCATCTTTTTCAGCCCCTCCTTTATCAGGTTGCGACGGCCGGGTTGGAACAGGAGTCGATCGCCTATCCGATCCGCGCCCTGGCCCGGCGCTGGGGAGGCACCACGTTCAGGCTTGGCGAGGTCACGGGCGTTGATTTTGACGGTAAAAGACTCGTGCTCGAGGATGGGGACATCCCTTATGACTACCTGATCCTGGCTACCGGCAGCCGCACCAACTTTTTCGGCAGGGACGATATCGAACGTCACGCTTTTGATCTCAAGCGTCTCGACCAGGCCGAGGACTTGCGAAACCATGTGCTGCTCGCCTTTGAAAAGGCCGCCCAGGAACCTGATCAGGGGAGGCGCCGGGCGCTCCTGACCTTTGTCATTGTCGGAGGCGGGCCGACCGGCGTCGAGTTTGCCGGCGCCCTGCGCGAACTGGTTGCCCATGTGCTCTCGCGGGACTATCCCGAGGTGCGGCCGGAGGAGACCCGCATTATCCTGATGGAAGCCGCCTCGTCCCTCTTGTCCGCCATGCCGCCCCGACTGCAGGGGTACGCACTCGGCAGGCTGCGTTCCATGGGGGTCGAAGTCGTGCTGGAAACCCGGGTGAGCGGTGCTGATGCGGAGCATGTTTACCTCGACGGCGGGGACACTATCCCCACCCATACCCTGTTCTGGTCGGCAGGGGTAGCGGCCGTCGAACTGGCGGGAAAACTCGGGCTTGCCCAGGCCGGCGCGGGAAGAGTTGTAGTGGCTCCCGATCTGAGCGTTGGCGGCAAGCCGGAGGTCTTCGTCATCGGCGATATGGCCTGCCGGGAACAGGATGGCGCTCCGCTACCCATGCTGGCGCCGGTGGCAAGCCAGGAGGGCCGGTATGTCGCACGGGCCATTCTTGCCCGGGAACGGGGGGAAGAACTGCCGGCTTTCCAGTATCGGGACAAGGGGGCCATGGCCACCATCGGCAGAAATTCGGCGGTGGCGTCCACCCATGGTTTGCATTTTTCGGGCTATCCGGCTTGGCTGGTCTGGCTGATACTGCATTTGTACTACCTGATCGGATTCCGCAACCGCCTGCTGGTGCTGATGAACTGGGCTTACTATTATTGGTTCCATGAACGCCAGGTAAGGTTGATTACCGCTTCCAGCCGCCGGACACCCTGATCTTGGGGGCGGTTCGGGCATCCGGACTTCCCCATGACGTTTTACCGCAACCTGCCCATGGGAGGTGTGTCGTGCGCGAGGCTCTCTTCTACGAACGGCTGCCCAACGACGCGGTCCGCTGCTGCCTGTGCCGCCACCACTGCCGGATTGCGCCGGGGCAGCGCGGCATCTGCCGCGTCAGGGAAAACCGGGGCGGCCGGCTCATGACGCTGGTGTACGGCAGGGTCGTGGCCGAACATGTGGATCCTGTCGAAAAGAAACCGCTCTTCCACGTACTGCCCGGTACGGCGAGTTACTCCATCGCAACGGTGGGATGCAATTTCCGCTGCCGCCACTGTCAGAATCACACCATTGCCCAGTGCGACCCAGGGCCTGCCGCGGAGATCCCCGGCCAGCCCACAACCCCCGAACAGATCGTCGAACGGGCCATCGGGAACGGCTGCCGCTCCATCTCATACACCTATACCGAGCCGACCATCTTCTGCGAGTATGCACTCGATTGCGCCCGGCTGGCTTCGGCGGCCGGGCTGAAGAACATCTTCGTCACCAATGGCTACATCACCTCCCAGGCGCTGGACGCCATCGCCCCCTTTCTGGATGCGGCGAATATCGACCTGAAAGGTTTTTCCGCCGACTTTTACCAGCGGGTTGTGGGGGCGCGGCTGGAGGAGGTGCTGGAGTGCATTCGCGATTACCACCGGCGCGGGATCTGGATCGAGATCACAACCCTGGTGATCCCCGGGGAAAACGACTCCGATGATCAATTGAACGGGATAGCCCGTTTTATTGCCGACGAACTGGGGTGCGACGTGCCATGGCATATTTCCCGTTTTTTTCCCCAGTACCGGATGACGGACCGGGAACCCACACCGCCGGAAAGCCTGATCCGTGCGGTCGAGGCGGGCCGTCGGGCCGGACTGCGCTTTCTCTACGTGGGAAATCTGGCTGGCGGCCGCGAAAACACGGACTGCCCGGCATGCGGCGTCGTGGTCGTCAGGCGTGAAAGGTTCCAGAGGCTCGACAACAGGCTCATGGGAAACGCCTGCCCCCGGTGTGGCGCGGAACTTGCTGGAATATTCGTTTGACGGTTATTGCCGGGGGCTCCGGGGGAAAACCGGAGGGAGCTTGGCCGCCCGTTGGTCTCCCCCCGATCCGTCCTTGTCTGCCCGGCCTCTCCGCGGTGGACGGCTCCGGGCGATCGACCTTGACTTTTGCGTCGGTCATGCCGTACATTCATTCGCTGCGAAACGCGCTGGCGACACCTATCCCACGTGCCTTGGAGAACTTGGAATTTGAAAGCTATCGTTGTCATTCCCACCTACAACGAGCGGGACAATATCGTCCGCCTTTCCGGAGAAATCCTCGCCCAGCACCCGGACCTGCAGATATTGTTCGTGGATGACAACTCGCCCGACGGGACCGGAAAACTGGCCGACGAACTGGCCGCTGGAAACGACCGGATCAACGTGCTCCACCGCTCCGGAAAACTCGGCCTGGGCTCGGCCTACCGGGCCGGCTTCAAAGCGGCCCTGAACTGGGGAGCCGACTACCTGATCGAGATGGACGCGGATTTTTCCCATTCCCCGACCGTGCTTCCGGTTTTTCTCGAAGCCATACAAGACGCCGACCTGGTCGTCGGATCGCGCTATCTCAACGGCGTCAGCGTCGTCAACTGGCCCATTCGCCGCCTGATGCTCAGTTACTTCGCCAGCGTCTATACCCGTCTGGTGACCGGCCTGCGGGTTCACGACTGCACGAGCGGGTTCAAATGTTTTCGCCGGTCCGTGATCGAGGCCTTTGATCTGGATAGTGTGAAATCGGACGGGTACTCGTTCCAGATCGAAATGAACTACCGCTGTATGGAAAAGGGGTTCAGGATCGTTGAGGTGCCGATCATCTTTATCGACCGCCATGCCGGCACCTCGAAGATGTCCGGCAAGATCGTCCGGGAGGCGGTCACCATGGTCTGGAAGCTCCGCCTGGGAACGATTCTCAGGCGCCTGGTCGGGAAAGGATGATGCCATAATGCGTGAAGCGTGGGCCATTGTTACCATCGTCGGGTTTGCCGGATGGCTGTCGGCGACCCTGTTGCTTCTTTTTACCGCATTTCCCGAACGGGGGCGTTTCGAAAAACGGCCCGCCATGGTGTGGGGGAGCGTCCTGGCCCTGTTCTATGCCGTGTGGATCGCAGGACTGCTGAATGCCTGAGAGGTTGTGGGAAAACAGCCATCTTAGCGCCTATCGGCGTCCCGCTCAACGTGATGACTACGCTATCACTTCGTCACCGATAATCGCCGGAGGCGATTATACTGCGGGTGCGACGATCTGACTATTTTTGGACAACCTTTTAATTTTCAACAACCTGCTAAGGCGGTGCAGCCATGAGGGTATTGGGCATTGACCCCGGTTCGCGCATCACCGGTTACGGTATCGTGGATCAGCAGGGCAATCGTCTCGTTCACGTGGACAACGGCGCGATCTTCACCGACAGCGCCGCTGATTTTTCCGGCCGCCTGAAAAAGATCTTCGACGGTCTTTGTGATGTTATCGCCCAATATCGGCCCGACGAGGTGGCGGTGGAGAATATCTTCTTTTCAACCAATGTGCAGAGTGCCCTCAAACTGGGCCAGGCACGGGGTGCGGCCATAGTGGCGGCGGTACATGCCGGACTGCCGGTGGCGGAATATACGGCGCTGCAGGTCAAACAGGCCGTGGTCGGGCAGGGCAGGGCTGAAAAAGGGCAGGTGCAGAAGATGCTCAAGGCGCTCCTGGGGTTGCCCGAGATCGCCCAGGCCGACGCCTCGGACGCCCTGGCGGTGGCGGTCTGCCATATCAATTCCTACGCCTTGAAACAGGTCGCCGGCGGCGCAAAAGCGGTGTCGCGGAAGCCGAATTCCTGGAGGGACATGAAGATATGATCGCACTCCTGACCGGGGTCATTGCCCACAAATCGCCCGATCACATCATTCTTGACGTACATGGGGTCGGCTACCGGGTGTTGATCCCCTTTTCCACCTACTACGAACTGCCCGAGGAGGGGGGCGCCGCCTCGCTCCACATTCATACCAGCGTGCGGGAGGATGCCATCCAGCTGTACGGTTTTCGCACCCGCCTGGAGAAATCCTTTTTCCAACTGCTGATCTCGGTTTCCGGCATCGGCCCCAAGATGGCCCGGGACATCCTCTCCAACATCCAGCCCGGCCCGCTTGCCCAGGCCCTTGTCCAGGGGGATGTGCACAAGCTTTCCGCCATTCCGGGCATCGGCAAGAAGACTGCCGAGCGTCTGGCCCTGGAGTTGAAGGACAAGGCTGGCAAGCTGGATCTCACTGCCGCCCCCGCCTTCGAAGCGCGGGAAATCCCCGCGGAGGATGTCATGGATGATGTCGTCTCGGCGCTGCTCAACCTGGGGTACAAGGAGCCGCAGGTGCGCAAGGCCCTGGGCGGGCTTGACGCCGCGGGTGGCGCCACGGTGGAGGAGTTGCTCAAGCAGGCATTGAAGATACTGATGAAGTAATACCTGAATCCGTGACGCCGACATGCCTGCGCTGGTCCGGCGTCACGGATTCAGGTATTACCTGCTTCATCCTTGATTTGAAATTGCTCTCAGTAGTCGTCGGACGATCCGCCGCCGTCGAAACCGCCCCCTCCGCCGGAAAAACCGTCGCCGGTGCCGGATGAGCCGCCGCCCCCGCCATAAAAACCGCCGCCGCCCCAACCTCCCCCGTAAAAACCGCCACCGCCGCCTCCGCCGAACATGCCGGAAAATAAAAGGCTGAGCAGAAATCCCCCCACCAGGCCGACGCCGGCCAGGATCAACAGCAGCGTCAGGCCCAGGCCGGGAAAGGCCAGAAACGCGGCCAGGGGAAGACCGATCGCCCCGGCCAGGCCGCTCAGATAACGGGAGAACGCGCCGAGCAGGACCACGACGACGGCGATCAGCAACAGGAGCACCGGAAACGAGGAGGATTTTTTCTGGTGGGTCCGTCTTTCCTGGGGGGAGGCCTTGAATTCCCCCTTGGTGGCGGAGATGATGGCGTCGACCCCGGCGGTGATGCCCTGGTCGAAGTTGCCGGAGCTGAGATAGGGGCGCATGACGTCCCGGATGATGCGGCTGGCGGTTATGTCCGGCAGCACCCCCTGGAGCCCCATGCCGACCTCGATGCGCACCTTGTGTTCGCCCTGGGCCAGGACCAGCAGCACACCGTTGTCCTTGCCCTTCTGCCCGAGCTTCCACTGTTCGGCCACGCGGATGGAGAATTGGTCGATATCATCCCCCTGGAGCGAGGGAACGGTCAGCACGGCTATCTGGGTGGATGTGTCACGCTCGAAGGCGGCCAGTTTCTGTTCCAGCTGTTGTGCGGTTTCCGGGGACAGCAGCCGGGCATGGTCGTTGATCCGCCCGCTGAGCTGCGGTACGTCGAGGGCCGGCAACGGGAGCGGCAGCAGCACCAGAAGCGCCAGTATGAAGATGCGTCGTAACTCCATAAGTCTTGCCCTCGTTGTAATCAATGCACTGCGCGGTACTCAGGTTGTTCAAAAATAGTCAGATCGTCGCACCCGCAGAAAGACCCGAGGAGGCGTAGCAGCGCTACGCCGCACGAAGCGGCTTTCGAGGACGGCGGCGTATAATTATGCGTGAGCATAATTATCGGTGACGGAGCCATAGCGTAGTCATCCCGTTGAGCGGGACGCCGATAGGCGCT
>Ga0207836_1000048_pt1 | contig 47519 bp, 58 predicted proteins | sample LuqExpMetageno18_FD_187776 | JGI IMG/M metagenome (GOLD analysis project Ga0207836, IMG submission 187776) | Tropical forest soil microbial communities from Luquillo Experimental Forest, Puerto Rico - Sample 18 (SPAdes) | ecosystem: Environmental > Terrestrial > Soil > Tropical forest ...
TGGAAAAAATACACAAAAAAGATGATCAAAAGATGGAAAATGTTAAAGTCTATGTATACATTGGAATTATTTCAAGAAAGCCATAAACGTCTCCAATGTCCGAATATCAGCATCAAAACTTTCCACAGTCCCAAATTATTGCGGCTATGTTATAGTGTATTTATAGATATTACAGAAGAGCATAATGAGATTATGTTCAGTGACGCACAGATATTTTATGACCTAGATATTTTGTATGATATGTTTGACAATATTCCGTCAGAAGATATACTTCCTACGTTAAATGCAATGTATGATGAAACACGTTTCGAGAAATTATGTCAAGCGAAAGATATGGTTATGCAACATCATGTGGATATCATGATTGATAAAGATTACGTGCGATTGATTCTTGGTGTAGCAAAATTTCATCCAGATGCACTGGAGCTATTACATCACAAAATTTGCGATTTCACAAGTATTTCCGTCATGATGGTGTTAGATGTTCTCATTCAGAGATATGGAAAAGATGTTTCTTTTGCTGAGATGTTCTATGATCTAATACATTCTAGCAATATAACAAATCAGTTTATAACACTGCTTGAGCATGACCGCACTAAAAAAGATATTGACCCAATAAAGGCTTTGTCATTAACTTTGGTATCAGGTTCCGATAGAGCATTTTGTCTTATCTTGGAATGTTTCCATTATGACTTCAGTAGAGAAGGTTATAAAATATTGACAGATGCATATTTGGACAGTAATGTAGATTTCTTTAGAAATATCATAACAAGTAGACATTGCACGTATAATTTGATCAATGTAACAATTCCAAAAGTTATTGTTCGAAGCAATACACAGATACAATATATGATTTCTATGGCAAAAGATCATGCGCTATTTGACAAGCCGGTATTTACAAAGAACATCCTACAATTCTGTATTACTCACAATAATATGGATATGTTTGGTGATGTTACTAAACGAATTGTAAACGTTGACATGATAGATTATGACTCAGATCTCGAGGAATCTATACTTGATAGTATGGAATACACAGATCACATTGTTACGAAACTACAAAATTATGCCTTGATGCCACCAACCCTAAAGAAACGAGTAGACAAAAAAAGAATGGCTCGTGCGAATGATTAGATTAATCTTTTTTGTCAAGATGTTCTTGCGCATCAATTCGTAGATGGACATCAATTATAGAACGTATTTCATTGACGCTTTGTATAAGACCCTCAAGAAGCTCATAACTGTTACTGTGTGATGGTTCGTTTGGCAGAGACACATTTCCAAGAGACTTAATGCGAGTTCGCTCTTTCTGGGTTACTTGTCGCAAAACGTCGAGAAAATCGGTACCTGTTTTATTGAGATATTCGCATGTCATCTCCAAGAAAGCATGTACATCACCGACTGGATATAATCTTATATCGCCTGAGTTATATACGATAATACTATGGTCATGTAACCTATCAATAATATTGTTACCGTCTTTGTCTCTTGTTCTCTTGTAACATCGTCCGAGAAGGTCGTCTTCAATAATATACATTCTATCATGTGGCCACGACAATGAATATTGTTTCGTGAAATCATGCACAGATAACGAATCGTAGTGGTTCATTTTATAGAACTTCAGGCGCATCAATTTTAAAGTCGTCCGGGGCTAGGTTCATTACACGAATGTAGTTCCAAAGTACCGGCATAACACCACAGGCGTATCGTATTGCTTCTTGTAGTTTGACGAGGTAGTTATTTTTTAATGGCCGCAAATAAATACCGATAATACGGAAATCGGTCACTTTAAAGCGTCCAATATTGTGGTTTAGCAGTGTCGAAATAAAAGTATCAGGATCATACATCTTGTGAGAGATTATTCTTGAATAGCTTCCATCCAAAAACCCTATACTGGCTGAATTAGGCAACATTATGTTGATAAGATATGAATCATCTGTGTGTTGCAACATGAAACGTATAAATCTCAGATTTTTCGACGCAAATATATTAAGTGCCAATCCATAGTCGTTAGTTGCAAAGTCATATTTTGCTTTAATGATGACCATTTTAAACAGACCATAATAAGAAATATCTAAAAGTTTATGCAATACTACGCTGACATTGATTTTTTTGAATGTATCATTATGAGCCAAAAGCAATTTTATAATGTCTCCACAATATCTCGAAGTTATTAATGGTAGAACATATCCATCCAGACATAGATTGTATTTTTCTATGAGAGTACAAAACACCCCTATACATAATCCTATATGCCTACTTTGCGTGAGTGCAGTTATGATGTCTTTATTTAAGAAGAATCTTTTAGTGTCTGGATATAATGTCAGTAGACCATTTATAACATTATATTTACTGTTTTTGATGAGACCCAAAAATAGTGCGAGATTGATTTTAATGTCCCTTGTTCTATACTCTGATAGATGTTCGGATATATCCATTGTAATGTCGGCATTATACTCTATCCAAAATTTATCGAGCCATTTCACAGGTAAGGATTCTAGATCAGGTATGTACATATCCCTGATAGAACTGACGATGCTTTTCTTGAAGTTTGCAGTTGGGTTCGTATACAAACATAAATACAACCTGACTAAATTGGCAGATGCCAGATAATAGTCATTCAATTCGGGGCATTCTATGCTAGCATTAGCCCTAAGTAACAACTCTAAAGTTGCAGTACATAGATTATGTCCCCAATATTTGACTATTTTTTTCGGGGTTGATTTCATCGTGCGAGTTATGGCGAATGCGGTCAAATCGAGACTAACCCCAATCAAACTCTGTGGGTGAACATAGTACTTAATTTCATCCTCAAACAGACAGCAAACCTCGTATGGCAACATTATTGTCAATCAAAATTGAGCATCAAATTTCACACTATATTATGCCTAATCAAGCCGTTTTTGACATGTTACTATGCAATATTATTTCTGAGTTCCTCGGCGGATTCCATACACTAAAAGGATGGGACAGAGTATGTAAGATGTCGCACGGGCATGTTAAAAACGCGGACGTTATCAGATATCTGGTAATGATTCCAGAGAAAAAACGCTTTAATGAAGCATGTAAACATGGCTGTATAGAATTAATTGACATGCACATCCCAAAAAGCGGTCTGAATGTTGGTGTCGGTTTTTATGATGCCTGCTCGTATGCCCGCGCAGATGCTGCGATGCACATTCTTAATAAATATGGAGTCTCGGCAGAAATGCTAAAATATTCTTTGATACAAAGTTGTGTCAGCGGCCATTTAGAAATGGCAAAGTTGTTGGTTCCCAAGCAAAAAAATGATGCATGGAAGAAAGATGAATTTCTGTTCGTCAGAGTATGTAGAAATGGCCATACAGAAATTGCCAAGTGGCTGCATGGAATAATACAATGCAGTAGTGGTTTTATGGATATACATGCTACAGATGCTGCGATTAGTGCACAACGTTTAGACACGATCAAGTGGTTGCTTGTTACATATAATTTCGATGTGGCATATAATAATCACAGTATGTTATATAGAGCAGTCAGTAATAACAATCAAGAATTCTTAGAATGGGTGTTATCGGAGTACAGTAAGTCACAGGAATACATCAATTCAGCATTTAGAATGACATGTAAATCTGGCAATCGACTAATGGCAGATGTTTTATTGAAACATTTTGACATAGGGCATGTAATCATGGATCAGGCGTTTAGATTATCTTTGGGATGTAAGTCAGTAGAATTTATTGAATGGTTACTGATGGAATGTTGTTATTGCATAGATATAGATGACTGTTTCTTAGAGGCGTGTAGAAATAGATATAGAATATCAGCTAAATATTTGTACTCTAAAGGAGCACGAACAGATATTATGGAACTATATAAACATGCGTTATTGAATAACGACCTTCTGATGACAGATTTCCTCAAGGAATTAGACAAAGATTTACGTAGTCTAATAGATATGATACCAGTGCATTATACTAATGCTATGGCTGATAGCGATAAAGCAAGCACGATTGCATCTGCTAATGGAGAACCGACATAATTTTTTGTTAAGCAAAAATTGAAAACAAAGACAACAGAACAAAAACAAACAAAATACAGAAAAAATGCAAAACATTCAAGACAAGAAAGTCAAGAAAACCAACAAACGCAAGAAGATTAAAACTACAAAAATAGCAAATAAATGGGTCTATAAAAATGCTGCATCAATAGTATATGCCAAAAGCTCGACAGGACAATTAATGATCCTTTTGATTGTTGAGTCAAAAGGTACAATTACCACTCCCGGAGGCCGCAGAGAAACTCAAGACAAAAATAGCTCTCACACAGCATTCAGAGAAATGTATGAAGAAACTCTGCATGATGGGGTTTCATTGATTGACTTCAGCCGGATGTATGAATTCAAACAACACAAAATGTATCACATCAACACTGTGTTACATATGTATTACTATACACAGATCGCGGATGAATGCTACATACCACTTAGTAACAACGAAACGATTGGAATGTTATGGTTGCCCGTCGAAGAAATAACTATGGAACGTTTGCTAGATAAAGACACACTGTATACTGTTTCTGGCGGCAGAAAATATAAAATGCGTGATATATGTATTCATACATTTAGGACTATTTCATTCTTACGCAACATAGTAGACAACTTGCCTATGTATATATATTAGATTTCTATGTCTGTATACAAACGACTAAATATAGGTATATTTTTTGCTATAGGCTATGTACAAAGAATAAATTTGATACGGCTAATTCAGAAGTATAAAATGAACACCATTCCTATTGAACTTGTGCATGAAATCTGTTTATATTTGCATGGAGAAGATCTCGCTTCCGCACGACTGGCTATAAAAAATATATACAATGATCCGTTCAAGATAGTAGTCAAAGATGACGACTCAAACAGACTCGATGTAAATATCATTCGCGCAAAATATGGATTGATAAAAAACATGTGTTATTACGAAAAGCACGAACGACGAATTTATATACACGATAAACGATTAAGATTTTATGCGGCTTCAGAGAAGAGCCCAGTTTTGTCGAGAATTTTTGCTAACCCATTAGTACAAAAAAAGGATCCTTTTTTATACGAAGCAATCACAAAATTACAGAATGATTCATTGCCAATAATGTATCATCCCGATAAAGACGTGTACGCAGATTATATACTCCGACCAAGATGGCCAGAGGTAGAAGAACTGTTTATACAAGATAGATATGCACTATCAATATATGTTGATTGTGTTTTAGCGACGCGGGTAGAATCACTCGAAAAGGCTATCTTTGATCTGGATGCACAACACGTATATTTGTATCTTGTAAATGTCTACAAACGACGAGTGCCTTCTATCGAGAAGAAAATGCTGGGTAATGAATACTACCTAAAACGCTATGTTGAGGAAATCCTTGAAGAACCATTTCCTGAAGGCGAAAATATCATACGTACCTGTAGTCGCGCATCATATTGGTATGCGAAAAGATGTCTCAAAGGAAGATTTTTGATGGGCGAGAAAAATATATTCCGTTCCGGGTGGTCAGAAGATTATATCAAGGAATTTATCCAACAGCCTGACACAAATGTCGAGAAGTATTTATTAATGCATATAGTAGATGCAGGAATATTTTACGCAAAGTATGTGTTGTGTGGTAGATGGTCAGCATTGGAAGATAAAATATTGGAGACTATACGCATTAATGGTGGCTTTCATGCAACATCATTAAAATATGTTGCATATAATTATGCAAAAATAGCGATTGGTGGAAGATGGCCTGAGTTAGAAACCATCATACTAAAGTCATATTCATATTATGTATATCGATACATCAATTATTGTATCAACGCACGATGGCCAGAATATGAATGCCTTATCGAAGATAAAATTCGACAATTGCCATACATAAAGACAGAACAATACAATCAGATTCATGCTCAAAACAAAGCTGACATGTTGTTATGCCCAAAGGAACTTGCCAATTATGCAATATATGTAATCCGTGGCAGATGGCCAGAAATAGAGACATATCTAAATGGCTTCTGGGAGGAACGCAAGTTATACAGGCGATTCGCAGTGTACCATCAATAGACGCCAAAAAATGAAATCTAATATACACGCGCGACGAGATCATTTTTATTTTTTTGAGCACCTAACAACAATCTGTCTACATTTTTGCGGATTAAATCTGCCATACCATAATTTCTGGTCTTAAGAGCAACTAAGAACATTTGTACTATATTGTCTTGTGGGAATGGCTTGTCAAAGTGCATAATGAAACATTCCATAAATGCTGTGTAATTGTTACATGCCACAATTTTCAAGAAGAAACAATCATCAGCCATCGGATTAGCACCTTCATCGATTGCATTAAATGCCATCAGGATTTGATTATTTCTTGCTGCGTTATATAACTTTTCTTGTGGAATATACATTCTGGGATAAGGATTAATTACTGTCATATGATTCAATTTTGGTTACTCAACGCAAAAAAATTATCGTCTTGTAGGCATAGTTGACACCTTAAATGCGAACGAACCAGCATGTGTATTGCAATAACCACATCCACCAGACATCGATTTCTTGCATCTTGTGCCATTATCCCTTATAAATCTACATCTACTAGAGTCTGGGGCGATCTTTGATTTAGATTGCGATGCGGTGATATTGATAGAGATTTTATTCATTTGATTTGTGTACTCGAGAAATGATTTGATCAATTTTAGAATCTACAAAAATTGATTATTATGTCACATAATAAACAAATGCCTGATATTTCGAGATTGTGTTATGACGAGAAAAATATTATCTGGGATTTTATCCCGATATTGAACAAAATAGTGTTATGCAGAACTACTTATTGCACGTATGCATGGCGATTGATCCCATCAGAACCAAAACGTTTTGTTCGTAAAGGCACTTTTATGATTAACGAACTTTTGCGTCGATTCGAGCATATTACGGATGAACAAAAATCATTTTTGTTGGCTTATGCACTCAGATATAATGCACCCAAATTATGTACATTTGTATACAACAGAATGACTCGAGAGTCATTGTTTGATATTAGTCAACATGTTATCTACACGATTATATGCATGCAAAAAGAACTTGATATATATCTACGTCTAAGCATATGTGTTACGCGAGAATCACAAATGCATATAGATTATAAATACGTCTTGCATAATTCCTCAAAACAAGGCTTAAAGAATCTCATTGCAATAAGCACGCCAGGATCGCCCATGAGGAAGTATATTATGTATGTTTGTGAACAAGTATTCAAGCACGGTGAAAAGCATCAAAGGTATAAGCACGCAAAGATATTAAATGAGTTTGCTCAAACACCTGTCGACCCTAGCTGGTATTGCCAGTAACTATTTTTTGATAGTTATGCAGCAACAAAAATTGAATCCTTTGTTGTATAACATAACAATCAATCATGCTCGGTTATGTTGTACATCTTAGCGGTCATAAGGAACTTACAAAAGAGATTTTTGAAGAAAAATACGTGCCTAAAATCAAGGCACTAAATACACCCACAACAAAATATTATATTGGGGCTACACAGGGTTTCGGAGAAATGAGCATGAACTATCTTCTCGATGATCTAGTAGTACCACCAAAAAATATATTCATGATATATCGTGGAGGGCCAGTGACAAATTATCTTACTGCCACAGTCATCGGATTCAGAGATTTCACTGAAAGAGACGAATACATAACAGACAATACATATAATGACATAATATTTATTAATGGCGATTATGCATCACTCAAAGGAAATGTTGCAGCAAACATCGTACGCAGAGAGTTTGGCTGTAGAATAGCAAAAGAATATGTCAAGTTCATGCGTAATTATACAGAGTCACCTGACGGAACTCTGAAACTGTACGATGTCATAGAAGACTTTTTCAGGTCACTTAAACGTCATAATCCGAATGTCGATACCGATAGATTGATTTGTGCTCTGCGTAATGCATCTATTCATTGGGTTTGTGACAGCATTCTCTTGGTTATGAATTAATTTTTTGGGGCCCAAATTTGATTCTTTTTGATAGTACCATAAACAAACTACATGACCACACTAAATTTAATGTCGCTTCTTGATGATACCATTAATTTCAGGGCCGAACTAGATTACGGTATAACCGAAAACAATGAATTATTTAGTTTGAATGCTATCAGTAAAAAAATGCGTACATATACGTATAATGGCTCATATATATCGAGACCTGTCACAGATAACAATAATCTATGTTTATTGGAAACACAATTAATACATTATGACGATACTGCCAATATCCGCTGGATAAATAAATACATAGATGATTGGTACACAAAGATAGCATGGTTTCTTGTGGGTGAAAATGTAGATGTTGCTTATGTGTATGATCATGGCAGCGCTATCGTTATAAAAAAGACGGGCGCATTTTCTCCAGAGTTTATTGTGTATCACAACAACACAGACATTATCGAAAAATTGGTGATTAACAGCGAAACAAGCCTTAATGGAATGATACATATCCCTAATGAAGGGTTTGTTATTCGTGACGCATTACGATATACACATGATAGTGTTGGACTGATAGAAATATCGACATCGGACAAGTATCATGAGATTATGTATGTGACAAAAGATATGAGACATATGACCCAAAAGTTACGGCAAATTTACGCACCCAAAAAAATACATAGAGACGCATACATCGACATCTGGGTGATTGTTCAAAATTGATGCCAAGAGCTTAACATATATCTATATAAAATGTATCATACGCACAGTGACATGAAAAATGTCTCTGAATATATTGTTGCTAATAATTTGGGGCTCGTACACACAAGATATGGTTTATTAATGAACAAACCTGAAGTCATCAAAAGATGTTTCCGAGGCACAAATGATGCCTTAATGAAATGTATTGATGCAATGTGTGGGGTTACCATAGACATAAATAATATGCGCGTTTTACATATATGCACTGTACATAATCTCTTGAAGGCCTTTTTCGAATCACTTAGCGATACTGGTTTTGACTTGCTTGATATGCTTGATGAATACATTGCAAATGTCGTGTACAAAATTACAAATGATACTGATGATTTTATATTATCTGGCCGTGTATATGACATAGTAATTTCTGATAGCGATGACAGTGATGATGATCAGACATCTGTGCATTCTACAAAACCTAAACCGAAGCCTCGACGCACAATAAAAGACATGATTTCAGATGACGATTCATCTGACGTTGAAATCCTTCAACCATCCAATTCTTATGTTGCGCAAAAAAATATCATCAGTGATGGCGAATCAGACAGCGATTATGACAATGAATAAAGTTCGTCATGTTGTTATGGTATTATATTATCTCTATATAAATCTGAAGACGTTTATTTTTTGACTCTGTGTAAATCTGTGTTATTTTATGTAACAACCCGAATGCTTGCATGAGCCAATCTACGGCTTCTAAGAAACTTCTGATAGTCATCATACGACCAGTTGTATGTACAATACTGTACGAGTCGTATGTATGATCATAATCATATGAGCCGACATCACCATCATGTGTAACACATATTCCGTGATTCATTTCCAGTTTTTCGAAGTCAACGTCATACTCCCATAATTCACCATTGTAAACATCAGCATACCTAAATTTTTCTGTCTTTAGTTGTATGTCTGGATTGTTGTGTATATGACGATACGTGTAATGTTCCAAAAATAACATTATTTTTTTGTGGCTCAGACGAGCTTTACGCATCAGTTCATATAACTCAGATTGATGCGCGAATATATCATAACCAAATTTATTGACGCCGATACGTGTATCATAAAGACGATACAAGTTGAATGGTACTAGGGTACCATTCAGGGTTAACTGAAATACGTGTCTTCCAAAACGAACCAATCGAGTTTTATACACAAATATATTTGGTGCACAAGTGTTCAACATATGTGGATGCCACGATAAACTGATTTCATTGGTTGCTCCGATTGTATCACTTCCGTGGATAACGTCTATTTTGTTGTCTATAGGGACATTAATGTATGGCAATATCCATCTTCCGTTGGATTTGTATAACCCAGAAGAATACACTATTTCCATTTTTTTGATAATGTTTTGAGTGACTTTATTGAATGTCTGCGACACAGATGAAATCTTCCATAAAATATCAGGGCCTAAGAAACTACAGATTGTATGACATACAAATGGTTCATCGATGACAGACATTTTCTATTGTATTGAAACAATCAAATTTGACACTTTGTCGGAGTTAGTATAAAAATGTCTATTGCAGATTGGATTAGTTTTCTGATGAAGGCGTGTGATTTTATGCTGACGTTGTTTACTAAGACTATCATGTCGAAATTTAGAGAAGTCCAGGCTCCAGATTTTTATTCTGTGCGACCTCAATCGAGATATATCGTTTGTTATGATAAGCTAATTATAGTACACGGCTATGACATATACGAATACGACAAACTTCTTCAAGGAAAGTATCTGGGAAAGTTGTACTTCAAAAAATATATCTCAGGCATTAAAAATATACATAAATTTCATTGGGATATGTGTTCACGCCATGCCCTCGAAGTTGGTAGATGGGTTAACGCAGATAAAGAAAATTGGGTGGAAAGGTTGTACTATCACATCGACACTGATATTTACGCGATAGATGACATTTATACCGTGTATTTATATATTTCATTTTACAAGAAATGGGCACAATATCGATCATCAAAGGATGACAAATGTGCATTTTTAGGATCACATTCTAAAATTACTGGCAAGGGATGGTCGGAGTCCTATCATAAATTATTGGGCCCTTTCTCAGATAAAAGTACAGTTTCTGGCAGGCCGCCATATTACGCAACATTAATAGGCAATCCTGCGAATATGTCTAAAGATAAGTTTGTATCGGCAGCTAGGATGTTTGTTGGTAGATGTAAAAAAATGAAACCTAATCAAAATGCACTTTGTGATATAACAATCAAGACATTCATCTAAGTCACTATGATAAGAAGCATACGTGGTATCTTTTTTCTGCGTTATGTGCACAACAAAATTGATGCCAATTGACAATTAACATAACCACTAATATGGCCAACCAATACCGTCTTGACAGTCTTGATATTATTTCATACAGCCTCATTGCCGAATATCTTGGCGAATATCATACCCTAAAAACTTTAGACAGACTCTGCACCAGCACTCGTGGATTGGTGAAAAATAGAGATTTGATAAATTTCATAATGCAAGGCGATGCAGACACAATAGAAGAACTCATCTGCATTCATGGCTTATATGATATGGTGGTAGCCTTGATATCGAATCGACCTAGTTACAATAATAAGCTTATGTCATTAGCAGGACGCTATGGCCACATAAAAATCATAAAATTTTTCGTGACAACAAGAACCGAAGAATACCATCTAAGAAATTGTTTTCATTCAGCATGTATGGGTAATCACCTCGATATTTGTATGTTTTTATATGATCGATTCAAGACACTAAAGGCGGCAAATGAAATCATTGCCGTGGGTTTTAAATATGCTTGTTTCCATCAATCTTTGTCGGTAGTAAAGTGGTTACTTGAAACAGGTTATTTTATAAACTCTCATGAAAATACCGTAATTTTCGAAGAATGCTGCAAGAAAAAATATTTTGATGCTATCAAGCTCGTCTGCAACCCCAATGATCTTCAATATAGTATGGTGCAAAAAATATCTAATAACGCTGTGTTGGCCAATGATTATCACTTAGTAAAATTCTTGCTGGATTACATCGACGGAGATATTCTGTGGGTGTATTTCTATGCTGCATGTCAACATTCCGACTTAAAGATAGCCAAGATGATGCAAACCTACATAAATCAGCCTGGGATAATTCCGCCTGTTTTTGTTAGATTATGTATAGGCGGGTATATCGATGCGGTTAGTTGGTTGTACAAATTATATGGCGAAAATATCGACGTCACCGAAGCATTCAAACAAACTATCCAAACAGAACATCTTAAAATACTAGATTTTCTAATGGCGACAAAAAAAGTCGATATCGAATCACATGGTAAAGAGTACATTGAGACGTGTGTAAAGCTCAAGAATATTCTGGTCTATCAATGGCTGAGAGATAACGGAGTTAGCATCAGTGCTCTCGATGTCTAAAATTGATTATGGCGCAGGTATCAACACAAGAAAATGTCTAATACGATCATATATAACAGTGCCGGATTCTGGTACAATGGCGAACAAATCAGTACCACATTCCATCACACAGATGTTATTAAAACATATGAATCAAGCTATTTCACTGTATTTGTTGTTGACAGAGAATTCGAATTCACACTCGAGATATTTGATAAATACACTTCTGAGTTTTACAAGTATGGTGTGTGCATCGATGATATCCCTCTTGGAATTCATTTCAACAGAAAGACTATCGCGATAAATTATTATGGCGGTAATGTATACCATGTGTATTTTGTGAATGATTTCGATGATTGTATTGATTACGCCGGCATAGTTACTGTGTCTGGAGATACTTTTGATGAGCTTCTGTCTATTGATGCCATTGATGAAGGACTATATGATCGTGAATACATTCGTGGTCGTGTTGGCGGATTACGTGTAACACTCACCGAGCCAAAAATCATGAACGTAATGCATTTATCCAATCAACTTATTTTCTAGATCCTGCATCAAGGGACCCTCCCTAAAATTGATATATATTTTTTTAATCAACAACAGATGTCTATTTGTGACTTGCCGCAAGAATTGATTGAGATTGTCATAGATTTCTCAGATATCCAGACATTATGCGACATGCTATACGTGTCTACAGATATACAAAATATAGTCAGACATTACATGCAACGAGAGAATACAAAAATTTTTATGTATGATTCAAAATGTGTGGCATACATTAGGCACAATAAACGATACATTTTTAATGCTGCGTTATGCGCATGGAAATCTGTCAAAGAATTACGCATCGTAGATTATGATAATAACGCAGTCATCAAACGTATTATCATTGGAGATGACTCAGAGATTTTCACAGGCCTATCTAAAATAAGTACATATCCTGTTAATCATGTTCAATTCAAGGACAGAAAAGAATATAACACTGCATTTTGTAATGAAAGAGTTCGACGACGTGATGCTGAATATATCCATACTGGTGAATATATCATTTATCATGCTTTCAATGATGCATGTATTGTTGATGCAAATAGTGATCACGGATTCACCGGAAGCATGAGATATACCAACAAATCAATACTTGATACTTCATATATAATTTGGGTGTACATGAAATACGGACATATACAGATAACAAACAGCGGACAAGCTGATTCATTTCTTGTATGCAAAAAATTACGTGTCTTTTAAACACTAACAATCCATAGAAATTTCTTTTTTTGCTTGTGCTGTGGTCTCAAAATTGATACCAGTCACCTAAAATTACTACTGCATAAAGAATGTTGCCTCAAGAATTGTGGAAAGAAATTGCATTATATCTCTACAGAACGGATTTTTTGACAATGCGTCTTGTTGCAAAAAATATACCGCATGATCCTGTCAGCGCCGCTTTAGAGAATATGACAGTTTCGACAGGATCAGAACTATCTAGGTATGGATATATTTTCCGTGTTCCACATAACATAAGATATCATTTCGAGGTTATGAAATACGACTATGATACAATGTATGTTACGGCATACAACAGATTTATCGACACATTTAGTTTATCGGATGGATTTATTGATCTTATCAAGGCGCATGAACCATATGCGAGTGCCTATAATAGATTATCTGAATGTGAAGATTCTGATTATGTAAAATTTCCCATAACAAATCAGCCTGTGACACTACACGATCTACATGTTCTCTTGAAGCCAAGATGGTATGATCTCGAAAATAAGATCAAAGAAAATCTACTCATATTGTCTGAATATTGTTGTTATATTATCGAAAATGAATGGCGTGAGATACGAGATTCTTGTATTTCTGGCAATATATATCTTGCAATAGAGTATTGCGCAAAGTTTATTGGTGCCAGAATTCCGTATCTGGAAGCACGTATAGCCGGCAATCATGAATACATGAATATGTATCTTTCATTAGTTCTTCGTGAAGCATGGCCAGAACAAGAAACCTACATAGCTACTAATGCGCAATTATCAATGTTGTATGCGCATAGATGCCTGAATGGAAGATTTGTTGCAGGTGAACAAGAAATATTTGCTGATAATTTTATATCTATAAGATATGTTTTTGACGTCCTCAAACAGGAATGCCCAGAAGCAGAAAATGCATTGTTTGAATCAGCATCTAACGCAGAGAAATATATAGTTGAGATACTTAACAAACGCCATGAAGGTTATGAACAGTTCATTGTTGATAAACTCAAAACTATAGATATATCTACTATAAAACCTTATGATCAATCTATTTTGGCAGGGTTATGGATACCGGAGATCAATGTATCGATTTCATCCAGATGGCTAGTAAGATACACCATCGAATATCGTAAGTGCAGATGGCCCGAAATCGAATCATATATTGCGGAGTTTTATGACGCAAACAAAATATATATGTCTATGTTTAATGACAATTAAGCATATTTTTTTGCCAAAAATTGATTCTATGTTATAAAATTACACAGAACACATGGAGCTTCCACACGAAATTTGGTCAGATATTTCATTGTATGTTTATTCATACAATTTATTGAGGTTGAGATCAGTGATAAAGAATCTGCATGGCGATCCAATTACACAGGCATATACGCAACGATCAGATATGAGTCTGGATACATGTGTTTCGTTGGCAAAGTACGGATTCATACGGCGAGTTCCTGTCCGCCAAAGAACTGAGTATGCGGTTATGATTCACGATCGTGATACTATGATTAAAGAAGCCAAGCGCCGATTCTTCGGCAACAACAAGATACTAAACTACAATGAGCATAAATTCATGCTAAAAATCAATGCATACGCTGTCGCTGTGTCGGGTCTACATAAAGGCAAAACTACAGATGACCAACTAAAGATGATCCTTAAGCCACGACTATATGATATAGAAGCCCTAATAAACATTGATAGCAATGATGCTGTAGTGTATAGCTGTGTTGTTGCACGGGAACGATGGCCAGAAATAGAGAACCATCTCATAAAAAGGGCTTCAATAGAACAATTATGTTATTACTGTGCAAATGCCGTCAAAAAAAGATGGTCAGAATTAGAATCATGGGTAGCCAATGAAATTACAGGTATGGAGAATTATATTGGAATAGCTCTACGGGAACCATGGCCAGAACAAGAAGACTTTATAAGTCAACATTCCCAACTATCTAGAGAATATGCCATATTAAGTCTTAAGCACAGATTTATGAAAGGAGAACCGGTCATACTTCAATCCAGCATCAATAAAATAATGGAATATGCATGTGCTGTCGTGCATGGAGATTGGCCAGAAGCCGAGAAAATAATCTTCGACAACTGGAAAAACACAAAGCGCTATTTCGAGTGCTGTGTAAAAGCGCCATTAGATAGATATGAAGAAAAAGTTATCAATAGACTGGAGGTATATAAAACAAACAGAACTATCGGCGAGACAGATAATTATTTCTGGAAGCATAAAAATGCCGAAGGTATGATTAACGTAAAATGGCTTGTGGAGTACTGTGTAAAGTATCGCAAGTACAGATGGCCAGAAATAGAGTGGTATCTAATGCACTTTACCGCAGATTTTGGGTACTATCAAGATAAATTTATATTACCTCCAGTACAAATAGCTACCAGCGATCATCCAAACGAAGACAATCAGCACAAGTAATTGGTGATATGTATAATCTCCAATGATAGACATCGACAGATGATCCTGTGCGAAATGCAATATTAGTATCGCCACGCTAAAGACAACCAACACCCCGACAATCTTTTTTGTCGTCATTAAACCAGGCAATTCGGCTATCTCCAGTCTGTCATAATAATCAGGCGTCTCTCTCAGATGTGCCAGTGCAATTTTTGCTGTGGAATGCGGATCATCATTAGTTACGTTTGTTTCTGGACGAATCAAGCCATGTTCATATTCTACTTCAATACCGCGCGCCCAGTCATTTATGTTGAATAACTCTCGTCGCATATCTAGTCCTAAGTATGCAGCTGCATCAGTCGCCTCTGCTATGTAATCATGTGTTGTCATTATTTTTTAGGAAAAGGGAGTGTGTAAGTATATAAATTTGATTATCTTTTATCGCAAAATAAATGTCAGATTTTGTTAGGTGTTTGAGCATGTGCTCTCGTGATGCTCAACAGTTCTTTGCAAAACAAGATATATATGCTGAGATGTATTATTGTTATGCCAGATTTCAGGGCAGAGCATGTTTATTGATAGGCATCATGGAAGTGATACCATGTGGTGCGGGAGAATATGAAGAATATCATGAATTTCTATCATGGCCAGATGGCACAATGAATTATTTAGTTGATTCTGCTGACACAGAATATGATGGTCGAAGGCCCGGCAACCATTATTCATTCTTGTGGTATGATACTCTGAAGGACTCAAAGTATGATGCGTTACATAGAACATATGTGCCATATATCTTTGGCGACATTAACACAGACCTCGTTAAAATGTCTAAGACAGTTAACATAAAAAATATCAATGAAATACGTCCATTTCCACAGTCGCCCGGCATTAAGTCATACCTTGCATCAGCGTTTATAGACATTGATGTAGTTACATCTACCGACCGTCTTGAAATTGATTCTGCTGCAAGAGAACATTCAACAAATGATCGCACAGCAAACAATTGTAGCTGGTAGTATTATTTTAAAAATTATAGGTGTTATTATATTCGGCCTTGGAAATGACTATACTGTCAAAAAAATTATGTATGACGGTGTGGACGTATATTCTGTCACAGCCACAAAATTCGAAGATCAACTTAACATCAGTATGTTTATCATATATCGCGACAAACATGATTATTACGATCAACTAATGATCTTTGATAAAGCTAAAAAAATGATCCATAACATAACTATCGACACAAATATTCAGTTACGATACAATGTTGTCAATGATCACATTGCAGAATATAGCGTTGTGTACAACGTTAGCGCCCAACATGCCACGACTATTCGTGCGTAAAATTGATTGTATTTTTTTGAATACATACATCATTGCCCAAATTCACACAGTATAAAAATGTTTGCTTGTAGACAAAAGAATGATATGATAATCGTAGATATTAGTATCAATGGAGAGATGATATATGCATCGAAAACTTCAATTGATGCTATTATTCCTACAGCATCAGATCTATTTTCTGATAGATATGATTTCGAAGTCGATATCTGCGGTATTAAGCCCGATGACTTATCTCATGTCGTCGATGTCATTATTGCATTGATAAATTCCACTACGTTAGGTACATTAGGCTCTGCAAAAATTCCATCAAAAATAAGTATCAAAGATAGATTTATTTGCTTGAAGTTTATTGATAAACATATCACGTCGCAAGATTATTCTATGAAAAAAATCATCAAACAATACATACAATTGCTATCGAATATAGACATTTCCCAAAAAGATTTGGCCAAAGACGATATATTTAATCTTTTGATTGCTAAGAAATACTCTCTTGTTGGTGGCTTTGATACGAGAACCAATATAGCGGAAATTATCACTGACCTCCTATCAAAGTCAAGAATGAGTAAATATTTTAAAGTTTCATCTACTGGATTAAGTACTGGCGATAACTTTATCTGCGAAAAAGGATTAGTTTATATACCTAATATATATGATGACACACATCTCAGACATGGGTATGTTGTAAATATGTACAAGCTAATATCTAAGACCGCAAAAAGAAAAGATATACATAAAGACGTGGGCTTGGGCAAGTATCCAGAAATAGAATACTACTGCAAAAAATATGACATACCTGTCATAAAATATATCTTGGAGTACTTCGATAGTATCATGGTTGAATAATTATTATGTCTGATAGTTCGTTCGAATCATTGACAAGGCTGTATAATTTTTTGCTATACTGTAGCATATTCTTTGTTACCGGGAACACAATAAATGTGACACTCCATAAATAACCATACACAACATTTACTTTCTGAGTAAATGCTCCTGGGATGTTATCAAGACCTTTTACAAGATCGGCATCGAATGTTTTTTCTGAATACATTTTGTAGTACGCCACAAAGATATGTTCTTCTCGTGGGTATAATGTAGTTCCTGTAATAAGATGATTTATCGTATCTAACATTTGTGCAGCAAGTCGCGAATACCACAGACCGTTTTTCTTGTAGTAGTATCCTATTGAGCATACATCGAAGTCATCTATGTTATATTCTATTGTTGTATAATCTTTCGCAGATACAGGCGTGCATCTCGTCCCAATGAATGTCAAAACTTTGTTTGTAGTCAGTATATATGTGCCATGTGATGAACATCTAATCTTACGCACATTTATGCGTGTGTTAAATGATTCGTTTATGCATACAGGAAACTCAATATTTGGTGTCGTACCATTTGTAAACGTATTGAATGTATTTTTTCCCACACCGAATATTCGCCCATCTGTTCGTACAGCAACAAAGTAATAATACCCGCATTGTATCGATGTGACTGGCTTAGCAAAGTGTATATTTTTGGGTGCCTCTCCAGTGATAACATTACTATATACATTGCCGTGATTTGTGAGAATAGCTATGAATCTATCACCGCCAGTTATCTGTATAGGCGTTTCATTGCGAAGACAATCGATTGTGTATAGTTTCGGTGGATCTTTTTTTGTAGCAATGCTTATTATTGGCCATGCAACAACGTATTTTGTGTCGTATATTATAATGCTGTTATCCACAGCTTTCAAACTAAGATCTTTATTAAAATGATATGTTTTGACCTGCAGCGCTTGCATATTTTTTGTGTTCAAGGCTGAACGAATCAAATTTCAAAACTAAAATTGAATCTGCCCAAACGATAATCACAATATTACACATGTCTACTGAAATCATTGAACAACTCACTTTGACCTTGAATAACGTCCTTGCGGAACTCAATGAACTCAAAAAACAGGCACCAAAAAAACAGGTAACTATTAAGTTCTCTGATATTACAAAGACATACACAAATTCATTCGTGTGCGAACTCTTCAAGGATTCCGAGTATGAATTTAACTATACATCTAAAGTATTAGATGGATTGTTCAACGAACATTCTAGAAGTGTTGATATGTATAATATCAAATTTGTTTTGCATGAATTAGAAGATAAATGTAATCCAGAAAATTATGCACAACTAGTAAAGTTGGCAAAGGAATGGTTCATTGCGGAATATCCAGCAACAACTGCATTCTTAGATGGAAAGTTTGAAAGAATTCCAAGCGGAAAAGTTATTGAAGATATCTACAAAATGACTAAATTCACCGGCGACATTAAATTACTTAGTTCACTTCTTCAAAAGTTGACTACAAGCGACAATCCGATTGTTATTGAATTTGTTCGTCGACAAGTCTTAAATGCTATCGATGCTAAATTCTTGAACATGCTTAAGTAAAGCTACATACATATTTTTTGCCAAAATTGATTGATGCTACCGCAATTAATAACAAATCAATCTCTCATATGATGCGTAAAAAGTGGATTAGCGAAAGATATACAGTGTCATTAAAATATTCATGGGACAAATATAAGGTCGTGGTATATGACAAAATCAAAGACATCCACAGCCCAAATTTTGTTATCATTAGTCATTGTCCACAAGAAGTGTGCATAGATAGTAACATAATCAGAATAAGACATGGTGAGACATATTCATTGTATGAGATCAGTCCGTTAGGTTGCATAATGCATATGGTTGATATTTATTCCGTTAACGGAGATATTACAGAAGATTCTTCCGTATGGTGTCCAACCGGTGATCATGAATTCTACAAAGAATATTGTTTACGGCTAGCAATGACTATAGTTAATGTTGTACATTAATTTTTTGTTTAGCGTCAAACAAATAACTATGCCAAAGAGCCAGTTTCTGAGTAAACTTGATGGTGTCAGAAAACGTTATCTGCGCCCATATACAAAAATTGATTGTCACGAGACATATACAAAACATGGATCGACTTGTGTACAGCATCATTGCGCAGTATTTAGGAGAGTACTGGACTATTAAATGTCTCAATAAAGTCTGCAAAAGCTCCAATGAACATACACAAAACAACAAAATATATGCCGCAGACGCTAAATCAAATAAAATCGGCGGAATAGAATTATGTTGCAAGTATAATATAACAGATGGTATAAAGCATTACCTTGAGAAATACTCAAAAAATAACCATGCAACCACAGCGACATATTTGGCTAGATATGGCCGTCTTGAACAAATTATAGAGTTTGATTTGCATGCCCACCAAAAACCAATAATAGTTCAAGCATGCAAGTACGGACATATCGACATTCTGAAGTATTATCATGATAATTACGGAGTCCATATCAATGATGACTGCGTTCTCACGGCAGGATATAACAGACAACACGAAATCTTGGAGTACATATATGATAATTTAGATTCGAAATACAGTCTTAAGGCACATGTTACACAGCTTTGTATGCGTGGTTATGGAGATACAGCAAATATATGTATTGAAAGAGGTTACTACAGTTTTCGAGATTTATACGATTCATTTGATGTGTTCATCCAAAAAAATAGTATCATTGGGGCAATGACTTTATTAAAACTGCTTGATTTTGATGACGATTCTTTCATGAATTCATTTCATGAACGTGCTGTAGTACACGGTAGTGCGGAAATGAACATGGCAACTTTTCATTCACTTAGATGTGTTGAGTGGTGGATGGATGCCATAATAGAACATCAAGACCCAAATGTAGTGGGTTTTCTGATGGATAAATTTAGGATCGAAGTTCAACAAAAACATCTTGATGCCTGCAAGAATGCAGATATGTACAAATATTTGTATAAAAGACTATATGGTGCGGATGCTGATTCTGGAACATGGGTAAAAAAATAAGCAAGCCTAATTATCGGTGTTCATGGCTATCTTTGTATATTTTTTGACACGAAGATATTCAACTACTACATTTTTAATGTCCAGATCGACATTAAACAACGAATATATAACATGTTTATATTGAGGATCGGCATCTTTAGGACGAGGAATTACCTCACGTAATGCTTCCAATGTCGCCATGCTAATGTTATACTTAGAACAAATTTCACGCGAAGTATACAATGTAACGACTGACGGATATGTCATGTCGGTACATATGACATAAATATCACAATTCATAGATGTGTGATCGATCCATGTTTCCGTTTTCAAGTATAGATAAGGAGTAGTGATCTTTCTTTTTTCTGTCGTACCATTATTTTTTGTGAGCAACATCTTTGATTCGGCATATCCATAATCGTCTTCTGATTCATCCCTAATTTTTGCGTGACACAATAAACAATGAGTGCCACTAAATTCTGCGCAATCTCTAAGAATAGGGCAAATAGCACATGTAGTTGCTGTGGTAGACATGATAATATACTCAAAAAATAACCAATCAATTTTAGTTATATTCGTCATCTGCAATAGTTGTGATGCAAACATCCGCATAATGACATGTGTTATGTAGATTTCTTACAAAATAAACTATATCGTTTGTAATATGTTCGACGTGAACAACCTTCAGTGTAGTATTTGTGTGCATACTTGTGTCTTTATGAGGTAAACTAATTTCTCTAGAACGCAGATTATATGTATATGCGAATCCAGAATCTGTGCGTTTGAATACAATAGTATTTTTTGCCGATCGAACCAGCTTCAGATCCTCGCGAAGAGAAGATTCCAATAAATGTATTTGATCGGAGAACGTACTAAACACAAACATATTGTTCTTTGTTGTATACAACACCATAACTATTATTATGGTTTGATTAGCGTAACACAGAGTTTCTTTTCTGCGGATGTATTCATTTTTTTCTAGTGCAAAGCATTCCACGCCGTTTAAAGACTCTATATAAATAGATTTTGTGGCATAGTCGGTGTAGATATCTACACTACGATTTCGAAGTATAGCATTGTCGCAGAAATCGTCTGTGTTCATTTTTTTGATAGTCAATCCAATAATCAAATTTGATTCTTATGGCCAAACAAACAACTATTTTCTTGTGCATGATGCCGAAACCATATCGCCCATTTAGGGTCCTCTGTATGGATATTGTTTATATTATAGCAGAGTATATGTATTCCACAGACTATTTGGGAATGCGACTGGTACTCAAAAATATCCCAGGTGACATGCTAGCCGCGGCCAAACATTACGGCAACAAAAAAGATGCTGCGGTATGTACATGGTTATTTCGGTATGGTTTCTACCGAAGAATATCTATCAATGACGCCAGTAGATATGATTTGTTTGATAGGTCTCCTTTCCATATACTCAAACTCAAGACACATTTTTCTGATGAAATGGTCCCAAAGTTTGATATGATATATATGACAAATGTCGATTCGGCAGTAATGTATATCCGAATCATGAATTATGTTGCTATTCCAGAAGCCGAGAAGATACTTCTGAGTGACCCAAAATGGGCATGCTGGTACTCTATGTTTGTTCTCAAAAAAAGATGGCATGCTGCGGAAAAAGTTATCATGTCCGACAGACGAGCATATATGGATTACACAAAAAATGTACTTATGCGGACATCGCATGCTACAGATGAAATCATACTTGGCGCGAATGTAGCAGACGAAATAACACGTGAATACCTAGAATTCAAATCATGGCGTGAATATATACAAAGAATGTGTAGTTTGTCTAATATAATCGACGGATTGTATCTGGTGAACGCATTTATAATTATCTCTATTTTCTGCGTGATTGTTTTGGCGACTTTAACGCAGTAATATTTTTTGCGTGTATAAAAATTGATTACTATGTCAGATAATTAAATATCTCCACCCGAATGTCATTTTGTAACGACATAATCTACGAAATTGTTAGCTTCATGCCGTTCGAAAGCAAGTATTTGTCGAGAGGAATATCGAAAGCGTTCTATACAATCGCGGAGACATACATCAGACAAAATGTTTTATACGAACTGGATATCGATACTCCATACTCTGTCATTGCGACAAAACCATACACACCGGTCGTTTGTGTAAAAGGCGCCGGAAGAAATATCTCTTTATGTGCAGATATACGACAAGTCGGTACAACACAAAAAATATTAGTATATTATTCAATAATAACAACAAGACACAAAATATGTTTCAACTTTGGTTGTGTTCCACATGATGTGCCATGGTTTATCTCCGGTTTTAGACCATTGATATATGATTGTATTAATATAATTCGCACAGAATTTAGATACACCGATGACATTCATGGCGTGATAATATATTCTAATACAATATGGTATGTGGATTCTATCGCGCATATAGTGTATATTACACACAACAATGGTATCGATGTGTATCAATACAAAAGTATGTCTGTCAAGGCCGATAAGACATACATCGATAATAGATGTATATGGATAGATCAAGACGACATAATTTATTGCACACCGCAAACACACATCACGTCTTTGTACAAGAATGATAATCCTCCCGGAACGAAACTATTCATATCGAGATCATGCAACGAATGTCTATATGTATCTACAAAAGGTGTCGTCGCGGAAGGCACATATGAACTTCTCGAGCACTAAAATCTTTTTTTGTTGGTCTACAAAATTGATTTGGCAGACATAATACTTAGACCCGAAAATGTATCTCACGACTAATCTGTCAGTCGACTGTATTGGCTTGTGGAATGGCCCGAACTTGGTTTCGACGGAAATTGTGGTAAGTGATTTTATCAAACTACTTGACTGTGCTACAATGCAATTTATTGTAACACATGATAAGTACACCAATGTGTACTGTATACACGCAATCAAAAAAGATGCACCGGATGATGTCATGCCAGGAATTACTTTGAGTAATCTCCCAACAGATATCTATGTCACGAATAATAGTATCACAGTCATTACAAAACATGCAGCCGTAGTATATGACATACGAAAATATTGTTTGAGTGTGAGTTTCACATGTTTCTTGGATAGTCATGGATTCAAGATTCTCAAGAGATTAGGTTGTATGGAACAAAAGGCAAGTGTTATGATTGATGTTTGCGGGTAATTATATTCTTTTATATATTTCATCAACCACGATTGGCATCTGTGTTATATTTTTTGCGGCATTAAAATTGATTGCCAACATAATATCTAAAACATGTCATCAGAACAACAATTCACTGTGAACGGTATTTTGTTTAGTATCTCAAAAAAATTGTACGATGAACACTTTGTTATGGCCGGCGTAAGCAGCCAGTTTCAAGATATTACGACATTGACATTGGATTCTACCGACGATTTGTTAGAAATCAAAGACACCATAGACAGGCTATTGTATTTTATTGATGTTGTATCATACGATGGGCATGACATGATGACTGGCGATAGAATTCGTATGACAATAGAAAAGACACGACCAGGAATAAGCACAGACAATCAAAACTGCATCAAAAATCCTAAGGTATTAATCGAGTTTCTGGATAAATACATTAACACTCCAGAGAAAATTATTTGTAGAATGAGTCCTACAATGTACAATATCACTGACGTATTTTATGAAATCATCAGAACAGACCCATATTATGCTGTCGGTCATCATTTCGCCAATTTGATTGAGATATTTGGATCATCTCTCGGAAAGCTAGTTTCTCCGCCAGAGAGATGCAGTAAATATGACAAATTCTCGCAGTTATGTGTATCGAACAGATCGCCATTTTCATTCGATTTATTGTATCCTGATCCAATGAATAGCGACAATATCGTTGCGGTTAAGCAGGAAATATATGCAATGTTATGGTATATGTATAAACGCGATATTTCGTTTGTGGTATTTGGCGACTACCGCGACGAATACGTTAACTACTGCCTTAATTTGTATGGTCTTCTCTTTGAAGAAAAATGGAATGCCAACAAGGAAAGTATGCCCTATCCCACAGATGAATACCTCGAAAACAAGCTGATTCTGTGTGATAAGTTCCTTGAAGAGAACACCAAATAATTTTTTTTGTTAATAATTACAGGTCATCTAAAATTGACATGAGTATCATTCAACAAAATGTTTCTTGATAAAGTATCCTATTCCTTGATCTCATCTTTCCTCGGTCCATTTGATACAATCAGATGTCTGGATAGTTTGTGCAAAATGTCGCATAAGATCATCAAAAAAGATGCCAAAGAACTTGTCCGCAGAACAGACTTGATTATAAAACCACGCAAAAAAGTGAGACTGGCTTCCATGTACAATATGTGGGAGCTATTAAAGTATTATCTTGCAAAATATGGTGATGGATACTATTCTACAGCATTCTATAGAACCTGTAAATTTGGTCACTTAGAAAATGCTAAGCAACTAGTTAAGTTGTATGGTAACACTTTTGACGATGATAATTACAACAATGCGTTTTCTGCAGCATGTGGATGCGGCTTCCTTGAGGTCGCAGATTGGTTATGTGATATTGTTCCAATCAATGGTAGCTATGAAAATTATTATGCATTGTATAGATCTTGTAAGCGCGGTCAACTCAGATCTGTCAAATATTTGTTTGACAAAAATGGATTCACACCAGATGACCTAAATAATTTTATTGTTGAAGCTGTTATTAAAGGCCATGTTCATATAGTGAGATATTTACAATCACAAAACGGACCCACAAAAAAGATCAAATATAAGACGGTCATCGACAAGATTATTGATATTATCGATGAAGATGACATAGAGATGTATGAAAAAGCCTTTAAGTATCTTATCGAAGCACATCCGGGAGTAGAAGATAATTTCTTGGAGAAATTCACAGCAGAATATACCAACAAAAATTACTCTGTGGCAAGCGCACTCATTCCTTTCATTGAACACCGTGCGGATATGGTCATGGCTATTAAAGTTTGTTGTAAAGTCGATCATCAACAAGAAGCCATAGAATTATTCCAAAAAAATAAATTTACTGAGCCCAACATTGACAGCATGTTCAAGACAGCCTGCAGAAATGAAAGATACGGAATAATGAAGGCGATTTACAACAACGAAAAATTCGACATCCGCAGGCATGAAAATATTGTACAGTGGGCTATTGGAAATAGCAACATAAAACTGTATAATTGGTTGAATATGCATAACGCCACTGCGACGATCGATTTTGAGTATGACTCATATTAATGCCCGACACAACGTACATAGGTATATATTTTTTTAGTTCGGCAAAAACTAAAATTGACGTAAACATCAAATAACCAATAATCAACATTATGTCTCAAACTAAGATGGAATACTGCACATTTATTAATGTACCTTCAGGAAAAAATATAATATTACCATGTTCAGGCGATTTTTACGAAGCATATTTTCTCTCAGAAAATGTAGTAGTAAACAAGATAGATTGTTTGATTTATATCAAAAACGAGGCATATAAATGTATATCAGAACGTCTCCCTAACAAATATCATACATATCGTGTTAATTGTATAGATTTTAGTAATAATCACGTCATTAACAGAGATATCGTGAATTAAATATTTTTTGCCATAAGTAAAATTGATTCTGCGCCGAGAATGATACATAAACTTCCTCCATAACAGACATCAACGCATTTTCCCCCATAACATGAATTACTTGGTATATACTAAAGGCAACGATAGAATCATTTTCGGCGACGTTGGCTTAAAACATCCAAATCTCGACAAGGTACATCCTTACTTCGTAAAATACGTCATTTATAAAATCTCTGGCACTAAAGAATGTATAACATTCAAGCATCCAAGCAATCAGTCCCTAGACTTTAGCGTCTGCAGAATCGATAATTGGTACAACACAGATGCTACTTTGGAGATGATTGTTCGCGGCCATGCAGATCTACCAAAATACAGATGCATGTAAAGACCATGTGTGTATATATTTTTTTGTTGCAGCGACAGAATAAATTTGAATCATTTTCACAGGAGCATTATCTTTCACACAGAATGAATCTCTATCGTGACATATATATAATCATTACATCCTATCTCACCGAGTTAGACATCATAAGATACCTAGATTTAATTGAAAGAAGTTCTCACGGACTAGCAGCAAATAGAAGTCTTATCAATAGCATCATGTCTGCAAGGAAAAAGAGCCGATGGAAAATGGCATGTGTGTTTAACCGTATTGATATATTGCAAGACATCTTGAAATGTCGCAATATACGAGATAGGTATAAATGCAACTCATACAAGATGTCCCGTAGGATCTTCAAAGGCCTATGTAAATACAATCATCTTGAATCAGCAAAAAAAATGCATCCAGCAGATAGCATGAACAAACAAGATATAATAAAAATTATAGACAAGGTCGCAAAACATGATGCTTTGGATGTCATTAAATGGCTCATTGAATTATACTGTATAGCGCCATACAATCTACAGAAAGCAATGTGTAATGCATGTGTTACTGGTCGTCTGACTAACGTTAAATACTTTGCAATAGTAGGATGTGATATTCCAAGTGATGCATTAGTAAATTGTCTTAATAACGGTCATTACGACATGGCAAAATATATACTAGAGCATGCGGAAATTGGTCAATACATAATATCGGAAGCACTTTTAAAAGCGCTCAAAACAAAAAATTCAACCCACATATTGACATGTGCAAATGTCTTATCGGAGTACTTCATTAATAATCAACATATGTGCATGAAAAAGGCAGCAAAAATAAACAATGTGGATTTATTTCAGGCATTATATAATTTATGCGACAATACTCTTAGTTTATCATCTGCATTTATCAGGGCGTGTAAATATCAAAATATGTCTATTATGGAATGGATATATAAAACATCGCCTCGTTCTTGTGGATTCGTTTCTGCGGCTATACGTGTATTAAGGACAGAAGCAGACTGCATTGATACAATCAAATGGTTGTACGAACGTAAGCCATTCGATAGTGTATCAGGAAAAAGGATTGTTGCTTATGCCGTCAGATGTGGTAATATACATGTGTATGAATTTATGAGAATCAATGGATTTATTATAGATCTCGATAATATGTCAAGTGATCCAGATGATTACGCTATTACTAGTGATAGTGAATAGTCATATTTTTTTGCCGTTAAAAATTGATGCCGTAGACAACTACTAAAATGAATCAACTTGATAGACCATCTTGGAAACATATAGCCGAATTTCTCGGACCATACGACACTGTAAAGTACTTGGATGCTGTTTGTCAGAATTCTTCAGGTCATGTTAAACAGCCAAATGTTATTCGTGTAGCAGATAAAATGACTCTCCACAAAAAAATTAAGTTGTTCGCTATGTTTGGAATGATAGACATGATATTCTATCAATTCAATGCCTATGATAATGCTAACAGTCCGCGTACATATTCCAACATAATAACTTCTGTTGCTTGTAAATATGGATACTATGATATGCTTGTCGCCTTCTGTAGCCGTGTCAACATATCAAAAGGCGATCAGCGAAACGCGTTTGATAATGCTATATATGTTGATAATGCGCGCATGACAGCATGGCTTTACAATAAATATGAAAGAATCCGAGGCCTCGATGTACAATATGCATTAGGAGTGGTATGTGATAACACAGCTATAAAAGTTCTGGAATGGATGTATAGCATAGGATGGATTTTTAAGGATCCTCTGCACCAAATACTCAGTGCATTTAGCGAAAACAATTACGAAGTCATGAAATTTCTGCTACAGAAGCATTGCCATGAAAATTGGGATTACAAACAACTAGCCATACAAGCATGTGAATTTCAAGACGAAATAACTATGTCTTTAGTACATGACTATGTTTCTGGGTGGTTTGATATTTTCATGGAAATATATAACATGGCGATAGTTGACAAAGTCCCCGAAATAGCAAATTTCATATCCGAATTTACTGGTGACAGATTTACACCAAACGACAATGATTTCATTTGGGGATGTTTAGGACAGTCAGATTTATCCAAGATTAATCTTACAAAAATCAGCGATTGGGTCATTACCAAAGGATTCTTAGTAGCCTATAGAGACATCAAAACAATGAACATTCTCTGGAAGACGAAACGCATTGACTTGAGTAAATTAGACTTGCGAGTAGATCCGATATATGACAAAAAAATTATGGCATGGCTCGATAAGCGCAGTATAGGTTATATGATATCAGATGAATATACACAGAAAAGTGAAAGACCTTCTTTAAGGCTCCGTCAAGTAAAATATCCGTTGATGGATTCTGATGACGAATACAGAACAAACAGCGATGATGATAGTGATGACTATCAATAATTAGTAGGTATATTCTACAGAAATTGTGTACTTTATTGTGCCCATACCTGTGTTTATTTTTACCGCAACTGTGATCGGGTCAAATAAGTCAGCCATGAAATCATCTCCGCCGACAAATGTTACTAGACTACCAGTACTCATTTTTTTTGCGATTACCGCATCAGTGAATTTCTGGTAATCTGTAATACCAGTCTGAGAAATAAGATAGGTTTCATTGTTTACGACATACGTGCCATCTGATGCCTGTGATATTGTGGCATATTCATTTGATGCATTCTGACCTGTAACAGTTGGCACCATGCTTGTATTAGTCAGCAAATAGACACTTGCATCAACACCCTGTTGAAGACGCACATTGATAGCTGTGATATATGTGTTGGCTCTCGTAGCTGTAATGTTGGCCAAATATATGTACCTTGTGCCCGGAGCACCTATGAAATTAGGCCAGTAAGTAGACAGCGTCAAGACATTATCAAATCGCGACCTAGGCATTGGCTCACGATAAGTGAACAGATTCAAGTCAGAATATGTGATAGAGCATGTATTAACTCGCATAGATAACTTAGATGTAAACCCAGAAAACAACCTAACACCTGTGTTACGGCGGTCTACCATTCGCAACGTGCCATTTCGCGGATCAACTATCATGAGCATCATAAGACCATCTGCAGTGAAAATCAACTCTCCAGCAATACCATTTGCTGGTGGCATGTTTGGTAATGTACTACTACCATCCATACGATCTGTAGAGAATGATGTCGATGGCACGAATATATCTGTAGATCGAAATGAACCTGCGATAAGGGTTGGCTGACCTGTATAAAATACATCTGCGCCTGTTCGTGTTGCTGCTGACGTACTAGTTGCCGCACCTGTTCTCTTGAAAAGAACTCTATCTCCCAGAAATCCACAAGTAAATGTTGAGTCACTCAAAAACACAAGATTAGCTGCTTGACCTGCAGTGACTTCTGTGATATTCATCGTTGGGACAGTAGTTGGCCCGAATACAAATGATTCCGTTGCTGAACCTGTGAGAGTTTTATCAAATAATTGTGAGTAAACTTGTGGACCTGCACCTGAGTAATACTTAATCCCGAAGACACCTGCGCTAACACCGACACCAACATATTGATCTCCGAATAACATGTATGCAGAACCAGTTGCAGATGGAAATGCCGCATTGAACCTCAAAACGAATGTGTCGTTCACTGAACCATATGGCGAGCCACGATTGGTCTCAAAATAAGTGTCGTTCGTTGTGACTATGTTTGTCTGTTTATTTGCGCCAGGTGTCACTGTTATCGTCGAGCCATACTTCGCAATATTACATGTGTTAGGATCTGTAGGAAATGAAGCCGACCACTTAATCGGGGTAACTTGTTGTCTCAAAGAAGCATCGTACAGACCAACCTGCAGAGAACCAAGCGCACGAAGATCGACATTGTAGTTACCGGTTCCACTCAATGAGCCTGTCAACAGAGATTTCGACAAAAGCATAGTATCACCGAGAGAGACCGGATCGAACTGTGTTCTAAAATCGAATGCGGGCGACTGACTACCATATGTAGTCATCACAATCGCGATTAGTGATGCAGTTCTGTTAGAGAACTGCACCTTAACCCAGGTACCAGTAACTGGAAACACAAATTGTTTGTTGAGATTGGTACCACCACTCAAGAACGTTGCCATGACGCTTGTGGGGTATGTTATGTTGTCATTGCTAAACATCGCATAAACATCTACAGATAAAGATGCTGACTGACCATCTATAACTATTGCTTGAAACCCGCTGGTAGTAATGGGACCTAACACAAGATTCTGGTTTGCTGTTAATGTTGTATTGGTACTCAAGGCCGCAAGATAAGCATTTCTCTGATCTAACAGATTGTAATTGACGCTCGACATATATTCTTTGTAACAAATTCTAGCCACATAGATATATTTTTTAATGGAGCTATCAAAAAATTATGTGCTAGATAGCAATCTTTCTATGTACACAGCAAATATGGTCGCATCAACAGTGACATTGACCAAAACCAATATCAATGATCTCTTAAATGGGTCTGTATCTGTCGTCTGTCCAACTGCTGTCAGTCTTGTGATCACACTCTTAAACACTCCACTCACAGGATCACAAACAACGAATGAAACGTTTTATTTCAATGCTGCGACCGGTGAACGTGGTTTGTATCCATTTCGTGGGTTTTATAACACACTGACATTGACAGTCGCGACTGCAGACTCTTCTGTGCTGCCTAATGGTTTGCTGATTCAAACATTTTTATGTCCCACAGATGTCGATTTATCTCGTCGTCTAAATGCTGTGTCGTTGGGAGATGTCACCAATACAAGTGTTGATGCGTATAACACAACTGGGTCGCGCGAAAAAAATACAGATATATTAGCATTGCCTCGTCGCGCACTCATGAAAATACAGGCACAAAATAAGCCCGGTGGTTATGAAAATTTCTTATCATCAAATGCTACTATTAACACGAACACTCATGCAAGCGCCACAGTGACTGTTGGTAATGGATATTTTTGTATGTTACCAGACCCGCGACAGGCTATACGAAATGAAGATACAGTAATTATTGAAGGTCAGTTCGATAATTCGAGTACGTGTTCTATGATAACTGATTTCGGAAATGTTATGCTTGGATATGATTCTGGTGTAGGATATAAGTACGGATTCGGTCGAACAAAAGGCATTGGACAGATCGTCGTGAATTCTACACAAACAGTAACTTCTGGATCGATGACCATTAATGCGTTCGGTAGATCTGTTACTAATACTGTGACAACACCAATACCTACAAGTGTTGGTACTCTTGTGGCATTTATTGTGGCAAGTACGTTCTTTACACAGTTTTTGAATCTCGGAATATTAGTCACATGTGCAGGTGACACGGTCTATTTTCAAGAAATAAACACGCAGATAATTCCTGGGGCGACTACATTTAGTGTGACTTCATTTCCTGCGTTAACAGCTGTTGCAACGACTATCGTTGTCCCAACAACAACAAGTCCAACATTTACGTATTTTCCAGGAACAAGATATGGAGCGCCTGGATATACATCTGGCACATCACGCAAGTACGCATTTGTCGTTACTCGGAGTTCGATATCTATCTATGTTACTGTGCCAAATCGCGATAGAATGATATGTGCAGGCTCGGCGCAAGTGACAATGCCGAGTTTGACAGATTCGTTGATATCAGTGTATTACACATCGCCTGGAGTATCGACATTTAACTTCAGTCCAACATATGTGAGCATCCTGAATTTGCGCAAAAAAGAACCAACCAACGGATTTATTCAAACTGACCCAAATGCATACACATCGCAGCCGGGCATTTTTTCTCTTGCAAGACGAGTAAATAGCGCTCCGATCGAAATAACTGACATGACGGCTCCTCCTAACACGCTGAATACACAGTATCAGATTGTGACAATACGATCACAACCAAATAATGCTACTATGTCTACAGCACCATTAACTGAGCAAGGCATTTTACTCATCGAAGGACTTAGTGACGGTACATATACCAATCTACAGTTTGTGTCATTGGATCAAACAACAAACAAATTTATCTTCGAGCCGTTCAGACCGCCAATATTCGAAACTATGGAGCTGTATTCTTTCACAGGTTTTTATGGTTCTGGAAATCTGTTCATTGGATATAACTACAGTGCTTAATTATCTGTGTGACTAGGTTAATAGCATTCTTCGAGAATGATTTGTACTGCGGCTGAGCCACTGTTTACTTGTTTGATTGGGTCAACTGCAATGATAACAGAGTACAGACACATTGTCGACACAGAAACATTAACATCAGCGTTCTCGACCGTTGAGACATGATTAAAGAAGATTGTGTCCATGACACCATTAATAGTGACTATGTCACTAGAGTATGTTGCGTCGTACATTATCGTATTGGTTGGGCCGATGGCTGTAGATAGCGCAAGAGTAGAATTCTGAATGTAGGCATTTCGCACAACGTACACTTCTAAAGTGCCGTTTGTTTGGTTGTTAACTTCGATGCTTTTTATAGTACATGCAGTTGGGCCATCTAACTTCAAGAAATTGATGACAGCGTAACCACTACCGAATGCAGCAAATGTATTTATTGTTGTCGCAAGAATGATTGGCTGATTATTTGATCGCGATAGATTATTTTTTTTATACATCGACGCATCAAAGAATGTTATGTTTGTTGCTACTAAACCGTCGCAATAGATGCCGAAGTGTCCATCATAACCATAGTCATTGTCTGGTCGCGCCATTCTGTGAATCGGTGTTATTGGCTCACCACTTGGTGTGCCGAGAGCAATAACATATTCTGATGGAGTTGCTTTGAGCTGCAGATTAATCGGGCCACTTGGCAAGGTGTATGGGAAGATTGGCAAATAATTTCCTACAGTCGTTGTCGCTGTGTTAGTACGTGCATTGGAAATCGGAGTAGAGAACGTTGCAGTCAGTCCTGTTGATCCTGCAGAAATAGAATTTGTTGCACTTGAAAGAGCACCGGGATATACCCCAAACATATAGATAGACGGCCCAACAGCAACACAGACTACAGGCGCAGAGATTGATGCATTTGATTTTGTTGCAATATCATATGCGACTGCATATGTTGTAGTATTTGCCGCAAGCGTTATTGTGTATGACTGTCCAAATGTTGTTAAAGTTACTGCACCAGATGTCACAGTGGCTGATGTAATAGTCCAGATGGCGATCGGATCAGGATTTATTGTACGAACACTGAAGACGCCATTGACAAACTGTATTCCCAGGCCACCACACGACATACAAAACTGTCCCGTTCCTTGAAAACGACAACGCATCATCCAATAATCGTGAAGATCAGGTCCAGGCTGCGTGGTAGCTGGTCTGACTGCGATCGGATTGTTAGTTGCTGCGGTTGTTAATACAACAGTACGACCGTTCACCACAGCAGTTGATGTACCAGCAGCATAGAAATTCAAGAAATTAGTGATCGGAGGAATAGAATAAATCAAGTCCGTCTCTGTTAGTGGTGACTCTTGATATGAGAACAGATATCCACCACGTGTTGCTTTGATCGGGTTCATGAAAAGTGTCGATGCGCTAGTATCGGCCTGATAACCGACAAGTTTATTTATGCCTACATCCGCCATTTCGGAGGTAGAAACAAAATCTGAGGTTAGAGATGTCGAATCATCCGTATGAATGTTTATAATAATTTGTACTTGCAGCCCGAATGTTTCTAGATTTGCTACTTGTAGAAAATATAAGCCGAACATACTTGTCATAGAGCCCGGTACAGCAAAACGTCCATAACCCTCTATTGCAGAAACGTATCTTGCTGCTCCTATGCCGTTTGGTCCGGCCATTTCTACAAGTAAATGAATTGGTGTCAACAATCCTGCATTAACAACATAAAAATCTACCGCAGAAACAGGGAAATTAATGCCATTAAAATTAATATCATATGTAGCGCCGCCACCGATAGTTTGTACAGCATTATAGAAATTATATGACTTAGACATTTATACGATTATACGGACAAAGAAGTAAACAAAAAAAGAACGCCGCAGTCTAAAATTGATACCAAATAGATTGATAAAAATGGTATCTATGAAAATTCACCCAAAATCACCAGCCGACATCGACAGTAATTATAGCATTCAAATGTTACCATCTGAAATGTACATAGAAATAGCCAAATATCTCTTGTGGCCGGATGTCAAATCTATGCGCATAGTGTTTCGTGAATTTCCTCATCTCAAAGATACAGATGCATATATCGCGAGTGGTATCTTTCCACCAAGAATTATTCCAATTGACCCATTATATCTGTGTTACTCTCCGAGACTAGTATGGAAATACATCAGCGCAACAAATCGTCCGTTGAAACAATTAGCAGAATATATCAAAACAGATCCTAAGTACAAACTAAAATTTGTAAAGCGATACGAACCTGACCGAGTGACACGTGGGATATTTATTGGGGAGCCTCGCCAAAAAATAGATACAATCGGTATTCCGATGTCGTTTAATGAACAAAAATATAAATTTTGGCAAACTAAACAACATCAACGTCGACAGATTCTACCAAATAATTATGTACAACATCTCAAGGAAAGAAGTGATCAGATAATGAAGCGTTTGCTTGGTGACAAGGTACATATTAACCCTGGAGGTATGTAATTTTTTGGTTATTAGCATTCATTGTAACAACAGAATATATAAAAGCCACCTAAAGACAGTAAACATGTCAACCAAGTTTACGGCCACTCAGATTCGTAATGCAATTTATGATGCCATGGGAGATAACACCCAGTCGCGCGCATTTGCAGACGATATCATTGATACACTATATAGACAAATGCAACAAATTCCAGTTCCATTTCAAGTAGATGATGAGCCTCGAGGTATTCCTGTTGTACATAAACCCGGAAGAGTTGCACAAAAATATCCACGTCAATCAATACAACCAAAGAATTTAAAACAACCAAATGTCTATGCTCCAGTTAGTGCTTTGGATGTTGGTGATGTTGACGATGATGTAAGTGTTCTCGAAATACCATTGTAGATTGAAGTATGAATGTGATATGTGCGTATAATATTTTTTTGCGTTCATGTTATGAATAAAATTGATGCTACATTGAGTAAATAAACTATAATGCTTTCTGGTCTACAATTTTATACATATTACACCGGCGATGAAGTTATGTCCATAGGATATAACCTGCGGGCTGATTCTGGGCTAGATAGAGTCCTAGTCTTGCATTAGTTGGTGAATGTTTTCAGACTGATATTGCATACACCGACAGTATTCTAGCAATACGTCATCCAGACAAAATTTATGTCTACGACCTCAAAACTATGGTACTAATGAACATCATTTGTACGACCTCACACAGAATATTTGGATTTCATGATGGAGTCTTCATCTTGACGTGCAACGGTTTGTTTATCATCGACGAGTACTTAGAGATGACTATTCTTGAATCATATATCATTGAAAATCCACAAAGAATAAATGTTCGTATTTCGGTAAATGAAGCCATTATAGGGATACTGTTAAAAGATACATATCATATATTGCGGGTTCCAGCTAACGCCAATAAACCAATAGAAATGTCTCTTATAAACAACAAGCATGCCATCGTCTTTGGCCTTAATATATGTCGCAATTTACTCTTTGCTGATTCTGATAAAATCAGCATCACAAGTACGCATGGTGAGATCAATCATGAACTTTTGGGTATGAATATTGCGCTTGATGTGCATAACTATCCTTACACAACATCCGATGGAAAGTTAGACAAGTTACTAGGATATTTTGCTTTGAGTTTGCCTATGCCACCGCCATACAATTCACTTATCGGAATACCAGAATCTAACCCCAAAAAAATATGTGTTGCGGATATTGATACACGCCGGATCATTCAAGAAATGCATTTCGACAGGCCGATACATATCATCAGACATGATTTGATTTTGTTTAATGTATTCAACGTGGCATTTAAGGACGGTGAACATAAAGAGTTAATGAGATTTTACATTGACACAAACAAAAAGGTGCATATGATGAGTCATTTAAGGGGCAAAAAAATCAAAGTGCTAGTTGTGCCATCTATACCGAGACCGCCAACTACACCATTACCCAGTTGTAGATTCACTGATGTGACCGTGAAATGTTCGGGTGAATGAATTTAATTGGCACGTCCATATTTTTTTGTCTTCATCGATAGTGATCTTGCATAGAAAATTGATGTCAAATATCTATGACTCATAACACACCGATGTTTTCTATTCGCGATGAATTGATGTTCTATGCTGCTAACGCAGGTATGGTTAATTGTGGCTATCATAGAGGCGTTGTATATGGTTTCGATGCCGATGATAAAACAGTTTTGTATACATTAACTAGATTTGGGACACAAAAAATTAGTGGAATATCACAGTTATTATATGATAAACTATCGCAGATATCGTTTGACGTACAAAAAAGAGATATAACAAAATATTACTTTGTGAATAAGTACACAGATGATTGGGTAAGTGTCGCCGCATATATTTTGAGAACATGGCATTTTACAGATATCTATTTTTATGGTAACAAATTGTATGCTGCACAATGGTTTCTTACAAATATAGGTCATTTAGAATTTGAGATGGACACTAAGTCAAGAAACATTATAGTACGTATTGTTCCACCATTTGTTCGTCCTTACCGCACCACATATGATATTCCATATGATGGATTTTATAATAGATTATATAAACCTGTGTTATGCGCCAAAGACGAGCAATGGAAATTCGATGATAAAACATGTTTGCCTATAGACATAAACATGTATGATAAAGTAACCGTACTCAAAGATGCACCTGTAGGACATATTGAGGCTAGCATTAGATTATTGGTGGCAAAAAAATATGCAATGGCAGGATTCGAAGATATTTATGTAATATGTAGTGTATAATATCTCTTGCGATTAATCATATTTTTTTGGTCTCTACACAATAATTGAATCGCGCAATACACAGTATACATTTAGTATGCTTCAACAAGCAGCCAAATATATTGTGAAAGGCATCATTTTTATTAAACGACTATGGACGGGATCCCGTAGTAGACGACCTTTGCCTAATGCATTTAATCGCGATAAGAGCAACCGTATTGTACATACCTATACATCGCCATCCGGTAAGTCACAGCTCGATAAACTATTGGGAATAGGAGCATCATGGGATCATGACGATGAGCATATGTATGCATATGTTTGGACTAATAGATTGCTTGTAACCATCAACAAAAATATGCAGATAGTCGATATTGATCATGATTCTGATGGTGTTAATTTCGGACATAGACGAATAGTTCTAGGAACCAATTATCCAAGATATTTTCCTCAGAAACATTCTCCAGACACGCACAGAGAATATGCAGAGCGCGCGTTGACGACTGTGTACTTGTTATATGGCACAATATATATTGATGCGACTGTTGATGGTTATGTATTGATGCATATGAAATATAGTGATGATGGTCCATGGTGGTATGTTGTATGGAAACAATTCGAAGGCTGGGTCGGGGACAATGAAAGATATATAAATCAAGTGCCAGAATATGGTTATGTGTATCCTAAAATAAATGAAAAAATAGTGGGGAACTACGGCTGCGAATGGAGCAAGCTTAAGGTCAAACCCGACAAATTCACAGATGTATATGCTGGTTACATAAATGTCGAAGGTCCTAGTTATGAAGTCCGACAATTTATTTACGAGGCATCCAAGGCGATAGGTAAGTTTTATTCTCGAGTAGAATACAATCCACGAATTATCGATGCAATGTTTGATGTTAGCATAGTATGTCAAGATTAATTTTTTGTATTACGTAATGTTTATTAACATGGGACAAAATGCCTCCAAGAAATATGCAGGTCCAAACCCAAATATTGATTCTGTGTTAAGTTTGGTTTCTGCATGGGAAATCAAAAAAGATTTCGTTTATGTAAAATCACAGACATCAGCAGGATTCTGTGTAATAAGGCTGGATAAGTGCCTAAATGTTATCAATACCACACCGTATAATTGGATGAAACACAGCGACACGCGTTTCAATGTACCTGTATGTGGAAGAAAATATCCTATGTTCTTTGCTGAACCAAACAACAATGTAAATATCACAGATCATACATTCAGAGCGCTTGTTGTGCTACCAATGCTAGTCGGCAAGATAGAAGTATTTATTGATGACTACGAATACAAATATGTCATGATAAAAATGCATATACATCACGACATAAAACGGTTTATGTGGAAGATATTTGGAGATCGTGTGTATGATGGCATGGCCAATAGCTACGTTCTCCCGAATGTTGGCTTTGCAGTTCCAAGACAGGAGTTAGATGTCGATGATTCGTATAACAAAATACAGACGCATGACACATTATTTATTGGCGATTATGCACGTCATTATCACAGAATTTACTCTACAGAATGTGATATGGGTACGGCTAGTCGTATTGTAAGATGTATTTTGTATGCTATAGCAACTCGCGTTACAGCGATATGTAATGCTAGAGACCGTGGAGTCATTCGCACAGAAAAAATAAGTGATGTAGACATCGTATGCCAAAATTGATCGTCACAGACATGCATTAATGCAATGTCTCTTAAAAAAGACTGCCTCCCAGAACGCATCCAAAGATATTTTGTTTGGTCAAATGGTTTCAAGAATCTCAATGAAATATATTGTACGTCAAATGTCGTCATGGATATATGTGCAGAGTTAGACAACATACCAACAGCATTATTTTTGACGCGAAATCTATGCTTGAATGATCGTATTGATTTGTATGACTTCTTGAGGGAAAATTGTACCAGCGAGGCAATTATCAATATATTTAGTCGGATTATAGATCCCGGGTTTACTACATATATTTACATGCGCCTAAGAAATGGGAGTAGAGTGTCATCCACAGATTATAATGTGGTATGCAATATTATTTCTGAGTGTGTGCGACAAGATTCGAAGCAAAGAATAATGTTTGAGGGCTGCATTAAAGACAAAAAATATAGACTATATATGTCATATGATGATGATGGCATCGTTAAAAAAATACATGCTGAACGCCAGAAGTAATCTCGATTCGTGGCAACAGGTATATTTTTTTCTGCGTTATAGAACAGAAACTAAAATTGAATTCTACCGAGATAAAGTAATCCCAGAAAAACCAGTTTTAGAATAATGCAATCCCAGACCGATCTCAGAATTATGCAAGCTGAAGCTACCAATGATTTTCGCGCAATGATTGATAAAGATGTTGCATGGCACAGAAAATATGAACATGATTATGAAGAAAAAAATAGATCATCCGCCGTCATGGATAGTTTTTATACAAGAACTATTGATGCATCTGAAGAGACATTTGGTGACAATGAAGAGTTCCTTAATTTTACTCCAGAAAGCGCATCAGAATACATCAGGCTAATAATGGAATCTCATCATAGAAGATAATTTTTAAAATTATGTTGTTACAACATATTTTTTGCTGTCTAAAATTGATACTATCATGCGTGTATATACACACAACATGGGAAATTACGTTAGTGACTACGAACTACATTGCATCGAGTTGCAGTCTCTCGGCCATAAATGGATATATAATTATACAGGTACTCTTGAGGCAACAATAAAAAAGAAACATAGGTTTGCTGATTCAAAAGATTTCTTGAAACAAGTCTTTGGCAATTCCTCTATTACAAACTTTAATGCTTTTATTAAGCTAGCTGCTATCGTGTATTGTAGTGATTGCGGATGTTATTACAAAGAAAGAGCATATAAGATGCTCGAGTATAACAGTAATTTATATGCCGATATGCCTAACAACACTCCTGAGATGACAGTATATGCCAATGAATTTATGGTACAGGCCTACAAAAAGCAGGACACAAAGATGATGAATATTCTTGTGAAGGAAATCTTCGGGCCATTTATGGCAGTTTCTCTGAGTAACGCAGATATATGGATCGGTGGACATGAATATCTGCACGATGTTCCTTCGTGGGATGAACCTATCTTAAGTGAATCATACATTAATGGTCTAGATCAATCTATCGCCAGACAGTTGTGGTTAGATAACAAGATCACTGGTATGCAATACTCAAAACACATTTTAGATAAAAACAAAAGCTTCGACGATATAATTTATGATGGCCATAAATTCGACTTTCCACCAATTTCACTTGGTATTAAAATGTGTGTTACAACAAAAGACATCATTCAAGGCATCAGAGATTTATATAAACTTGTCAATCCTCGCACATATGAATATTTTGCTGTGTCATTGATTAATTCATTACATCATAGAGATCTTAGAGATACCATAGAAGAAATTATGTCAGAGATACATGATAAAATCGATATGTTGTATGTTATTCGCAACGTTAATCATACCTCCAGGAGATTGTACAATTTCGGTGATGATATTTGGCAAAAATATGAAAACGAACGTCGCAACAAAATGCGTGAATCCCAGAATTAAGGCTATATTTTTTTGCTGTCTAGAATTAGCATCGCTACTAGAACAAATGTTGTGTACCGATATCATTACAGAAATTATCAAGTATCTTATGTGGCCGGATGTCAAGTCTATGCGTATAGTGTTTCGTAGGTTTCCACACATCAAAGACACAGATGACTATATTAAGTATTGTATATATCCTCCTAGAATAGTGCCTTGTAACACAGAACATATAGGATATTTATCGTATTCTGTGGAATTGTCTCTGGAATATATTTTGTGCACAAACACAGAACACAATGTATTAATACAACGAATAAGTCGTAGCCCCAAACACAAGGCACTATTGTATTCGTATGCTACACATGCCAATGATGCTAATAACCAACAAACATTGATACGTAATCGACGTGGATATGGGCCAGTGTATACTATTATTGCAGGTAGCTATGCAGGATTAGACGCCCACACAATACATAAACTGTCGATTAGTGACAAACTACGGGAAATGAAAATACGGGATCAACATATCAGACGCTTGCATAAAGATCCAAAATTGACACGAAACTACAGATAGATACCTTTAGTGCCTTCGTACTTTAATACATACACATGTCTATTATTACAAGAATTAACGAATCCGGCTATAGACAATATTCGTCAAATGGTGATGAATGGAAATATACGCATCGTCGTGTGGCAGAGAAGAAAATTGGCAGACCTATTGGTGCGGATGAACATGTCCATCATATCAATAAAGACAAAACCGACAATAGACCGTCAAATCTCGTGATAATAAATAGCGATATTCATCGTCATTTGCACAAGTCACACTACAACGAAAAAAATGCATGCTTTAGATGCGGACGAACTAGTCATTTTGCCAATGATTGCTATGCACGCACCGATGTATATGGCCGTAGAATTTAGGTTTATCTATTTTTTGCAGCCAAAATTGACATCATGCCGACACAACTAAAAACAATGTCTACAAACACTACAGACTCTAGTGTCGGTAACATTTTGATTCGCGATGAACCATTCGATCTACCAGTAATATGTCTTACTTTTGGTGATGATAAATTGTACGTCGCAAGAGATCTTATTAAGCGTGCCTTGCCGCAAGTATTTAATACATCTAACAATATGGCCGATACGACTAGTTTCGATCTTGAGATAGATGGCCATGGACCTGTCGACAAAAAAGAGGTTTTGGGTTTCATCAAAGATATTTTTGTTGGGGTGTTTTCACCTAAGGATCATAAATCTGTGGAATACAACCCGCCAAGTTTTATTGTTGATAGATTTATTTTGTTGAAGTTCATAGATATGTATATTAATACTGAATACGTAGAGATAGTTAATGATATCACGTGCAAGCTAACAAACATAAAATTCGTTAATGAATACAGCGTCGAAACATGTGTTGAAGTGCTACTCACCAAAGGTATCCATGGCATAGACGAATCAAGATGCGGAGAAAAATACAGTATTCTTAGATCTGCAGTAGAATATCTTCTAAAAGAGACTCATTTAAATAAATTGTTCTATTTATCCGAAACGGCAAATAGATCTAATATGATGGGTTATGTATATAGTAATGGAGAAGTCTTTCTAGACTTACCAGTGAATATACCTTCAAAGATGATCAACATATACGAAAAATATTATAGTATGATCATAGATATCGCTAATCATTTCGGCGTATCAAAAAATCATGCTGATGTTATCATAGATCCCGATTGGCCAGAGGTAGTTTATTATTGCAAAAAATATAGGCTCATTGCAAGCGATGTGATAGAATGTATTAAAGATGATATTTCTTAAAAGTACTTTGGTGGAACGCCATATTTTTTTGTGTCTATACAATATAGATGCTTTTCGTGCTCAGTGACCTTTAGTCGTTCGAACATTTTGTCATAGATGTTTGTTTTGGTGGCATGTAATAGCATGAGTGCCATCTTAGAGATGGAATCATTTAAACCTAAGTTGAATGTTATATTTCCATCAGGTTCTATCCTTGATTCATTGGAAATTAAATTAAATGACCAATGTTTGCAACCGGCATATATACCACCATATTTGCGCAAGGTATTGATGAATGCATAACCTATATTATTATATATGATTTCACTATCAATAGCTCTGACACCATTTTTTAGCCAGAGTTCTACCATATCTAAGGAATCTTGTATATCACGTATTCGTGCTGTGGGTAATTGAATGGATTCTTGCTTCAAGAACATGTCAACAAATTGATCATACCATTTTTTGTATTCGGGATCTTGCCAAATTAGGCCTGTAGAGAAATTTGTACAGACATCCAGAATAATTTTATCACAAATGTCTTCTGATGCCTGAGTGCCATCGATTTCGAGAATGTAATTATGTACATCTGTAAATCTAGTCGAATCAACTTCGGACAATACAAAATATTTCTTGAAGATAGTTCCGGGAATGTAGTATTTATGAGAGTTGATATAGATCTTTTTTGATGATTTCTTGAATATATCGATAGTAATATCTGTGTTCGGCATGATTATTTTTTGAGGAAAATGTATCAATTTTAGATACTAAAATTGACGCATGAGAGCAATCAAATAACGCAGCAACAATGTTATCTGGAGTATTAAGTATTAGTGCCTTTATGTATGCAACAAGATGTATTTTCAAAGCAATCAGATGCCGTGCTTTAGTTCCCGATCATATTACGACATATGTAAAACATTACGTTGGTTCATCGACGTATACAAAATATAGATATGGCGTTATGGGCGGTGTACAAGGAACTATACAAGAATACAATATGGCATGTCTCGGTGTTGATGGCGTGATAGATATGTATCATGTCAAAAAAGACACATATACATACTACGGAATGCCGGATAGTACAGACTATAGGTCACGAATCACTGATACGAATGAATTAACAAAGTTGATAAATGATCGAGGACTTAGTGTGTATGGAAATTTATACTATCTCGAGACAGAAAAATTATGGTCGTACAATAAGAATGATATCACCGAAACCATGATCGAAAAAAGTGGAAACTATAATGTAACGGCAGCTTGGTCATTTTTATTGAGCTTTATATGTGTGGTAATATATTTGAGCAATAAAACTCCACGGGAGCCTGGATATGACCATAAACCAAAATATAGACGTGAAAGCAAACGTCGTGTTCTTTGATTTTTAATCATTTCTGGCAGCCTTTGGCGATGGTATCCATTAACTCGAACTTTCTATACATAAGATAGTCGATGATTATATTTTTTGATACCAATGCATGGCGGCTAGGCAGAGACATTGCGTGATCATATGTGTATAAATTAAAGATCGTGCCAATGTACTCAATGTTACATGTACTAGGACGAGAGATAGCCATGCGAATCAGCTCAAGAAGTGTCTCTGGAATATTGTATAACTTACATATTTCACGATGCGTGAGCAACAGAACATGTTCAACATACGGACCGGTAATTATTGGAAGAGCGTAATAGTCACAATTATACTTTGTGTGGTTGAAGATCTCTTTCTTTGGAGTATTAACATACAACTCGCCGATCGCACATATCCTATTTTTTGAGTCTATATTTTCTATCTCTGTGTAAATGGATGCATCGATTTGATATCTTTCATGACCGCATGTTTGACATACTCTTCCAGATATAAGTTTAGATTGTTCGGCAAATGTGCACATTCCGCAGGGCATTTTCGTTGTGGGTGATTTGTCAAAAAAGTATAAGTCAATTTTATGAAAGTATAACATAGCGATCATCTACTTCAGTAACTGTGCCTTGTGACAAGAGACGTTTCATTGCGATGTCTGTGATTAAATCACTTCTATCGACAGGTGCAGCTTCTCCATTAGGCCATGTAGATATTCTTTTGACCAACTTCTCACATGCAAAGGTGACTGTGCTAGACTTTTGTATAAGCCTGTAGAATAATTGTACCTCTGGATGAGTTTCATCTATCGGCTGATTGATGGTTTCATTAAAAACGTCATATGGAATCAGGTCATCTTCGATAGCTTTTTGCAGGGACGTTTGCGCAGCTAAGATCGTTTTGAATGTATTAAAGTTCTCTGTAAATGTTGCGATGCGATATCTGACACGTTTATGTAGAAATGCATATTGTAGTAGATTCATTTTGCCTAGGACATCTACCTCAACGCATGTTTTAATTGGATCGAGCCTGTATGCTATGTTTTCACTTGGTGGCAAAACTCCAAGAATGTTGTTTAAAACACTTTCTGGGACATATTTTTTGACGAATGTATTCAGGCCTGTAGCTCTTGTACGGCCTCGCACAAGAGTCATTTTGCAGTCGTCCGGAACACAAATAGCATCTGCGGAAGGTCCTGGGGTGGCATAATTTTCGATGTCAGCAATACAATAATCAGCGCGGCAGAACGGACATGTTTCTTTTTTCATTGCCTCAAAGCAATAGTTGCAGATTGCATGATCAACATGGCATGTTGGGATAACAAAAGTGCTCATAAGATGTGTACAGATTTTACACTCCATTTTGGTTGGAATTCAACCAGAATCAATTTTGCGTGCTGATCAAAAAAGATATACAAAACGACAATAACTATATTCTGTGTTATGATGATTGTATACATAAAATATCTATAGATTTATCTTGGCACCAATTACTTGTTGTATACGTTGTTGCAGGAACTTATTTGCTGTCAGCAAACTATCCATATTGCCCTGATTTGATATGATCTTAAATATTGGGCTGGGATTCTCGACAGGTTTATTTGGGTCATAGGTTGTTTTGATGACATGAAAGTTATCTGACCTAACTGGTTTATTGCGATGATTGTAGTCATGTACCGATACATAGATCCGCGTCTCGGTACCATCTGGATTCTCGAAATAACGAATTTTTGTTCCGTATGTACTAGTTTCTTCATCAATAAGAATACCTGGTGTATAGATTTCTGCTGGACATGTTGAAGTCCCGCTGATAATATAGTTTCCATCGAAATCTTGGACTTCATCCCATTCGAAGTCAAATACAGACATATCTAATTCTGAGTCACTATGGCAACATGACCAGCATCTGTCGCTAGATATATCTGATACGTTGTCATCAGGTGCATTGTTTTGGTTTGACATTGTATCATTCAACTAGACAATGTTTAAATCACAACAATATATATTGTGAAATATTAAAACATGGGAATCAAAAAAGCCGAACTCCCAGAACGCGTTCAAAGATATCTTGTTTGGTCAGATCACTATGAAGATGGTCATGAAATACCGTGCAAATGCTCTAAAATTATAGATGCATTCATGAACATGGATGATATTAGCATTGCAATGTTCTATGTGCGCCATTTGACAATGAACGAGCGTATTGACATGTATGATATCCTAAAAATGTATTGTTGTAGCGAAGCTATACTTAAAATATTTGACGGAATTCTGGATCTGGATTTCGAGACTCATACATACATGCAATATACGACAGCTGACAGTATATTCTTGGATGGTGATCATTATATGATTATGTCACAAGGCATGTTTGATGTAGCAATGCGCACAGTATATTTTTCATTGCGGCAAAACAACAAATGGTACGATTGCTGGTTATATTTTGATGCGACAGGCAAACGAGACAGGCATAGATTATTCGAGAGACAGAATTTTGCTCATGGCCAAAATTGATTGTCTGTGATATAGGTATACAGAAGTGATAATGCGCAGTGTAATTTGTTTAGGACACATCCACGAAAAAAACAACAAATATCCAGTTCATAACGATTGGCCAGATGTTATTGATACACATATAGAAATAGATGCAGTGTGTCATGGCATTAAAGTGCATCTTGAAAAGGATCACTCAGAAATTAACATGTGTGATATCGTACCAAACAACTATATTATCAGGAGATTTTACGCAAATTATGGATATAGGTTTATTGCGACATCAAAAGAAGCACTAAAAAAATGTATTTCTGAGAATAGTTCTGTGTATTAACCACCACCAATCGCCGTCGTGATTATATCGATGTCAGACAATTGTTGGTTAGGAGTTATTTTTTTGTCGAGTTTCTGGATAGCATTAAATAA
>Ga0207836_1000053_pt1 | contig 42327 bp, 55 predicted proteins | sample LuqExpMetageno18_FD_187776 | JGI IMG/M metagenome (GOLD analysis project Ga0207836, IMG submission 187776) | Tropical forest soil microbial communities from Luquillo Experimental Forest, Puerto Rico - Sample 18 (SPAdes) | ecosystem: Environmental > Terrestrial > Soil > Tropical forest ...
GGCGGGGGGGCGGGCTGTTCGTCTTTTTTGCAACCCGGCAGGGTGGCCATCACGCCGATGGCGACAACTGCCGCAAGCAAACAGCTATTTGGAAGCAGGTTTCTTCTTATCATCCTTAATCTCTTTCTTATCAAGGAAGCGGAATGTGGTTGCAAGACAGGTAACCTTTGTCATCATTCGGTTGTTGACACTCTTGATATCGGCAAAAGCCACGTTCGTAATATTTACGATCCTGGGCAGATTTGCAACGGCGGCAAAAAAGTTTGCGACACTATAATACGACCCGGCCACCGTAATATCAACCGGCACCTCCGCGTAAAAATCCTTGGGAGCTTCGCCCTTGGGCCTGAACACGAGAAAATCAAGACCGGCATTCTTGCCCAGCGCAGTGATATTGGTCAGCAGTGAAGGAATCTCCTTGGAATTAGGGAGTTCGGTCAGAGCCTGGGCAAGCTCCTTGGTCAGCTGATCATATTCGCGCTGGAGGCGGGGGAGGTTGTTGGCAATCCTGTTTTTTTCATCAATCTCGTTCTGGAGCTTCGATAAATCCGCTTGAAGACCCTTCAGCTCCTGATACTTGGGCAGGTAGAGAAAATAAAGCAGTGCAGCAGCCTCCACGGCCAGCGCCAGCACGAGTATGAGGATCTTTTGTTTTGTCGGTAGCTTGAGTATTTTTTCGACTTGCGGATCCATAGCCAGTCCATCCTAACTCAGGTTAAATGCTATTTCTTGGGGGCGGCTTCGGGTTGCGGCGGAACTGATCCTTTCAACTTGCATGTCAGTTCGAACTTTTTCAGCTTGGTTTCCCCTACGCTCGTCTGTTCGGATACGACCAGCTCAACACCCGTGTAATCCCGGGAAGCCTCAAGGCTACGCATAAAGGATGCGATCAGCTCTTCCGTGTACGCGATACCCGACAGCTTGATGTCATTGCCGTTTTCCGAGTAGCCGGTAAGCCAGAGTTGCTCCGGTGTGATATCGCTTAACGTGGCCAGCCGTTCAGCCGGGCCGGTTTTGTTTTTACGCAACTGGGCCAGCACATCCAGTTTTTTCTTCACCTGGTCTTTCAGACTTTTGAGTTCTTCCAGCTTACCGATCTTTTTCTTCAACTCCGCGATTTTTGTATTGGCGGAGTTTATATCGTTCTGGGCCGAGGTGATCTGAACCCGCTTGACAACATACAAAGACACCACAATAGCCAGCACCACCACCAGGCCTAAACAGAATATCGCGATCTGCTGGACGGCCGTTTCCTTCTTTTTCGCGGCCCGAACCGGCAATAGGTTGATCTTGATCATTTGTCCCCTACCCTCCTTGTGGCAAGACCGACACTTACCGCCATGAGTGGGCCGATTTCCTGAAGGTATTCAGGGTCAAAATCCTTTTCGTTATACCGCAGCCTTGCAAAAGGGTTGATCGCCTCGACCGGCAAGCCGAGCTTCTCGCTCACCGTCTCGCACAGATTGTAGACCTTGGAGCCCCCGCCACTCACAAAGATCTTGGTAATACGATCCTCATTGGCCGTGGAGTTGTAGAAATCAAGTGAACGGCGAATCTCCTGGGTGATGGTTTCACTCACCTTGCCCAGTACCTCGAGCAGAGTGCCGTTTTGCGTTTCATGGGCCAGAATCTTCGCCGACTCCGCCTCCGAGCTGCTCAAGCCCATCTGTTTCTGGATCTCTTCCGTATAGAGATTGCCACCCATCTGAACATCGCGGGTCAGCAGGGTAATGCCGCTCTTCACTATGTTGATGTTCATGATATTGGCGCCGATATTTATAAGCGCCAAAACCTCGTCCGGACCAACGTCGTGATTGATTTCAAAGGCATTCTGGACGGCAAACGAATCCACATCGACCACGGACAACTGCAAGGCGGCCTCGTTAAAGACGGCCACATAATCGTTAATGATGTCCTTCTTGCTGGCGACCAGCAGCACATTCATTTTGGCGGGATCGATACTGTCGGGCGAAAGTATCTGGAAATCCATGTTGACGTCATTGATATCAAATGGAATGTATTGTTCCGCCTCCCATGTGATCTGATCCTCCAACTCCTCGACCGGCATTGCGGGGAGGGTGATCTTTCGGATGATGACGGAATTACCGGAGATCGAGCAGGCAACATCCTTGGCCTTGATCCCCATACTCGCGACCAGGTTTTTTATCGCCATCACAATGGATGAACTATCGATAAGCGTGTTATCCACGATGGCTTCGGGCGGGAGCGGCACAATGCCGACATTGAGAAGCTGAAACGCATCCTTGAGGCACTTGATCTGTACCAGTTTCACGGCGCTGGAGCCTATGTCTATTCCGATGACATCTTTTTGTCTTTTAAAAAGAAACATGTCCGGTTCCCGTTGTCGTTAATCCTGAAAGACCTTGTTTTTGTCATCAAGTGAGTAGCCTAACGCAAGGATGATTTTCCGCTTGGTCTCAAGCCGGCAACTCTCCCCACGTTCAATCCTGTCCACCGTAAGCGCGGACACGCCAGCCTTGCGGGCCAGCTCGGACTTGCTCATCAACCTTGATTCGCGGATGTTTTTAACCTTATTCATACATTTCATCACAATTTCATACCACCTCTTTTTTAGCTTGATCATCTATTTACAACAATTCGCGGAACTGTCAACAATTTTTTATATAATTAATACATAAAAAGTTAATTAATTGCATAATATCCCATAATATGGTGACAGGTCCCCGGCAACCCCGCCGGGTAAATCTCAAGCCTTCGTGAAATCCCTGTTGCAAACCACGCTTGGTTTTGCCTATAATCACCCCCAATTTTTATTCGTCTGACTTAGAAGGAGGAAAAATGAAAACCGTAGCCCGAGTTTTTGCAGCACTATCCTTGTCCATCGGTCTCGTCAGCGGCGCCTGGGCGGCTGACGCCTCTTCGGCACTCGCCAATCTTGACTGTGTCAAATGCCATGCCAAGCCGCCAGCAGACATTGCTGCTGCAGGTGGAGCCCACAAGACGAGCGTATCCTGTCAGGATTGCCACGTCGGACATCCTCCCGCTGTCAAAAGGCCGATCCCCCAGTGCAGTATGTGTCACTCCGACAAGCCGCATTACAAGCTCACGGGATGCCTCTCCTGCCACAAAAACCCGCACCGGCCCAAGGACATCTCCTTCGGTCGCAACGTGACCGATCCCTGTCTTTCCTGCCACACCGGTCAGATCAAGCAGCTCCGGGAGAACAAGAGCAAGCATAGTGCCCTGAACTGCTCGTTCTGCCACGATGTCCACGGCAAGATTCCGCAATGTACCCAGTGCCACAAGCCCCACTCCAGCGAAATGACCGCCGCGGACTGCAAAAACTGCCATAAGGCCCATATGCCCAAGGTGGTGACCTACAGTTCGACCCTCCCCAGCAAGAACTGTGCTGCCTGCCACAAGAACGCCATGTCGCTCCTGTCGGCCAGCAAGGCCAAACATAGCAAGCTTCTTTGTGTGACGTGCCACCAGGGCAAACACAAGATGGTACCCAAGTGCCAGGATTGCCACGGCACCCCGCATCCGGCAGGCTTGCTGGCCAAATTCTCCCGGTGCCAGGAATGCCACAACATCGCCCATAACCTGAACAACTGGACTGGCGCTGCGGCAGCCGCCCCGGCAAAGCCGAAGAAGGCAGCAACCAAAAAGCGCCAATAATCAGGAAAGCCCAGCAACAGGCAACAACAAGGGGGTGTCACAAGACACCCCCTTGTTGTTGTTTCGCAATCCTGGCGGTATTGCTTCGTCATCCCGGAGAAAACATGACGTCACACAATGGAAAAGTTTGTGTGGATGATTTTTTGCAATTCCTCGATCCGGATAATCGCATGGCGAACCTTCTCATGCTCTTCGGCAGGTAAAACATACGGATTGAGATAATGTGAATCGCCCTGAACCCCCTTGATCACATTGATCTGCATGAGAATGCGGTATTTTGTGAGGATATAATAGGCATCACGGAGGGCTTGCGCCATCTCCGCAGAAAAGCTCCCCTCCCTTTCGAGGAAACCAACACGTTCAACCGTGTTGGTCGCCGGAACCCCCTGGTTAATGGCAAGGATGCGGATATTCATCACCAATGGCGCCCAGGCCAACAATTTCAGGTTGAACTCACCCTTATGTTCACCACTGCCCTCGGTCCAGAGCCGCTTCATGAACCCCAGCGCCAGCTTCATTTCCGTCGCCGCCCTGGCCATCCCCCATAAAACCTGAAAGTAATCCCGCTCCATTGCCCTGATCAATCCAATGAGGCTCTCGGCTATGGAGCGGTCTCCGGCCACATGGCGCGCATCGGAAAGGACAATCAGGTCCATCATGTTCTTGGCGTAATCCTCCACCTCATATCTGACAATGGCCATGAGACGCTTGCGCCATTGGGAAAGAGAACCACGCCAGGTGGAGTTTGTCGGCATGATGCCGCCGGTACAACGCTTAAAACCGGCCTCTTCCAATCGATCGACCAGCAGCGCGGAGTATTCGAGAAAATAGCTGTCGGCTGCCTCACCACCACCATCACCGTAGACGACAAGATAGTCCTGGTCGGTGATCAGGGTCTGTTCCTCGCGCCCATCGCTCCCCATGCTGATCAACGCAAACGGGACAGGGGGCAAGTGCCTGCCCCTGTTCGCAAGCTCATCGGCCACCACCGCCATGGCGCGCTTGGCCAGTTCATCCCGGTAATGGGTACAATTATAATTAAGGGCCGCAACAGAAAAGGTCAGGAGGAAACGCTCTATTTCAATCCGATTCAACTCCTCGTGGATACTCTTCAGCTCATGGGGCGCCGCGGTGCCGATCCTGCCCATCAACCCGCGGCATTCGACGCGCCACCCGGCCATGCGGTGCCGATCACCGTCCAAAACCGTGGTGATGGTGCGCAGGAAACGGCTGATGTCGTCAGCCGTGCAGTAACGATTGATACGGCGCAGATCGGGCAGTTGTTCCAGGATCTGCCGATTGCGGCCGCCGGACGACGGACGGACGTCTTCTTCCGGCTCACCGGTTGCCCGTATCTGCTTTGATAGTCGCGCCATGGTCAGCCCCTACCGTAAAATAATGGGGAAAGCCGAAACTTTCCCCATTATACACTCATGCGGTCAAATGAGAAACCATCAGTGGTCGATGGCCTTGGCCATGCCGATGCCGGTGTTCTGACGGACATAGATCTCGTCGAACATCTCCTCGGAGCGCCTGCTGGGGAATGCCAGGGTGCCCAGGATAGCGGCTATGAAGCCGAGCGGGATGGAGATGATGCCCGGGTTCTTCAGTTTCAGGATCGGCTTGTCGAGGCCCATGATGGAGGTGCCGTCCTTATTCTTCTCATAGTCCACCCTGGCCTTGGCGAGCGCTTTGGCGTCCTTCTCGTCAAGCTGGGCACCCACAGGCAGGGCGGCCTGTTTCTTCTCCATGGCGGTGATGACCTTCTGGGCCCCGGCTGCCACGACCTTGGGGTAGGTCATGTTGGGGGATACCATCACCAGGCCGATGGAGGCTACGGTGCCGACCACCAGGCCGGAGATGACGCCGGCGGTGTTGAACTTCTTCCAGAAGAGCGACAGGATGACCACCGGCAGGTTGCCGGAGGAGGCCACGGCAAAGGCCAGGGCTACCAGATGGGCGACGTTCTGCTTCTCCGCGGCGATACCGATGATGATCCCGACCGCGCCGACGACCAGGGAGGTGATGCGGGCTGCCAGGACCTGCTCGTGCTGGTCGGCATGGCCGTCCTTGATCACGTTGACGTAGATGTCGTGGGCGATAGCGGCCGAGGCGGCCAGAACCAGGCCGGAGACCACCGCCAGAATGGTGGCGAAGGCGACCGAGCAGAGGAAGGCCAGGAACAGGTCGCCAATGATCGGAGCAATGTCTGCGCCCAACTGCTGGGCCAGGAGCAGGGTGGCCATGTTGCCGCCCGCGTCAACCTGGGTGATGCCCTGGGGGGTCACGTGGATGGCGGCGCCGAAACCGAGCAGCGTGGTCAGGACGTAGAAAGCGCCGATGATGAACATGGCAATGATAACGCTCTTCCTGGCCGCCTGGGCCGTGGGTACGGTGAAGAAGCGCATCAGGATGTGGGGCATGCCGGCGGTGCCGAACACCAGGGCCATACCGAGGGATATCTGATCCAGGGGGCTCTTGAGGAACAGGCCGGGCTCAAGGAAGCGCTGCCCGGCATCCGCACCGTTCAGGGTAATACCGTCCTTCAGCACCAGCTTGGAGACATGGTCCTGGACGTCGGGGCTGTTGGCGATATCGCTGAAGAATCCGATCGGATTGAAGCCGGCCTTGGCCATGACCAGCACCGACAGCAGGGCCGCGCCGGACATGAGCAGGCCGGCCTTGATGATCTGGACCCAGGTGGTGGCGGTCATGCCGCCGAAGACGACGTAGCCGACCATCAGGATGCCGACGCCGACGATGGAGGTCTTGTAGGGGATACCGACCAAAAGGGACATCAGTTTGCCGGCGCCGACCATCTGGGCGGTCAGGTAGAAGGTGGAGACGGCCACGGTGGAGAGCGCAGCCACGGCGCGGACCGGCTTGGGCTCGGTGCGGAAGGAGAGGATGTCGCCCAGGGTGTACTTGCCGGCGTTGCGGCACGGCTCGGCTACGATCAGAAGGACGGTGATATAGGCCACCAGCCAGCCGACCGAGTACATGAATCCGTCATAGCCGTAGAGGGAGATCATACCCGAAATCCCCAGGAAGGAGGCCGCCGACATGTAGTCGCCGGCAATGGCCCAACCGTTCTGGGTGCCGGTGATGCCGCCGCCCGCGGCATAGAAGTCGGCCGCGGTCTTGGTGTGCCGGGCGGCCCAGACGACCACCGCCAAGGTGATGCCGATGATGACGGCAAACATACTGAGGGTGATGACCTTGTTGGCCTTAAGCTCCTTCTTTTTGACCGGTGCGGCCGGGGCCGGAGCCTGAGCCTGGGCCGCCGGGGCGGTCATCGCGGAGGGGGCGGCGGCGGGAGCCGCGGTTGCGGCTGGCGCTGCGCCGGGACCGGCCGGTGCCTTTGAAGGCTCTTCAGCAAAGGCGGCCACTGCGACGGAAAGAGCCAGACCGGTAGCAATGATGATATTCTTGAATGTCATGTCGTATCCTCCTTTACTGGATTTCTTCGACCAGTTCCCTGGTCAGCCGGTCAAAGTCCTTGTTGGCCACGTGGGCATAATACAGGGCCAATCCCCAGGAAACGAAGAACTGGGAAAGTGCAAAGATGTAACCGAAGTTGACGACGCCGATGATCTTGATCTTGAACAGGCCCGGCGCATACGCCGCTCCGATGGGAAGCAGAAAATAGTACACGCAGGAGAAGATCCACCACCCGAAGAGGAAAGCGGATTTTTTGTGATGCAGTTCAATGAATTTTGGGTTCTTCGCAATTGCTGACCAGTCGTACTGTCTTTCTGCCATGGGTTGCTCCTTTCTCTTTATCACTGTGGTCGGTCATGCTGTCCCTTCCCCGATGTCCGTGTTCAACGCCCTCCTTTCAATTTCATGGATCGAATCTCAATAAGCCGGCACCTTGGCATATCCGAATTTCATCGAAAGGATCTCCGCGCCTTCGCGCATCGAGGGAATGATTTCCTGTTCCAGGCGTTCCTGAAGCATGCGAAACGACGGGGCCAGCATGGTAAGCGCCCCGACGACCTTGCCGGCATAATCTCGGATGGCTACCGCCACGGCGCATATGCCGTCTCCCACCCCGCCGACATCGATGGCCACACCATTCTTGCGTATTTCATGAAGCTCTTTCTCAAGCTGTTTCAGGTCGAGCAGCCCGTTTTTACCGCCGCGACGCCTGCCCATGTGCCTGATGATGTCAGGTGAGCTCATGGCTTTGATGGCCTTGCCGGCGGCATTGGTAAAAAAGGGAAAACGCTGTCCCACCATGTCGACGGCCTTTATCTGCTGGAACGAATCGACCATATCGAGGAACAGCACCTCATCATTGTTCATCACGGTGATGTAGACAGCTTCGTCATGCTTGCGGGCCAATTCCTCCATTACGGGATGGGCCAGCCTGATGAGACTCGCGCTCTTCAGGATATGCTGGGCCATCTCGAAGGCATGCAGGCCGAGCCGATACACGCCGACATCGTCCCGCTCAATGAACCCGCTGTCTTCCAGCGTCGCAAGCAGCCGAAAGACCTTGTTCCTGCTCAAATCGAGTTTTTGCGCCAGGAACGGGATGGTGACGTTCACCTCTTCGGCGGCCAAAGCCTCCAGGAGATCAAACGCCTTGAGTACGGACTGAACCGAGTATGTCCCCCTTGCTCTGTCCATAACATCTCCCCGACACCATCAAAGCACAATAACCACCGTTTTAAAATAACAATCAACAGCAATTTATTTATTGTTTAATACAATGTTCTAAAAATGTCAACGTCTTTTTATCCAAAAACAAATCAAATAACATTTTAATAATAATTACCAATACTTGAAAACAAATACCCATACACACAATCGAATAATTACGATAAAAAATATAACATAACCGATGTTTTATTGCATAATATTTTATCTGTTTTTAAACGCTATTGCTTTAAAACGTATTACACGGGAACCTCCTGCCGACCGGCGTGTATCACGCGGCAAGGCGGCGGACGGCTCCGACAGAATCCTAAACCGCGGGCGAGGCCGCAGGGCGCGGGCCAGCCCTGATTTTTATTGAAGTGCCATGCCGACTTATGCTAGTTTTAAAAGCTATTTCAGCGTTACTAAATTCCGCGGGAGATTGTAATGTTTGGTTCCCTTGTTAAAAAAATCGTCGGCAGCAAAAACGAACGCGAACTGAAAAAACTCTGGCCGATCGTTGCCAGGATCAACGCCATGGAAGGCGCCATCGCCAGCCTGACGGATGAGCAACTGCGCAGCAAAACCCTTGAATTCAAGGAGCGCCACGCCAAAGGGGAAACCCTGGACGCCCTCTTGCCCGAGGCATTCGCCGTCTGCCGCGAGGCGGGCAAGCGGGTACTGGGGATGCGCCACTTCGACGTGCAGTTGATCGGCGGCATGGTGCTGCATGCCGGCAAGATCGCCGAAATGAAGACCGGCGAGGGCAAAACCCTGGTGGCGACCCTGCCCGCCTACCTGAACGCCATCTCCGACAAGGGCGTGCATGTCGTGACGGTCAACGATTATCTGGCCAAACGCGACTCCGAGTGGATGGGCAAACTGTACGGCTTTCTCGGGTTGACGGTCGGCGTCATCGTGCACGGCCTTGAAGATGAGGAGCGCCGCGACAACTACGCCGCCGACATCACCTATGGGACCAACAACGAATTCGGCTTCGATTACCTGCGGGACAACATGAAGTTCGACCTGGAGGACTATGTCCAGCGCGGTTTCAACTACGCCATCGTGGACGAGGTTGACTCGATCCTGATCGACGAGGCCCGGACCCCGCTGATCATCTCCGGTCCCACGGAAGAATCCACCGACAAGTATTACATCATCGACCGCATCATCCCGATGCTGCAACGGGGAGAGGTGCTGGAGGTGGAGGCCAACACCCTCTCGGGCAAACGCAAGCAGTACACCGGCGACTTCACCATCGACGAGAAGGCCAAGAGCGCCACCCTTACGGAGCAGGGGGTCCTGAAGGTGGAAAAACTGCTCAAGGTGGACAACCTGTACGACCCGCGCAACATCGAGTTTCTCCATCACGTTCAGCAGGCGCTGCGGGCCCACGCCATGTACAAGCGCGACGTGGACTACGTGGTGAAGGACGGCGAGGTCATGATCGTGGACGAGTTCACCGGCCGCCTCATGCCGGGCCGGCGCTGGTCGGACGGCCTGCACCAGGCCATCGAGGCCAAGGAAGGGGTCAAGATCGAGAACGAGAACCAGACCCTGGCCACCATCACCTTCCAGAACTATTTCCGCATGTACGCCAAACTCTCCGGCATGACCGGCACCGCCGACACCGAGGCCGAGGAATTCAACAAAATCTACAAGCTGGAAGTCATGGTCATCCCCACCAACCGGCCGCTCTTGCGTCCTGACTTCCCGGACGTGATCTACAAGACCGAGATGGAGAAGTTCAACGCCGTCATCCAGGACATCAAGGAACATTATGCCGCCGGCCAGCCCTGCCTGGTGGGCACCATCTCCATCGAAAAGTCCGAGGTGCTCGCGGAGTTGCTCAAGCGCCAGGGCATCCCTCACAACGTGCTTAACGCCAAGCAGCACGAACGGGAGGCCGAGATCGTGGCCCAGGCGGGTCGCAAGGGGGCCATCACCATCGCCACCAACATGGCCGGCCGCGGCACCGACATTCTCCTGGGGGGCAACGCGGACGCCATGGCAAAACAGTGGCGCCGGGCCAATCCCGAGGCGACCGAAGAGCAGTACGCGGCAGAGCTGGAAGAATTCAGGGCCCAGTGCGCCACCGAGCACGATGAGGTCGTCAAACTGGGCGGCCTGCATATCCTCGGCACCGAGCGCCATGAGTCACGCCGCATCGACAACCAGTTGCGCGGCCGTTCCGGACGCCAGGGCGACCCCGGCTCGTCCAAATTCTACCTCTCGCTGCAGGACGACCTGCTCCGCATCTTCGGTTCCGAGCGGGTGGCCAAGATCATGGACCTGCTCAAGATCGAGGAGGGCGAGGCCATCACCCACACCATGATCACCAAGTCCATCGAAAACGCCCAGAAAAAGGTGGAGGCCCACAACTTTGACATCCGCAAACACCTGATCGAGTACGACGACGTCATGAACAAGCAGCGCGAGGTGATCTACACCCAGCGCCGCGAGATCTTGGCGGGCCGGGATATCCGCGACAGCTTCCTGGACATGCTGGACGAGACCATAGAGGACATTTCCGACACCTATTGCATCGAGAAAACGCCGGCCAGCGAATGGGACTGGCAGGCTATCGGCGAGCTGGTTTTCAAGTGCTTCAATCTCCATCTCGACCTGCCCCAGGAGGCGCTGGCCCGGCTCAACCCGGCCAACTTCCGGGATACGCTCAAGGAACAGGCCCATGCCATCTTCCAGGCCAAGGTCGCCGAAATGGGAGACGAATTGACCGATCACCTGATCAAGGTCATGATGCTCCAGGCCATCGATACCCACTGGAAGGACCACCTGCTCAACATCGACCACCTCAAGGAGGGGATAGGCCTGCGCGGCTACGGGCAGAAGGACCCCAAGCAGGAGTACAAGAAAGAGGCGTACAACCTCTTCATGGAGATGATCATCCGCATCCGCGAGGAGGTGGTGGAGCGCATCTACTGGGTTCAGGTCAACCACGAGGACGAGGTCGAGGAAATAGCCGAAGAGCAGCGCAGCAGGAAGCTGGTCTTCAACATTTCCGGGGATGAGGACCACCACCAGGAACCGGCCAAAAGCGCCAAGGTGGCGGGCAGGAACGACCCCTGCCCCTGCGGCAGCGGCAAGAAGTACAAGAAGTGCTGCGGCAAGTAGGGGCGCGCCTTTGGGCTGGGCGTTGCAAGCGGCGCTCCTACATCCTGATATGAACGTTTTGTCTCCGGATTTTTTCGAGGTTACGTCATGGACATAAAAGGCTTTCAATTCTCGGCCGTGGAAGCGGCCATCAAAAAGCAGGGCAGAAAAGATCTGGCCCTGATTTTTTCCGAAACGCCGGCCCAGGCGGTTGCAGTCTTTACCACCAATGCCGTCAAGGCCGCGCCGGTGTTGCTCTCGGCGGAGCGCATCGCAAGCGGCCAGGCCCAGGCTCTGGTGGTCAACAGCGGCAACGCCAACGCCTGCACCGGTGAGCAGGGCATGCGGGCGGCGCGCGAAACCTCGCGCCAGGTGGCCGAAGGCCTGGGCATCCCCGACGAGGCGGTGCAGGTATCCTCCACCGGTGTCATAGGCGTGCAACTCCCCATGGACAGGATGAGGACCGCGATCCCGGTGCTGGTGGACGGGTTGGCCTCCGGCACACTCGATGACGTTGCCGAAGCCATCATGACCACCGACACCTTCCCCAAGATGGAGGCGCGGAGCGGCCAGGCGGGCGGCGTGGCCTACACGGTCGCCGGCATCGCCAAGGGAGCCGGCATGATCATGCCCAACATGGCAACCATGCTCTCCTTCATCATCACCGACGCAGCCGTGGAAGCGCCAATCCTGGACAAGAGTTTCCGCCGCGCGGTGGAAACCTCCTTCAACGCCATCACGGTGGACGGCGACACCTCCACGAACGACACCTGCCTGGTGCTGGCCAACGGCATGGCGAAAAATCCGGTCATTACGGCGGGAACCCCCGAGGCCCTGGCCTTCGAGGCCCTGCTGCAGGAGGTGCTCCTTTCCTTGGCCCGGCAGATCGTCAAGGATGGCGAAGGCGCCACGAAATTCGTGGAGATCCGGGTCACCGGCGCCAGGAGCGATGCGGACGCCAAGCGGGCGGCCATGGCTATTGCCAACTCCAGCCTGGTAAAGACCGCTTTTTTCGGCCAGGACGCCAACTGGGGCCGCATCTTCGCCGCCGTGGGCTACTCGGGCGCGGAGGTGGACCAATCCCTGCTCTCCCTCAGTTTTGACACGGTCTGCATGGCGAAGAACGGCGTCTTTGCCGGCGGAGATGCCGAAGCGCGCGGCACCCTGGTGCTCAGGCAGAAGGAATTTACCGTCAGCGTAGGCCTCGGCCTGGGTGATGGAAGCGCAACCGTCTATACCTCGGACCTCTCCCACGAGTATGTCAGCATCAACGCCGACTACCGTTCCTGATGAGCGCCTGATGCCGGTATGGCTGAACCATACCGGCATCAGCACCCCGTCCGTCCCGACCGCCCCCTGAAGGAACCGGTTCGTTTCCTGCCGACCGGCCGCCCCGATTCCGCGATACCAGACTATTCAACCGGTTGCGGAACCGTATCTCCGTTCTCACCTTTTCGGTTGCCTCATCGAGCACCACGATCCGTTCCGCCAAAGCGGGGCAAAGTCATTGAACTGCTTAAAACTTGACACGTTAGCAGCCGTATGGTAGCTTTCTTCGCACTTCCATTCATCGTATGCGCCGCACAAGGGAGGAAACGATGAGCATCAAAATTCTCCTTGCCGATGACAGCATCACCATCCAGAAAGTGATTGGCATCATTTTCGGTAGTGACGAATATGCTCTCACGGTAGTTGACAATGGCAAGGACGCACTCGACAAGGCGCGGGAGATCGTGCCCGATGTGTTGCTTATCGACGCACTCATGCCGGGCATGACCGGCTACGAAGTCTGCGAAGCCGTTCGCGCAACCCCTACCCTGGCCGCCCAGCCGATCCTGCTTTTGACCGGGTCCTTTGAGCCGTTCGACGAGACCAAAGCCAAAAGCTGCGGGGCCGACGATTTCCTTGCCAAACCCTTTGAATCCCAGCAGATCGTCTCCAAAGTCAAGGCGCTCTTCGAACTGGGGATGTCCCGCATCTCGTCCGCCGCCCTGACGCAACCACTTCAGGAAACCCCTGAGTTTCAGACCCCGGCCACCCTTGCCCCGGCAGCGCCGGCAGCCATCGACAGTGCCAAACCGGATGACATCTGGGGGGCATTCACCTTTGCCGAAGCACCCGCAGAGAGTGTCGCCGCCCCGGCGACGCCATCCGAACCGGCCCCGGTGACGGAACAGAGCGACGTCTTCACCATGGTCAACGAAGAGCCCGACTTTGAGGCCATTCAGTCGCCGATTCCCCAGACAATCCAGGAAACCAGCGGGTCCCAGTGGATCCCGGTTCAGGAGCAGACCTTCGAGTTCGCCCCGGAGCCCGTTACCGAAACACCGGCCGCCACTTTTTCTGAGCCCCTGGCCTCCACGCAGCCGATGACCTTCGGCGATATCTCCTTCAAGGAAATCGCCCAGGAGACTGCGCCTGCCGAGGCGCTCCCGTCCATCGAAGAACCACTCACCCCTCCCCCCGCCCCCGTTGAGAAGGCGAGCGCACCGGTTATTTCTCCGTTGCCCGCGGTAAGCGAGGAGCAACTCAGGGCCGCCGTTGCAGGCGCGTCAAAAGAGGTGATCGAACGGATCGTGTGGGAAATCGTGCCGGACCTGGCCGAGGCCATGATCAGGGACGCGATCCTCAAGATTCAGGAAGGCCGCTAGGGCAGGCTTGCCGTTTCAGCATACCGGTGGTGATGGGGATGATTACACATCCCCATTTTTATTATACGACAATGGTTTTATTCCCGGTGGACGGAGCAGGAGCATGATCAGAAAAGCCATAGCAAAGGTTGTGGAGGGGGAGAATCTCTCCGAAGGCGAGATGATCGAGGTGATGAACCAGATCATGTCGGGCGAATGCACACCGGCCCAGATCGGCTCGTTTATCACCGCCCTGCGCATGAAGGGCGAAACGGTTGAAGAGATCACCGGCGCCGCGCGCGTCATGCGCGAACACGCCACCCCTATCCGGGTCGGCAAAGACGTGCTGGATATGGACCGCGACGACATCAACATCGACCGGGAAACCATCCTGGACGTGGTCGGTACCGGCGGTGACGGCACCAACACCTTCAACATATCCACCACCGTGTCGTTCGTGGTCTCGGCCTGCGGCGTCAGGGTGGCCAAACACGGCAACCGTTCCGTTTCATCGTCCTGCGGCAGCGCCGATGTCCTGGAGAAGCTGGGCATCAACCTGGACGTGACCCCGGAAACGGTGGAGAGATGCATCGCCGGGATCGGCATCGGCTTCCTCTTCGCCCCTGCCCTGCACGGCGCCATGAAATACGCCATCGGCCCCCGCCGCGAGATCGGCGTCCGCACGATCTTCAACATCCTGGGGCCCCTCACCAACCCGGCCGGCGCGGATTGCCAGGTCATGGGCGTCTACCGGGCCGACCTGGTGGAAAAACTGGCCGGGGTCCTGCACCGCCTGGGCTGCAGGCATGGTTTTGTCGTGCACGGCAGCGACGGCATGGACGAGATGACCCTGACCGGCGAAACCCTGGTGGCGGAGGTCACCCCGGCAGGGGTCAGGCTGAGCACGGTTGCGCCGGAACAGTTGGGGTTGGCCCGCTGCCCGATGGAGGTCCTCAAGGGTGGGGATGCCACGGCCAACGCAGCTATCGTGCGCTCGGTCCTGTCAGGGGAACAGGGGCCCCGACGGGATATCGTCCTCCTGAACGCCGCTTACGCCCTCGTGGCGGCAGGCAAGGCCGCTTCGCCCGCCGAAGGGCTCACCCTGGCCGCCGAGGCCATCGACTCGGGCCGCGCCGTGGCACAGATCGGGAAACTGGCTGAGTTGACGCGCCAGGGGTAATAACGATTTCCATTCCAGCCCGGACAACCGGGCGGGACGCATCCGGGGAAGACAGGGCAACCATGCATAACGACGCAGCCGATATCCTGAAAAAGATCAACGAACACAAGCGGGGAGAGGTGGCAGCGGCACGGGCGGCTACGACGGTTGCCGAGCTGAAGGCCCGCATCGCCGACCTGGAGGACCAGCCGCGCGGCTTCGAACGGGCCTTGCGGAACGCGGCGGCCTCGGGCTGGACCGCCATCATTGCCGAGGTCAAGAAGGGTTCCCCCAGCAAGGGGCTCATCCGGGAGGCGTTCGATCCGCTGGAGATCGCCGAGATCTACCAGGCAAATGGAGCCACCTGCCTGTCGGTGTTGACCGACGAGCATTTTTTCATGGGGCATATCCGTTTTCTGGCCCTGATCCGCGAGGCGATCAGCCTGCCGCTGTTACGCAAGGACTTTATCGTCGATCCCTACCAGATTTACGAGGCCCGCGCCGCCGGGGCGGACGCCATCCTCCTGATCGCCGCCTCTCTCGACCTGGTGCAGTTGAAGGAGTTTTACGCCCTTGCCCGTGAGTTGCATCTGGACGTGCTGCTGGAGGTCCACGACGAGGCGGAAACGGAAGCTGCGCTCCAGACCGATTGTCCCGTGATCGGCGTCAACAACCGCAATCTGCGCACCTTTGTGACCGATCTCGGCACCACGGGCCGGCTGGCCCGCATGCTCCCCCCCGATCGACTGCTGGTGGCCGAGAGCGGCATCAACTCCCGTTCGGACATTGAGCGTCTGGCAGCCGACGGCGCACGCGCCTTTCTGGTGGGTGAAGCGATGATGCGGGAGGCGGATATCGGCGCCAAGCTCCGGGAGTTGGCCGGCATCTGAGTTTCCCCTGCGCCGGATGTTGGTCGCACCTGCAGATAGCATCCACAATCGCGATCAATGACAAGTTAGATTACGAACCGCGCAGGGCACGGTTGCCGATTCGATTTGAAATTGACTTTTCCCCGGCATTTCTCCACTATGCCCTTGCAGTCATAGCGGTGCGGGAGGAGAGTTACATGGCGCGTCCACAAGGGATCGGCCTGGCCATCGTGGCCTTTGCGGTATATATCATCGGCGGTATCGGCACCTTCGCCGGCGTGGGGCTGATTCTCCTCATGAGAGGGCGCGACCTGTGGGGATGGGGCGAAGGGCGCGCCATCGGATACCTTTTCGTCTGCGCCGGACTCTGCCTCTCCATATTGGGCGTCCTGCTGATGCGGCTCTTCAGAAACCGGGGCCTTTCGTAAGCCGCCGCGCGCGGTCAGGCGTCACCGCAAGGCGCTGACCCCCTTTTGCCGCACCAGGTCCAGCGAGCGCAGGAGTTCCAGGGCGCGGTTCAACTGGTAGTCCTTGGCCGCGTCGGCCGTGCTGCCCATCCCGTGGGGAGCCGTAACCTTTTCCTTGACGTCCTTTTCGTTGCGATCCTTTTCCTCATCGCCTGCCTCAAGCCTGTTTTCCAGGTCTTTTTCCCTGATCTCCGTTCCTTTGGCCGCGTTCTTGGCCGCCACGGGCCAGACCGTGCCCACCTCGATATCCGGCGTGATCCCCTTGGCCTGGATTGAGCGGCCGCTGGGGGTATAGTAGCGTGCGGTGGTCAGCTTGAGGGCCCCGTTATCGCGCAATGGGTATATGCTCTGGACCGACCCCTTGCCGAAACTCTGTTTCCCCATGACGATGGCCCGCTTGTGGTCCTGGAGCGCCCCGGCCACGATCTCGGAAGCGCTGGCGCTGCCGCCGTTGATCAGCACGACGATAGGATAATGGGCCTCCTTCGGCCCAAGTGTGGCATTGAAATTCCGGGTGGCATCCGGGGTACGCCCCCTGATGGACACGATCAGCGTCTTGCCGGCGTCGTCCCCGATGAAGTTGTTGGCCACCTGCACCGAAGACTCCAGCAATCCGCCGGGATTGTAGCGCAGATCGATGACCAGCCCTTTGAGCTTGCCGCCTGAAGCGGTGTGGAGTTCCTGCAGCGCCTGGCTGAATTCGTCGCCGGTATGCTCCTGAAACTGGGTGATCCTCACCAGGCCGTATCCCGGCTCCAGGAGCCGTGATTTCAGGCTCTTTACCTTGATGATGGCGCGGATCAGCCTGAAATTCCGGGGCAGGGACGAGTCGCCCCGGAGAATGGTCAACGTAACCGGCGTCCCCTGTTCGCCGCGCATCCGTTTGACGGCTGCCGCGATACTCATCCCCTGGGTGGGAACCCCGTCGATTTTGTAGATATGGTCGTTGGCCTGGATACCTGCCCGGAAAGCCGGCGTATCCTCGATGGGGGCGATAACGGTCAGCCTGCTGTCCTTCATGCCCAGCTCGATGCCGATACCGCCGAAGCTCCCGGACATCTGGACTTCCATCTCGTGGTACGGTTCAGGGGGCAAGTAGGCGCTGTGCGGGTCGAGGGCGGCCAGCATGCCGTCCACCATGCTCTGGACAAGCTTCTTTGCGTCGGGCTTCTCCACGTAGCTCGTGACCACCGCGACGTATGCCTCATTCAGAAGCGACAGGTAGGCGGCGTCGGGATGCCGGTCGCGTGAATACCAGCGGTTGGCCAGGATCAGGGCCAGGCAGACCACAATGCCGGCCAGCAGGAGGGGCAACAGCAGTTTTGCGCTTTTTTTCATGCCTGTATATCCCGGAAACTTGAATTTTGGCTATTTCTACATCATTCCGCGCTGTTTTCCCACGATTAATTTACATCCTGCTCCAAGTTGTGTATCCTGTTGTCTGACTGGTCCGGGCACGGAATGGCGCCGCGGCAACGAAAGGCTGCCGGCAGACACCCGGCGCAAGGGACTCGAAACCGGCATGACATGGGAGGAATCTTCATGCAGATCGCTGCGCTGCTCTACCGTCTGTCCATCACCTTCTGGACCGGCGGAATTACCCTGTTCACCTTCATTCTGACGCCGGTCCTTTTCAAGACCCTGTCCCGTGACCATGCCGGCCAGATCGTCGGGATACTCTTTCCGGGGTATTTCCGATGGGGGCTCGCCTGTGGGGCAATTGCCCTGATCAGCCGGCTCATCATGCGCAGCAGTGCACTTGCGCCGGTCATCCTGCTGGTCGTCATGCTGGCCCTCACCTCGTTTCAGGCATTCTCCATCGAACCGCGGGCGGCCGCTCTCAAACAACAGATACCGTCGTTCGACACAACCCCCAGGGACCACCCGCTGCGGAAAGAGTTTTCCAAGCTGCACGGCATCTCGGCCAGCTGCAATCTGGTGGTCGTGGCCGGAGGCATTGCCCTGGTCGTGATGCTGTAATTTCAATAACCTGCTGAGGAATTTTTGCAAAGGAGTGCTAAGGGATGGGGATCATTGTCAAGGCATCAGACCTGAAGTTCAAGTATCCGAAAGACATTCAGAACCGTGAGGAACCAAAATTCAGCGGCATACCGGACCCGACGCCCTTCAATCGCGACGACCTCTACGATATCCTCCCCATGATGGAGGCGGTCATGAACGCCCTGGAAAGCAGTGACGGCCAAGTCTTGCACCTGCTGGAGGATATCCTCAACGAGATGCCGCGCTTCTTCGTCACCAGGGAAGAGGTCTACTCCTGTCTACTCGAAACGGCCCGCGAACGCACGCCGTAACCGTAACGCCTCGGGCGCGGCTACGAGCAGCCGCAACTGGACGAGTTGCACGACGACGCGCACCCCTTCTTCTGTTTAACCGGCGGCACTCCACCCTGCGCCTTGAGGCGCTCCAGGGACGCCCGGGCGATCAGCCAGGAACCGTCTTCCTGCTCCACCCCTTCCAAGGTGCCTTCCCGCAGCAGCATAAGCAGCCTGAGGCCCGTAGTAGCAAGTTCTTCCACGGCCTCATCAAGCTCTATCATCTCGGTCTGCCCTTCGGTCCTGTCCATATGGCCTCCCCACGTACTTTCATCCGGATAGTACATCTGAGAAAGTCGATTCACAGGGCGTGCCAAACGGGCACTATCGACACAACTACTTGATATATTGGAAATCTGATAATTCGCAGGTTTCAGATCGCGCGGATCACGCCCCAAACTGCCGTTTGTTCGGGCAGTATGCCCGACTACCGGGCAGTTTCCGGCATTGAATCAAGCGCAGGAGCGCGCTGGCGTGAAAACGGAAGCAACGTGGCAGGCGTTCCCGGCATGGGTCTGAACAGAACCGGAGCATCCCATGTTCAGCGGCACCAGCGGCACTGTGCCTGCTTGTCCGGTCCCGCTCCCGTCCGCTTTGAAAACGGCAACGCCAGGGCCGTGACGGGGCTCAGGCACCGGTATTCCGCATCAGATTCCGCGACTATTTCCTGACGTCGATCCCGTAGCTCTTGATCTTCCGGTGCAAGTTGCTCCGTTCCAGCTCGATGACCTCGGCCGTGCGGGAGATGTTCCAGTCGTTTTCCTCCAGCTTCTGGATGATGAACTCCCGCTCGAACCCCTCCCGTGCCTCCCGCAGGGTCCCCACGGACGCTCCTCCCTCCGGCCGCTGCTCAAGGGAGTCGGCCTGTGGCAGCGCTCCGGGGGCACCGTGTAGTTCGGGGATATCGGCTGGAGTGATGGACCGGCCCGGGGTCATGATCAGGATGCGTTCCACGATATTCTTCAACTCCCTGACATTGCCCGGCCAGTCGTACCGGGTCAGCAGGTCGAGCGCCTCGGGCTGGAAGGTCTTGGGCTCGCGCCCTTCCCGCCGGTAGAACTGGGCAACGAAATGCTGCACGAGCAGCGGGATATCCTCATGCCGCTCCCGAAGGGCCGGCACCCGGAACGGCACCACATTCAGCCGGTAATAGAGATCCTCCCGGAACCTGCCCTGGCTGATCTCCTCGTCCAGCGCCTTGTTGGTGGCGGCGATGATCCTCACGTCCACCGTCACGAGCTTGGTGCCGCCGATCCGTTCGAAACACCGTTCCTGAATGATCCGCAGCACTTTTGCCTGGGTCCTGAGCGACATATCGCCGATCTCGTCCAGAAACAGCGTACCGCCGTCGGCCAGATCGAACTTGCCCTTCTTCTGGGCGACGGCCCCGGTAAAGGCACCCTTTTCGTGGCCGAACAACTCACTCTCGATCAACTCCTCCGGTATGGCGGCGCAATTGATGGCGACAAAGGGCCTGTCGCGCCGCTGGCTGTAATAATGGATCGAGCGCGCCGCCAACTCCTTTCCGGTGCCGTTCTCACCGGTCACCAGCACCGAAGCCGTCGTAGGGGCAACCCGCATGATCTGCTCACGCAACGAAACCATCACCGGGGCGGAACCGATCATCTCGTGCTCATTGGCCACCACCCGTTTAAGCTCCTCGTTCTCCACCCGCAGGTCCTTCATGCGCAAGGCGTTGACCACGCTGATGAGGACCTTGTCCAGGGACAGCGGCTTCTCGATGAAGTCGAACGCCCCCAGCTTGGTGGCGCGGACCGCCGTTTCGATGGTGCCATGGCCCGAGATCATGATGACCGTGAGGTGCGGAAAGAGCCCCTTGAGCTTCTCAAGCGTCTCCAACCCGTCCATGCCCGGCATCCATATATCCAACAGCACCAGGTCGGGCAGTTCCTGACGGGCGCACTCCAGGGCCCCGACACCGCTGTCCGCTGTAAGCACCTGATACCCCTCATCCTCCAGGATACCGGTCAGGGAGGTCCTGATATCCTTTTCATCGTCCACAACAAGAATCGTTTTCGACATGCACTGCTCCTCAGAAGTTCCGTAAGATACTATTCGGAAAGCGTATTTCGCTTTGCCCGTTCCCGTTACACCGCCGGCAATTCCACGATAAAACAGGCGCCTCGCGGATGGTTGTCCCTGATCCGCACGAAACCGCTGTGGTCGGTGACAACACTGCTGACAATGGCCAACCCAAGACCGGTTCCCGACTTTTTGGTGGAGAAATAGGGTTCGAACAGGCGGGGCTTGTCCTCGGGCGCGATGCCGGGACCATTGTCGCATACGGCGAACGACGCCATCTTCAGTTCCGCGTCATAGTTGCTGGTGATCCTGACCGTCCCCTGCTCCTGCATGGCTGCCACGGCATTCTCCAGAATATTGATGATCACCCGCTTGATCTGGTCCCGGTCGATCTTGAGCAGGGGAAGATGCTCGTCCGGTTCAAAATTAAACGATACGCCCCGATGTGCTTCCTGGTAGAGCGTCAGGGTCTCACGGATCAGGGCGTTGAGATCGTTGGGTTCCGGCTGGATCGCCGGCATGCGGGCAAAATTGGAGAATTCGTTGACCAGGTTCTTCAACTCGTCCACGGATTTGATGATCATCTCGGTACACTCGTCAAAGACCGTCTCATCATCGCTGAAACGCGACAGATAGCGTTTCCTCAGGCGTTGGGCCGAAAGCTGGATCGGCGTGAGCGGGTTTTTTATCTCGTGGGCGATGCGCCGGGCGACCTCGCGCCAAGCCGCCATGCGCTGGACCTTCATCATCTGGGTCATGTCGTCCAGCACCAGGACCGTGCCCAGGATATCTCCCTGCTCGTCGCGCAGCATGGTAAGGTGAAGATGCAGGGCCAGACGGGCTCCCTGGATGTCCAGAAAGATCTGCCGGCTGATGGTATCCTGTTTTGAGAGCGCCAGATCGCGCACCACCTCTTTGACGATATCCAGATGCTTCTCCCGCAGCACCTCGCGGAAGTTGCGCCCCAGCACCTTGCTGGTGTTGATGTTCAAAAGGCGTTCGGCAGACTTGTTGATCGTGGTCACCACACCGGCCTTGTCAACCGATATGACGCCGGCAGCCACGTTGCGCAGCACTATCTCCATGTACTGCCTGCGCTGCTCGATCTCCTGATTGATACGGGACAACTCCTGATTGGAAGCGTTGAGCGCCCGCTGCTTGTCGCGCAGATCCTCGGTCATGCGGTTGAACGACTGTATGAGCATGCCGATCTCGTCGGCCGAATAGGACTCGATGTGTATGTCCAGATTACCGTCCGCCACGGCGCGCGTGGCGTCCACCAGGTCCTGCACCTGCCTGGTCATGCTGTTGGCCAGATAGACCCCCATCCAGTAGGCAAAAAAGACGATGACCGCGGTAATCAGGAACAACGTGGCGATATAACCGGTCCGGATCGGATTTTTCATGATCTTGAGCTGGCGGAACTCGTGATAGGAATCGGTTATTTCCTTCATCTTGTTGACCAGCGAATAGGGGACGTAATAGTTGACGACCACCACCCCGACCACGTCAACCTGGTTCCAGGTGGAATAGACCGGCACGATGCCCCGGATCAGGTCGGCCTTGCCGGCCTGGTTGATGCGTGTCAGCTCCTCCCCCTGGAGGCCGCGTTTTATATCCTCGGAGGCGGGGTTGGTGAACTCGCTCTGGGGGACATCGGGATTGGAGGAACGGACCAGTTCTTCATGCTGGGCCGAATAGACCTCCACCACACCCAGATTGTATTCCTTCTGCTTTTGGCGGATCAGTTCCTTGAGCTGCGGCAGGTTGGTCTCGTTCAAGAGCTTCTGGGACTTGATGAACGTGCTGATCTGACGGCCGTAATACAGTGAATTGGAGGCTGAGTTCTTGTAGTAGGTCTGGGCGACCTCCAGGGATTCGCTGAGGGATGTTTCCACTTGGGTATTGAACCAGTTGTGGACGGTATTGTTGATAAAGCCAGCGGCCGCGAAGAAGAGGAGCATGGTGGGAATCAGCGACAATCCGATGAACGAGAGCACCAGTTTGGTGCGCAATCGTTTGGCAAACGGATTGGAACGGCTCTCCACGAACAGTTTCACCACATTGCGGCAGACGAGATACACCAGCAGGATCACCAGCATGACGACGATATTGATGACGCCGAAGATGGCGATGTTGCTCCCCATCGGTGCGTCGGCGCTCAGGCGGGTCAGATGCACCTCTGCCTTGGTAAGAAAGAGGATCAGGATGACAGCCAGGGCGATGATGGCCGCCTCGCGTAGCCGTTTCTTCCGTTCATAGGTTGTCAGTTTTGGTTCCATTTAAGAGCGTTTCACCTTACAGGCCGGTTGCCGGCTACAGCCTTCCCGAACGAATGATGCCGTAAACCCACCAGAGCCCGATCAACCCGGCTGCGGTATACCCCAGAAAGGCCAGCGCGGGCAGGCCGAACAGTTGCGGCCCCCGCTCGATCTGCATGATGATCGACGACCCGATGATCAGGGCGGCCAGGATGAGACTGGAAGAGAGGCGATTGATGGAACGGTCGAAATCGGCGGTAAATTTATCCAGCCCCCGATGTTCCAGATCGATCTTGAACTTGTTGCGATTGACGCGATTGATGATCTCCTTGAGGTCGCGCGGGAGATTGCGGGCCAGGTTGAGATAGGACTCCACCACCGTGCCGATGTCGCGCGAGATGCGCCGGGGCGACATGCGCCGGCGGATGGCCTTCTCCATGAAGGGGCGCAGGTGCTCCACCATATTGAAAGCCGGATCAAGGGAGCGTCCCATCCCCTCGATGATGATCAACGACTTTGCCAGAAGCATCAGATCGGGCTGGATGCGGATGCTGTACAGGGTAATGATCTCGATGAACTCCATCAGCATCCGCCCGACCTCGATCTCCTTGAGGGGGATCTCGTAGTAGCTGTCGATGAAGTTTGACAGATCGCGCTTCAGGGCGCGCACGTCCAGGTTATCCGAAATATCGCCGGCAAAGAGCAACAGGGAGATGACCTGATCCATGTCGCGATTGACGATCGCCAGCAGGATATCGCTCAGGAAGGTCCTGAGTTCTTCGTCCAGTCTGCCCACAATGCCGTAATCCAAAAGGCAGATGATGTTGTCGGGCAGGATCATCACATTGCCGGGATGGGTGTCGCCATGAAAAAAACCATGGCTGAGGACCATCTCCAGAAAGGCGTCGGCGCCCCGTTGGGCGATTATCCTCCGGTCAAGCCCGCTCCGCTCCAGCCGCTCAAGGTCCGAAACCTTGATCCCGTTGACGTACTCAAGGGTCAGTACGCCCCGGGCGCTCTGCTGCCAGTAGATGCGGGGGAAATACATCCACGTGGTGCGGGAAAAATTATCGCGGAATTTTTCAATGGTATGCCCCTCGCGGGTAAAATCCATCTCCCGCCGGATCGTACGGGCAAATTCGCGTACCACGCCGACCGGATCGTAAATCTCGCTACCCGGCACATGGCGCTCGGCCAACTGGGCCAGGGACATCAGGGCGCCGATATCGGCCTCGACCAATTCCACCACACCGGGACGACGGACCTTGATCACCACCTCTTCGCCCGTCTGCAGGCGGGCCCGGTGCACCTGGGCAATGGACGCCGCAGCCAGGGGCTCGGGATCGATCTCGGCAAAAAAGTCCGTCACCGGGCCTTTCAGTTCCTGTTCGACCTGGGCCGTGAGTTCGGCAAACGAGAAACTCGGAACATGGTCCTGCAGTTTTTCGAACTCACACACAAATGCGGCCGGGACAACGTCGGGGCGGGTGGAGAGCAGTTGCCCCAGCTTGACGAACGTCGGACCCAGCTCCTCCAGAGCCAGGCGCATCCGCTCGGCAGCCGAGAGACGGGCGATATCGACGGTATCGTGTCGCAGGAGCCGCCTGCCCCGGGCGGCGATCTCATGCAGTCCCATAGCCTCCAGGGCGTGATCGAAGCCATAGGCCGAGAGGACGCGGGCAATATTCCAGTAGCGGCGGATACTGCGGATATTCCGGTTTATTTTCAGAAAAGAGAGCATCGGCAATTCTCGTTGGCAAGGGGGCGACTACGTCATGCCTGAGCGGGGAAATGTCCCGGCATCCCACCCGTTGGGCCGTCACGGACAGGGCCGCAGTTCAGCCGGTGATCCGCGATTCCAGCTCCTGAACGCGTCTGGCCAGCCGTTCGTACTCTTCGCGCGACACAAGTCCCAGCCGGTCAACAACCTTGCGCACCTCGGTTTCCGCCATGGTCCTGATCTTTTCCTTGCTTTCTTCCGCGATCCCCTGGATGCGCTCGACAAAGCACTTCCCCTCGTCCTCGCTCATCTTGTATTTCTCCCGCATCTCGCTCACCAGTTCTTCGGCCTTCTTCTGCGTAATGGCCGCAGCCCCGATTGCGGTCAAGACCGTCTTTTCGAACAAATCCAGCATGGTAGTCCTCCTGTGCGCGTCCATTCTGAAATCGGCAACGGTTGCAAGCATAACACAAGCCTCGGGCGTTGCAAATGCGATTGTTGCATTTTTGCCGCAATTGCCTGTCACAGGGGAGTATGGTATGGTGACGAAAAAGGTAGTGATGGGGAAGTGGATATGCGTATCAGGGATGCACTGACAACAACGGGGATCGGACAGCAAAGCAGAACCCCGTCTGCCATGAAGGGGAGTGCCGGCTCGCTTTTTGCGGCCGAACTGACCAATCGCCAGACCGACGTTACCTCGTACGAGCAGGAGATTGAGAACCTGCGCCAGGATATCGAGACGGTGGGCGATAAATTGGCACAGGAACCAACCTTGCCAAACTTCAAGCGTTTCCGCGACCTCCTGAGCCAGTTGGCCAAAAGGATCTCAAGCGAGGCCTATCGCCTCGAAAAGATCGGGGGTACGCCTCAAAACCCGCGAACGTTCGAAATCATCACCATAATCAACGCCGAGGCGGACAGGCTCTATAACCTCATCATCCAGGCGAACCGGGACAGCATGGCCATTACGGCAAAGGTGATCGGCATCAAGGGGCTGGTGGTGGATCTGATCACCTGACGGCAACAGGTTGTTCAAAAACAGCCCTCTCGCTGCCGTCCTCGAAAGCCCCCTTGTGCGGAGGCGTAGCGCTGCTACGCCTCCGCAGGGCTTTCTGCGGGTGCAACGATCTGACTATTTTTGAACATCCTGAGCTTTTCAACGGCCTGTTGATAGCTTGGCAGCGTGCCAAAACAGAAAGAGGCAAGGGTGATGACCCTTGCCTCTTTCGTGTCCTGTATGAAGAAATGCCTAGTCGGCACTGGCCTCGCATTGCTCAGCCGGATCAACCACAGCGGTCTGGACCGCTGCCGGTTCGACCGCAGGCTCGGCAGCCGGGGCCGCCTTGGCTGCAGCCTTGCGGGCCGGGGCTTTCGGAGCCTTTGCCGGCGCCTTCTTCGGCTTCATCTCCTCTTCCACCAACTCGATCAGGGAGATCGGAGCGGTGTCACCCTGGCGAATGCCCAGCTTGACGATACGCGTATAGCCGCCGGGGCGATCCTTGTAACGCGGGGCAATGGCCGAAAACAGCTTCGTCACCACAGACTTCTCACGGATATATGAGGCCGCCAGACGCTGGGCGTGCAGATCACCACGCTTGCCAAGGGTGATCATCTTTTCGGCAACGGAACGGATCTCTTTTGCCTTGGCGTCGGTTGTCGTGATCTTTTCATGGGCTAACAGCGAAGTAACCATATTTCTGAACATCGCTTCGCGATGGCTCGTTTTCCTGCCCAGTCTCCTGCCCGCTTTACTATGACGCATAACGCATTCCTTTCTGAAACGAATGACTAATCAGGGGTATTACTCTTCTTCCTTCTTTTCACCGCGCAGGCGACGCATGATCTCCGGATCGGGGAATTCATCGAGCTTCATGCCGAACGTAAGCCCCATGTCGCTGAGAATGTCCTTGATCTCATTCAGGGACTTGCGGCCGAAGTTCTGCGTCTTCAGCATCTCCGCCTCGGATTTTGAAACCAGTTCGCCGATCAGCTTGATGCCGGCATTCTTGAGGCAGTTTGCCGACCGAACCGAGAGTTCCAGCTCATCAACCGTACGATACAGGTTCTCGTTGATCTTGTCCTTCTCTTCCTGGGAATCTTCAACCAGGCTCGGCTCGGACTCTTCATCGAAGTTGATGAAAATGCTCAGCTGCTCCTTCATGATCTTGGCGGCATAGGCCACGGCATCCTCAGGGTTGGCGCTGCCGTCGGTCCAGACTTCAAGGGTCAGTTTGTCGTAATCCGTCATCTGGCCGACACGGGCATTGGACACGTTGAAATTGACCTTCTTGATGGGGGAATAGATGGCATCGATCGGGATGGTGCCCACCGGGGCTTTTTCATCACGATTGCGGTCGGCCGAAACATACCCCTTGCCCATCTTGACCGTCATCTCGATTTCAAGGTTGGCGTCCTTGCCGCAGGTCAGGATGTGGTGATCGGGATTCATGACCTCGACAGAGTGGCCGACAAGGATATCACCAGCGGTAATGATCCCCTCCCCCTTATGTACGACCCTGACGGTCGCCTGATCGGCGGAGTGCAGCTTGAGACGTACGCCCTTGAGGTTCAGAATGATATCGGTAACATCCTCGGTAACGCCCTGGATGGTGGAGAATTCGTGCAGTACGCCCTTGATGCGGACCGAGGTTATGGCAGCACCCTGAAGGGTGGACAGGAGAATCCTGCGCAAGGAATTGCCGAGCGTGGTGCCAAAGCCCCGTTCGAATGGTTCAGCGTAAAACTTGCCATATGTATTTGAAAGTGTTTCTTTTTCAACTTGAAGCTGTTTTGGCCTGATCAGATCTCGCCAATTTTTATACATTACAACCTCCTCCGGAGGATTAGTGTCCGGTCATGGACATGAGGCGCAAAGGCCACGCAGGTCTCCCGGGAATTACTTCGAGTAAAGCTCGACGATCAACTGTTCCTGAATCGGGGTGGTGACATCCTCGCGAACCGGCAGGCTCTTGATGGTCCCTTTGAAGGCATCGCGCTCAAGCTCGAGCCACTGGGGGATGCCACGACGTACGACCGCTTCCAGTGAATCATTGACAGCAGTGATCTTCCTGCTCTTTTCGCGAAGCTCGATGACGTCGCCCAGCCTGAGCTGAATCGAAGGAATATTCACTTTACGGCCATTGATGGTGAAGTGGCCGTGACGAACGAGCTGGCGCGACTCAGTGCGGGAAGAAGCAAACCCGAGGCGGTAGACTACATTGTCGAGACGCCGCTCAAGCAGGGAGAGCAAATTTTCACCGGTCACCCCTTTCATGCGGTCGGCTTCCTGAAAGTAGCCACGGAACTGTTTTTCCAAAAGGCCATAGATACGGCGGACCTTCTGCTTCTCGCGAAGCTGTACGCCATAATCCGAGGTCTTTGAACGCCCTTGGCCATGCTGCCCCGGAGGATAATTGCGGCGTTTGATGGCGCATTTATCGGTGTAGCAGCGTTCACCCTTCAGAAACAATTCCATGTTTTCTCTTCTGCACAGACGGCACGAAGGTCCTGTATAACGAGCCAATGAAAACCTCCTTGGTATGAATAACGCGAGTTAAACTCTTCTACGTTTGGGGGGGCGACAACCGTTGTGGGGAATCGGCGTCACATCCTTGATGAAACTGATTGCGAACCCTGCGGCCTGGAGGGCGCGCAGTGCGGATTCACGGCCCGAGCCCGGTCCCTTGACATAAACTTCAACACTACGCATCCCGTGTTCCTGGGCTTTTTTTGCGCAGTCCTCAGCGGCAATCTGGGCGGCGAAAGGGGTGCTTTTACGGGAGCCTTTAAACCCTTTGGCGCCCGCGGTAGACCATGCAACCACATTGCCGACGGGATCGGTAATAGTGATGATCGTATTGTTGAATGTTGCCTGGATGTGGGCAACACCGTTGGAAATATTCTTGCGTTCCTTTTTCTTGCGGACGACTTTCTTCGCAGGACTTGCCATTCGAATTCTCCAGAGCTAAATGGGATTATTTCTTTTTGCCGGCAACGGTGCGGGCAGGACCTTTACGCGTGCGGGCATTGGTCTTGGTGCGCTGGCCGCGGACCGGCAGACCTTTCCTGTGGCGCAGGCCGCGATAACAGCCGAGATCCATGAGCCGTTTGATATTCATTGAAATCTCGCGGCGCAGATCGCCTTCAACCTTGCAGTTGCGGTCAATTTCATCGCGCAGACGAGAGACTTCGGCTTCGGTCAGCTTGTCCGTGCGGGCGCTGGGATCAATCTGTGCGGAGGCAAGGATACGTTCTGCCGTTGAACTACCGATACCGTAGATATAGGTGAGAGCAATAACGATCCGTTTGTTTTTTGGTAAGTCAATACCTGCAATACGTGCCAATTGGAAATCCTCCTTTAATTACTCATCCCTGACGCTGAGAATGCTTGGGGATGTCACAGATAACACGAACCACACCCTTGCGCTTGACAATTTTGCATTTGTCACAAATTTTTTTAACCGATGCCCGTACTTTCATAATACTCCCCTTCACATACTTGCTAAATGCGCGTCAGAATTTCAGGTCCCTTGTCGGTCACGGCAACCGTATGTTCAAAGTGAGCGGAGAGTCCGCCGTCACACGTCAGCACCGTCCAGCCGTCTTCCAGAACCTTGACCTCATAGGACTTCTCGTTAACCATGGGCTCAATCGCCAGCACCATCCCGGGTTTGAGCCTGACACCGGTCCCCGCAGCGCCGAAGTTGGGCACCTGCGGTTCTTCATGGAGCTTCCTGCCGATGCCGTGTCCGACAAAATCACGTACTACGGAAAAACCTTTTGCCTCGACATACGACTGAACCGCATGGGAAATATCACCCAACCTGCCGCCGGGTACCGCTTTATCTATGCCTGCGTAAAGCGATTCTTCCGTCGCGGCAGTGAGCGCCTGCGCCCCTGGCCGTTGTGCGCCCACCGGTATGGTCAGGGCAGCATCACCGTAGAAATCGTTGTAGAGCACCCCAAAGTCAAGACTGAGAATATCCCCTTCTTTCAACGGCGCCTTGGTCGGCATCCCATGGACAACCACATCGTTGGGAGAGCAACACAATGCGCTGGGGTAATTACAGTAGCCCTTGAACGCGGGCTTTGCCCTACGCTTCAGGGTTTCGGAGTTAGCCAGTTCTTCCAGCTCCGCGGTTGTAATGCCCGGCTTGACCTGTTCGCGAAGCAGAAGGAGAATTTCTGCGACAATCTGGCAGGCTGCCCTCATCCTCTCAATCTCACGGGGAGATTTAAGGACGATCACCGGTACTGCCTTCCAATATTGCGCATATCTGGCGCTGAATATCCTGGATCGAACCGTTGCCGTCAATGCAACGCATCAGGCCACACTGCTCGAAATACGACTTGAGCGGCGAGGTCTGCTGACGGTAGACATCCAATCTGTTCTTCACCGTATCTTCACGGTCGTCATCCCGCTGAACGAGAGCGGCGCCGCACACATCACACACGCCGGCAACAGCCGGAGCGTCGTAAACCACGTGGTATCCCTTGCCGCACGACGGACAGGTTCGCCTGCCGGACAGACGCTGTACGATCTCGGCACCTTCCACTTCAAGCGAAATCACATGATCGATACGCTTGCCGAGCCCATTCAGGAGAACAATAAGGGCATCCGCCTGGGGGGTGGTGCGCGGAAAACCGTCCAAAATAAAACCCGAGCGACAGTCCTGCTCAGAGATCCGCTCCCGCACCAAACCCAGAACGATCTCATCGGAAACAAGTCCACCGGCATCCATGATCGACTTGGCAGCCAACCCGAGGGGGGTCTGCGCCTTGACGGCGGCACGCAGCATGTCGCCGGTCGAAATCTGCGGAATACCGAAACGCTCGACGATAAACTGAGCCTGGGTGCCCTTGCCGGCCCCCGGAGGACCAAACAGGATGACGTTCACCCTATTTCCTCCCCTTGATCCTGACGCCCTTCAAAAACCCTTCATAATTACGGGTGATCAGGTGCGACTCGATCTGGGCGACCGTATCCATACCGACACCCACAGCAATCAACAGAGCGGTCCCGCCAAAATAGAAGGGAAGATTGAACTTGCCGATCAGAATGGAGGGCAGAACACACACTATCGAGATATAGATGGCGCCGGCAAACGTCAGACGGGTAAGAACACTGTCGATAAAGTCCGAAGTTTCCTTTCCGGGTCTGATGCCGGGAATATAGCCGCCATGCTTCTTCACATTTTCCGCAACGTCTACCGGGTTAAAAGTTACAGCCGTATAGAAATAACAGAAGAAAACGATGAAAGCAACAAAAAAGATGTCATATACCAGATGGCCCGGCGCAAGGCTTTTGGCCGCCTTCTGCACCCACGGGATATTGATGAAATTGGCAACCGTCGCCGGGAACATGATAATGGACGATGCGAAGATCGGCGGGATGACGCCGGCCATGTTCACCTTCAGCGGCAGATGGGAGGTCTGGGCGTTGAATGTCTTCAAACCGACCACACGTTTCGCGTAGTGGATCGGCAGGCGACGCTGCCCGCGCTCGACGAAAACGATACCGGCAATGGCGGCAAACATCACGGCAAGAACAAACACGAGCACGAACAGAGAAAGCTGCCCGGCGTTCAGCAGCCTGGCCGTATTGCTCAATGCGGTCGGTATCCTGGCGATGATGCCGGCAAAGATAATGAGAGAGATGCCGTTGCCGATCCCCTTTTCCGACATCTGCTCACCAAGCCACATGATGAACGCCGTGCCGGCGGTCAGGGTAATGACCGTCATGAGGCGGAAACTCCAGCCCGGGCTGGGAACAACCATCTCACCAGCAGGACCGCGCATGCTCTCCAGACCGATGGCGATACCGAGGCCCTGGACAAAACTGAGAACGATCGTGCCGTAACGGGTGTACTGGATGATCTTCTTGCGGCCGGACTCCCCTTCCTTGGAGAGCTTTTCTATGGCCGGCACAACGACCGTCAACAGCTGAAAGATGATTGAGGAGGAGATGTACGGCATGATGCCCAAGGCAAATACCGTCAGACGTTCGAGGGCACCACCGGAGAACATGTCAAACATGCCGAGAAGGGTTCCCTGGGCCTGCTTGAAAAAATGCGACAGAGCGATCCGGTCGATACCCGGCGTGGGGATATGACAACCGATACGATAAACTGCCAGCATCCCCAGGGAAAAGAGCACGCGCTTCTTCAACTCGGGGATCTTGAAGATGTTCTGGAGTGCTTCGAACACTAGGCCTTCTCCTCGACAGATCCGCCAGCGGCAACGATCTTCTCTTTGGCGGATTGGCTGAATTTAGTGGCAGCGACCTTGAGGGATTTGGCGATATCGCCGTTACCGAGGATCTTCACCAGGCAATTGTTGCCTTTGATCAGGCCTTTGGCGGCCAGGGCAGCGGCATCGACCTCTGCACCCGCCTCGAACACGTCCAGTTGGCTGAGGTTCACAACAGCGTACTCGACACGATCAAGCGGCGTAAAGCCACGCTTGGGGAGACGGCGCTGCAGAGGCATCTGGCCGCCCTCGAAACCGGCCTTGATGCTGCCGCCCGAGCGAGCCTTCTGACCCTTGTGTCCTTTTGTAGCGGTCTTGCCATGGCCGGAACCGGTGCCGCGGCCAATGCGCTTCCTATCCTTCGTCGAACCCAGTGCGGGTTTAAGTGTGTTCAAATCCATGTGTTCCACCCCTTTTACTTCGTCACTTTCAGCATGTGGCCAACCTTGTTGATCATCCCCTGGACTTCCGGGGAGTCAGGCCGGGTTACGGTCTGGTTGAGACGGGAAAGGCCGAGACCGGCGACGACGTCGCGATGCTTCTTGCTTCTCCCGATAGTGCTCTTGATGAGTGTGATCTGTAGCATGGTAGCCTCACTTCAATCGATTATTCGGTTATGCCACGGCGCGCAGCAATTTCTTCCGGGGTTTTCAGCCTCATGAGACCGGCAAAAGCTGCCTTCACCACGTTGTGGGGATTGTTGGAGCCGAGGCATTTGGAAAGAATGTTGTTGATACCGGCAGCTTCAAAGATGGCGCGGGCAGCGCCGCCGGCAATAACACCCGTACCAGCGGATGCCGGCTTCATCAACAGACGTCCAGCCCCGAATCTCCCCTCAATCTCGAAAGGGATGGTCTGATGCTGGTTAACGGGCACCTTGATGAGGTTTTTCTTTGCCTGTTCAACACCTTTTCTGATTGCCTCGGGAACCTCGTTCGCCTTGCCGAGGCCATAACCCACATAGCCATTGCCGTCACCGACAACGATCAGGGCAGAAAAGCTGAAACGGCGACCACCTTTAACAACCTTGGCAACGCGGCTGATGTGAACGACACGGTCCGTGAGATTCAGTTCCGCTGGATTGATTCTGCTCAATGAAAGCCTCCTCGTATGCTTTAGAAACGAAGCCCGGCTTCGCGGGCTGCGTCAGCAAGTGCCTTGATTCTGCCGTGGTACAGAAAACCGTTACGGTCATATACCACTGATGAAATACCTTTTTCCATGGCCAGGCGGGCGATCTCTTTCCCCACGTGGGTAGCGGCGGCAACATTACCCGTGTACGCAAGCTCTGCGGCATCGGAGGTAACGGTCGAGCAGGCGGCCAGGGTGACACCCTTCGTATCGTCGATGATCTGGGCATAGATATGCCGTGCGCTTTTGAAGACGCTCAAACGGGGGCGTTCGCTCGTGCCGCGAACTTTTTTGCGGACACGGACCTGGCGTTTGAGACGGATGATGGTTTTAAGTGCGGTCTTTGCCACAACAATCTCCTTATAAAGACTATTTCTTACCGGTTTTGCCGGCTTTTCTCAGGATAGTCTCGTCAGCGTACTTGATACCCTTGCCCTTGTAGGGTTCGGGGCCACGGAATGATCTGATCTTTGCGGCGGTCTGGCCTACCAGCTCCTTGTCGGCGCCCTTCACGGAAACCTTGGTCATCTTGTCCACGTCAATGGCGATGCCTTCCGGAATCGGGAAATTGATCGGATGGGAGTAACCGAGGCTCAAAACAAGCTCTTTCCCTTTGACTTCGGCGCGGTAGCCAACACCGTTGATTTCAAGGTCGGTCTGAAAGCCCTTGGTCACGCCGACGACCATATTGTTGATCAGGGTCCGGGTCAGGCCATGAGCGGCGCGTGCCGCGGTGCTCTCGTCGTTCCTGACCACCTCAAGCGAGGTTTCCCCGACATTGATCGTTACACAGGACATAACCTGACGGGCCAGCTTGCCATTGGGACCCTGGACGGAAACCAGCGCATCATCCAGGACGATCTTTACCCCTTTGGGTATTTCTATGGGGAGTTTCCCTATTCTCGACATCTCAGCATACTCCTTGGTCGCAATGTTTACCAGATGGTACAGATAAGCTCGCCGCCGACGCCTGCCTGACGGGCGGCGTTGTCGGTGATGATCCCCTTGGAGGTGGACAGGATGGCCACACCAAGACCGTTCTTCACGACAGGGATATCGTCGGACTTCGTATAGACCCTGCCGCCGGGCTTGCTGACGCGCTTGATCTCGTTGATCACGCTGTCCTTTTCATCGATGTACTTCAGATAGATCCGCAGAACTCCCTGAAGATTATCGGAAATAACCTTGTAATTCTTGATGAAACCTTCCTGCTTCAATACGTTGGCTATATTGACCTTCAGGTTAGAGGAAGGAATATCGACCTTCTGCAGCTTGACCATATTGGCGTTGCGGATTCTGGTCAGCATATCTGCGACTGGATCTGTCATGGACATCGTGCGTGCTCCTATCTAATGTACTTCAAGTTCGATTGTCTACCAGCTGGACTTGATCACACCGGGGATCTGCCCCGACGACGCGTACTTGCGAAGACAAATCCTGCACATTTCAAACTTGCGATAAAATGCCTTGGGTCTCCCGCAGACCGGACAGCGGTTATGCTGACGGACCTTGAATTTGGGTTTGCGCTGAGACTTGATGATCATTGAGGTTTTTGCCACGGAATCCTCCAGTTATCTTAGTTCCTGAACGGCATGCCCAGGTACTTGAGAAGCGCTTTGCCTTCTTCGTCGGTTTTGGCGCTCGTAACGATCGTTATATTCAGCCCCTTGATCTTGTCAATGGCGTCATAGCTGATTTCCGGAAAAATGAGCTGTTCCTTGATGCCCAGCGTATAGTTACCCTTGCCGTCAAACGCCTTGCCGGAAACACCCTTGAAGTCGCGTACCCTGGGGAGAGCCACGTTCATCAGGCGGTCCAGGAACTCGAACATGCGCTCCCGACGCAGGGTAACCATGCAACCAATCGGCATCCCCTGGCGCAACTTGAAGGTTGCGATAGACTTCTTGGCCTTGGTGATGACCGATTTCTGTCCGGTAATGGCGTTCAGCTCGGCGGTTGCGGAGTCAAGAATCTTGACGTTCTGGATAGCCTCGCCAAGACCCATATTCACGACGACCTTCTCGACGCGCGGGACTTCCATTATGTTTTTATAGTTGAAATCCTTGCGCAGTTTGGCAACGATCTCGTTCTGGTATACATCCTTCAAACGTGCCATGGTAATGGTCTCTCCTTCGAACTATTTCTCAAGCGCAGCGCCGCATTTTACGCAGTTCCGCTGTTTGTCGCCATTTTCCAGGACCGTGTTCTTGACCCTGACACCCTTGGCACACTTGGGGCAATAGGGCATGACATTGGAGATATTGATGACTGCTTCCTTCTCCTTGATGGCGCCCGGTTCGTTACCGCGTGCCTTCACATGGCGCTTGACAAGGTTGAGGCCTTCAACGATGACGCCTTTCTTCTTGGGCACAAGCTTCAGCACCTTGCCGGTCTTGCTCTTTTCCTTGCCGGCAATAACCATTACCGTATCGCCCTTGCTGACATGAGATTTCATGGCTTGCATCTACGTTCTCCGATTCAGATTAAAGTACTTCCGGTGCGAGGGAGATGATCTTCATGAACTTCTTGGCGCGCAGTTCCCTGGCCACAGGTCCGAAGATACGTGTTCCCACCGGTTCTTTTTGGTTGTTGACCACGACGCCGGAATTATCATCGAAACGAATGTACGAACCGTCGGGGCGGCCAAGCGCTTTGGCTGTTCTGACAATGACCGCCTTGACGACGTCGCCCTTTTTGACCTTCGAGTTAGGCAGAGCCTCACGGACAGAGGCGACAATGATGTCACCCACGCCGGCGTATTTACGTTTCGAACCGCCAAGCACCTTGATGCAAAAAAGTTTCTTGGCACCTGAATTATCGGCTACATCCAGTATTGACTGCATCTGTATCATTACTCGGTACCCCTGTCCTAAGAGATGCTTTCGATGATCTGCTTCAGGCTCCAGCGCTTATCCTTGCTCAGGGGGCGGCATTCAATGATCTGAACGCGGTCGCCGACCTTGCAGACGTTCTGCTCGTCGTGGACTTTGTATTTCACGCTGCGCTTGATATATTTGTTATAAAGTTGGTGCTTTACAAGACGGTCAACCTTGACGACAACCGTTTTGTCCATCTTGTCGCTCACCACGACACCTAACTGTGATTTCCTGTGGCCACGTTCACTCATCTGTTACTCCCTATGCCTTGCTCTCAGTAATAATAGTGCTGATCCGGGCAATATCTTTGCGGATAGTCTTCAGCTTGGCGGTGTTTTCAAGCCGGCCGGTATGTAACTGGAACGTCAGGTTGAACAGTTCCTGGGTCAGCTCGCCCTGCTTTTTGGTCAGCTCGTCGGCCGACAGGTTGCGCAACTCGTTAGGCTTCATGGTCGCCTCCCCTGGTGATGATCTTGGTGGAAACGGGCAGTTTGTGGGCAGCAAGCCGGAGCGCTTCCCGTGCGATCTCCTCGGTGACCCCTTCCATTTCGTACAGAACGGTTCCGGGTTTGACAACGCATACCCAGGAGTCGGGCGAACCCTTACCCTTGCCCATCCTGGTCTCGGCCGGTTTCGCGGTCAACGGTTTGTCCGGGAACACGCGGATCCAGATCTTGCCACCCCTCTTGACGTAACGGGTCATGGCGATACGGGCAGCCTCAATCTGGCGGGAGTCCAGCCAACCGCATTCGGTGGCCTGCAGACCGAACTCGCCAAAGGAGAGTTCAATGCCACGACACGGCTTGCCGGTCATGCGGCCTTTCATCTGTTTTCTATGTTTTACCCTTTTAGGCATTAACATTGATGCATACTCCTGTAGCGCAAAATAAGGATGTTACTGACCGGGAAGGATTTCACCCTTAAAGATCAGAACTTTGATTCCGATGATGCCGTAGGTGGTTTTTGCTTCCGCGAAACCGTAATCGATATCCGCACGCAGGGTATGCAGGGGGACGCGCCCCTCGCGGTACCACTCGGTACGGGACATTTCCGCGCCGCCGAGGCGGCCGGAACAGGTGATCCTGATCCCTTTGGCGCCGAATTTGAGTGCCGAGGTGACGCTCTTCTTCATGGCGCGGCGGAAGGCGATCCGGCGCTCAAGCTGAAGGGCCACGTTTTCGGCAACGAGTTGGGCGTCCAGTTCTGGCTTGCGAACCTCGTGGATATTGATGAACACTTCCTTGGAGGTGAGCTTGGCCAGATCCTTCTTTATCGTCTCGACCTCGGAGCCCTTCTTACCGATGATCAGGCCCGGACGAGCAGTATGAATATTGATCTTGGTCTTGTTGGCAGCACGCTCGATTTCAATCTTGGAAACGCCTGAATTGTAAAGCCGTTTCTTCAGAAATTTCCGAATTGCCAGGTCTTCATGCAGAAGCTTGGCGTAATCGGCCTCCGCATACCACTTGGAGTCCCATGTTTTAACGACACCAAGTCTGAAGCCTATCGGATTAACTTTTTGTCCCAAACTACACCTCCAGGTAAAAACTATTTCGTATCGGAAAGAGTAACCGCTATATGGCTGGTCGGTTTACGGATCTTGCTGGCGCGTCCCATGGCCCGCGGCACAAAGCGCTTCAGCACGGAACCGCCATCCACGTATATGGTCTTCACAAACAGCTTGTCAACATCGGAGACACCCTTTTGCTCTGCATTGGCAACTGCGGACGTCAGAAGCTTGGAGATAAGCTTCGCCGAAGGCTGCGGAAGAAAACGCAGGGTATTGAGTGCGTCCTGTATTGCCTTGCCCCTGACGAGATCCACCACAAGGCGGGTCTTACGAGGCGAAAGTCGTGCAAGTGTCAATTTTGCGCTGGATTCCATTTCAAACTCCCCTGATTACTTCTTGACTTTGCTCTTCTTGTCAGCGGCATGGCCGTGAAAGGTTCTCGTAGGTGCGAACTCACCCAATTTGTGGCCGACCATATTCTCGGTAACAAAGACCGGAATGAACTTGCGGCCATTGTGGACGGCAAGACTGAGGCCGATAAAATCAGGCGTAATGGTTGAGCGACGCGACCATGTCTTGATGATCTTCTTCGAGTTGGGCCCTTCGGTCTGCACCTTTTTGATCAGATGCCCATCAACGAAAGGTCCTTTTTTTATTGAACGTGCCATGATGTATCAGCCTCTCAACGTATTATTTGGTACGCTTCTTCACAATGAAGCGATCAGAAGACTTGTTGGTCCTGGTCTTGTAGCCCTTGGTGGGGATACCCCAGGGGGTTACCGGGTGGCGGCCGCCGGAGGTGCGACCCTCGCCACCGCCATGGGGGTGGTCAACCGGGTTCATGGCGACGCCGCGAACCTTGGGACGCTTGCCGAGCCAGCGCGAACGACCGGCCTTGCCGACATTGACGTTCTCATGGTCGATGTTGCCGACCTGGCCAATGGTGGCATAGCAATCCTGGAGGATCAAACGAACTTCGCCTGACGGCAGCTTGATCTGGGAATACTTGCCTTCCTTGGACATGAGCTGGGCAAACGTGCCTGCGCTTCTGGCCAACTGGGCGCCTTTGCCGATTTTGAGCTCGATGTTGTGGATGATCGTACCGAGCGGAATCGAACGGAGCGGCAGCGCATTACCGGGCTTGATGTCGGCCTCGGGGCTGCTGATGACCGTATCGCCTACCTTGAGATGAAGCGGCGCCAGAATGTAGCGTTTTTCACCATCAACATAGTTCAACAGGGCGATGCGGGCGCTACGGTTCGGGTCATACTCGATGCTGGCAACCGTTGCAGGTATGTTGCGCTTATCACGACGGAAGTCGATGATGCGATATTTCTGCTTGTGACCACCACCGATGTGGCGTGCGGTAACACGGCCCAACGCATTCCTGCCGCCCGACTTCCTCAGCGAAACGAGAAGGGACTTCTCAGCAGTCGTTGTCGTAATCTCTTCAAAAGTCGAGCAGGTCTGGTGTCTGCGTCCTGCCGATGTTGGTTTATAACTCTTGATTCCCATTGTGAACCCCGAATACTAGTAATTAAACCTCAAAGAAATCTATGGATTGCCCCTTCTGGAGGGTCACATAGGCCTTTTTCCAGTTGGAACGCTTGCCGAAATTCTTGCCGACGCGCTTAACCTTGCCGGCTACGTTGACGGTGCGGACGTCGTCTACCTTTACCTTGAAGAGCGATTCAACAGCCTGCTTGATCTCGATCTTGTTGGCATCCCTGTCAACGACGATTGCAACCGTATTGGAGGCATCGCTGACGAGCGAGGTCTTCTCCGTGACATGAGGCTTTTTGATTATGGAGTAAATGTTCATTTCTGCAACGCTCCTTCAACGGTCTGAACCGCCTCCTGCGTGAAGATGATGTTCTTGTACTTCAGCATGTCGTGCACATTCAGGCCGCCGACCTTGAGCACCTTGACATGCGGTACGTTCCGCGCGGAGAGATAGAGATTATTGCTGGGGTTATCCGTGACGATCAGCGACTTCTCAAGGTCGAAACGCTTCATGAAGCCGGCAAAATCCTTCGTGGATATCTTGTCGAAGTCCAGCTTGTCCAGCACCGTTATGCTTTCGCTTTTGTACTGGAACGACAGAAGCGAACAGAGCGCGGCCGCACGGGCTTTCTTGTTCATGCTCAGGTTGTAGGTCTTGGGCTGCGGGCCAAAGGCGACGCCACCACCGGGATACTGGGGAGCGCGGCTGCAACCCTGACGGGCATTGCCGGTGCCTTTCTGCTTGAAAGGCTTCTTGCCGCCGCCGGAAACGGCGGCGCGGTTTTTCACGGCTACGGTCCCGGCTCTCCTGTTGGCAAGCTGAATGCGAAGCGCCTGGTGAATGAGATACTCCTTCACCTCGGTGCCGAATACAGCGTCCGGCAACTGTACCTCGCCAACCTGCTGTTTGTTCATGTTAAAGACTGCTATCGAAGGCATACACGTTACTCCCGATTAATTACTAGGCTTTGACGCTCTGTTTGATGAGGACGATATTATTCTTGTGTCCCGGGATCGCCCCTTTGATCAACAGCAGGTTCTCAGCCGAATCCACACGTACGACCTGAAGTCTCTGCACGGTGACGCGCTCGTTGCCCAACTGGCCCGGCATCTTCTTGTTCTTGAAGACGTGGGACGGGGTTGCAGAGGCACCGATGGAACCGGGCGCCCTGTGGAAGCGTGAGCCGTGAGACGAACGGCCACCCTTGAAGTTCCAGCGTTTGATGACACCCTGGAACCCTTTGCCAAGGCTGGTCCCCGTAACATCGACATAGTCGCCGGCCTGAAACTGGTCAAGGGTAAGAGTGTCACCGACATTCATCTCGGCGCTGTTGGCAAACTTGAATTCGCGCAGGTACTTGAAAACCCCCTGCCCCGCCTTCGTGCAATGTCCCAGGACCGGCTTGGTGGCGCCGGCGGCGTTGACCGGCTCGAAGCCAATCTGCACAGCAGCGTAGCCGTCACTGTCGGCGGTCTTCTTCTGGACCACGACGCAGGGACCGGCCTGAACAACCGAAACCGGAACCTTGGTGCCGTCTTCCAGGAATATCTGGGTCATACCCAGTTTTTTTGCGATGATACCTTTATTCATGGCCATTCCTATTCAGTCGTAGTATCCGTTACAGTTTGATCTCAACATCCACGCCGGCAGACAGATCCAGTTTCATAAGGGCGTCAACGGTCTGCTGCGTAGGATCGAGAATATCGATCAGACGCTTGTGGGTCCTAATCTCAAACTGGTCCCGGGACTTCTTGTCAACGTGAGGTCCACGGAGAACGCAGTACTTATTGACGACCGTCGGCAGCGGAATCGGTCCGGCAACGCGGGCTCCGGTTCTTTTTGCCGTCTCTACGATTTCGCCTACCGAAACGTCCAGCAGCTTGTGGTCATATGCCTTAAGGCGGATTCTGATCTTCTGGCTCTGCATTGATATCCTCGTAACGTTTTATTCGATGATCGAGCTGACGACGCCGGCGCCAACGGTACGGCCACCTTCACGGATGGCGAAACGCAGCCCTTCGTCCATGGCGATCGGGGTGATCAGTTTCACGGTCATGGCCACGTTGTCACCGGGCATGACCATTTCAATCCCGGCAGGAAGTTCGGCAACGCCGGTCACGTCCGTGGTCCGGAAGTAGAACTGCGGACGGTAGCCGTTGAAAAACGGAGTGTGACGACCGCCTTCTTCCTTGGTGAGGACATAGGCCTCGGCCTTGAATTTGGTGTGCGGGGTGATGCTGCCCGGCTTGGCCAGGACCTGGCCGCGCTCGATGTCTTCACGCTTGACGCCGCGCAGCAGGGCGCCGATGTTGTCGCCGGCACGACCTTCGTCCAGCAGCTTGCGGAACATTTCGACGCCGGTAACCGTGGTCTTGGCGGTGGCTTTGATGCCGACGATCTCGACTTCTTCGCCGACCTTGACGATGCCGCGCTCAACACGACCGGTGGCAACGGTACCGCGACCGGAGATGGAGAAGACGTCTTCGACAGGCATCAGGAACGGTTTGTCGATGGCGCGCTCGGGATTGGGGATGTAGGCGTCAACGGCGTCCATCAGGGCAATGATGGCCGGCTCGGCCAGTTCGCCTTTTTCGCCGTTCAGGGCCTGCAGGGCGGAACCTTTGATGATGGGAATGTCGTCGCCCGGGAAGTCGTAGCTGGAGAGCAGTTCGCGGATCTCAAGCTCGACCAGTTCCAGCAGTTCGGCGTCGTCTACCATGTCGGCCTTGTTGAGGAACACGACGATGTAGGGTACGCCGACCTGACGGGCAAGCAGGATGTGCTCGCGGGTCTGGGGCATGGGGCCGTCGGCGGCGGACACGACCAGGATGGCGCCGTCCATCTGCGCGGCTCCCGTGATCATGTTCTTGACGTAGTCGGCATGGCCCGGACAGTCAACGTGGGCATAGTGACGCTTGTCGGTTTCGTATTCAACGTGCGCAGTGGCAATCGTGATACCGCGCTCACGCTCTTCAGGAGCGTTGTCGATCTGGTCGAATGCCTTGAATTCGGCCTGACCCTTGCCGGCCAGCACCTTCGTGATAGCGGCGGTCAACGTGGTCTTGCCGTGGTCAACGTGACCTATCGTGCCGATGTTTACATGCGGTTTATTACGCTCGAATTTCGCCTTCGCCATGATAACAGGCCCTCCT
>Ga0207836_1000069_pt1 | contig 34937 bp, 30 predicted proteins | sample LuqExpMetageno18_FD_187776 | JGI IMG/M metagenome (GOLD analysis project Ga0207836, IMG submission 187776) | Tropical forest soil microbial communities from Luquillo Experimental Forest, Puerto Rico - Sample 18 (SPAdes) | ecosystem: Environmental > Terrestrial > Soil > Tropical forest ...
CCGCCCGCCGCGCCGTCGCCGGGCTCGACGCCGTGTTCATGCTGCCGCTCGGGGTCTCCGCCGTGACGGTCGGCTTCGGGTTCCTCCTGGTGATGGACCGGCCGTTCGGGCTCGCCGTCGACCTGCGGACCAGCCCTCTGCTGGTGCCGGTCGCGCAGGCGGTGGTCGCGGTGCCGCTCGTCGTCCGCACGGTGCTGCCGGTGCTCCGCGCGATCGACCCACGTCAGCGGCAGGTCGCCGCGACACTCGGGGCGTCGCCGGGCCGGGTGCTGCGGACGATGGACGGGCCGGTGGCGCTGCGGGCGATAGGGCTCGCGGCAGGGCTGGCGTTCGCCGCGTCCCTCGGCGAGTTCGGCGCCACGAGCTTCCTCGCCCGGCCCGACCGGCCGACTCTGCCCGTGCTCGTCTACCGGCTCATCGGGCGTCCCGGCCCCGACACGTACGGCATGGCGCTGGCGGCGTCGGTGGTGCTCGCGCTGGTGACGGCGCTGGTCGTGGCCCTCTTCGAGCGGCTGCCGCGGGCGGCCGGGACGGTGGTCTGAGATGGCTCTCCAGGCGGTTGCGGACATCCCGCAGCGGGTCCGCGACGCGCGGGGGCTCGGCGTGCACGAGGTCGTCGTCCGGTACCCGGCTCCCGGCCGCGGACGGTCGGCGACGACCGCGGTCGACGGCGTCAGCCTCGACGTCGCGCCCGGGGAGATCGTCGCGCTCCTCGGCCCCTCCGGCTCCGGGAAGTCGTCGCTGCTGCGCGCGGTCGCCGGGCTCGAGTCGATCGCGGGCGGCGACGTGACCTGGGACGACGAGTCCGTCGTCGCCGTCCCGGTCCACAAGCGCGGGTTCGGGCTGCTGTTCCAGGACGGGCAGCTCTTCGCGCACCGCGACGTCGCCGGGAACGTCGGCTACGGCCTGCGCGGCGACGCCGCGCCGGAGCGGGTCGCCGAGCTGCTGGAGCTCGTCGGGCTCGCCGGCCAGCAGCGGCGTGACCCGGCGACCCTCTCCGGAGGCGAGCGGCAGCGGGTGGCCCTCGCCCGCGCGCTCGCCCCCCGGCCGCGCCTGATGCTGCTCGACGAGCCGCTCTCGGCCCTCGACCGCGCCCTGCGCGAGCGGCTCGCCGAGGACGTCCGCGCCGCGCTCCTCGCGACGGGCACCACCGCGGTCCTCGTGACCCACGACCAGGACGAGGCCTTCGCCGTCGCCGACCGGATCGCCGTGATGTCCTCCGGGCGGGTGCTGCAGGTCGCGACGCCGGAGGAGCTGTGGCGCGCGCCGGCCTCGCGCGAGGTGGCCTCGTTCCTCGGCTACGAGGCGTTCGTGCCCGCGGCGTCCCCGGCGGCCGGGCCCTGGCGGTCGGCGCTCGGCGTCGCGCCCGACGATCCACGGACCCTCGCGTTGGCGGCAGGGGCGCTCGTCGTGCATTCGGGGACAGCTGCCGCGTTCGCAGGCACCGTCACTGCTATCGGCGCGCGACGCGGCCGCACCGAGGTGACGGTCGACGTCCTGGCCGTCGGGAGGCTCACGGCGTTCGCGCCCGCGGGGTGGTCCGCCGCCCCCGGGACCCCTGTCAGCCTCGGCGTCGATCCGGACGGAGTCGCCCTGCTCCCGTGAGCCGCGTGTCGCGAGCCGGCTTCCTGGAGGACGACCGTCGGCATTGACCTGCGCAAACACCCCGAGTGCGCACCGCCGCCGGCGTGGTTACCGTGGAACCGATCGGAGGTGGGCGCATGGTTCTCGCATCGCGTGAGGTCATCAGCCTCGACGTTCCGGTCCCGTTCGACACGGCCTGGGTCCACCTGCGGCGGCCCGAGCTGATCCGCCGCTGGTACGGCTGGGACGAGCCCGACCTGGACGAGCAGATCGACCGGGTCTTCTTCCGCGAGGCCGCGGTGCATCGCCCCGAGAGCGGCCTGCCGATGGGCTGGCTGCGATGGCACAACCATGACGTCATCGAGGTGCGCGGCGGCTGGGGCACCAAGCCCCGCACCACGCTTGTCATGCGGCGCCAGGACTACGACCAGATCGACTCCTACGACGGCGTGCGCGACGAGGCCGACGAGCGCTGGATCACCTGGATCGAGCAGCTGCACTACGCGCTGACCTACCACCTGGGTGAGGACCGCCACGCGTTCGCGATGCACGACCTCGACTCCGATCGGCCCGACCGCCTGCTCGGCCGCGCGGGCCTGGGCAGCGTGCGCGGTCTCCCGGTGGGCGCGGCCGTCGAGATCCACCGGCCGGACGGCTCGCTGCTCGGAGGCATCCTCGACTTCAACGTGCGGTACCAGTTCGGTGTTGCGCTGAAGGGCGGGTCCCTGCTCGTCGTACAGGTCGCCCCGCCGGCGAGCCACAAGCCCAACGGCGCGGTGAGCGCCTACTGGTCCACCTACGGGCTCGACGAGGAGGGCCTCGACGCCGCGCGCCAGCGCTGGAGCGGCTGGTGGCGCACGCCCGTCGGCGCCTGAGCCGGGCCGACACGCGGCGGTGCGCAGAACCCCGGGTCTCACTACCCTGGAGAGCACCGGAGGTGAGCGCGATGGTGCTCGCACCGCGAGAAGTGGTCAGCGTCGACGTGCCGGTTCCGTTCGACACGGCGTGGGCCCACCTGCGCCGCCCCGAGCTCATCCGCCGCTGGTACGGCGCCGACGAGGCGAACCTCGACGAGGAGATCCACGAGGTCTTCGTCCGTGACGCCGTCGTGCAGCGCCCCGACAGCGGCATGCCGGTGGGCTGGCTGCGATGGCACAACCACGACGTCGTCGAGGCGCGGGGCGGCTGGGGGAGTGCCCCGCGGACCACGTTCGTCGTCCGGCGCCCCGACCGTGCCCTGCTCGCCACCTACGACGGCGTGCGCGACGAGTCCGACGAGCGCTGGACCACCTGGCTCCAGCAGCTGCGATACGCGCTGACGCGCCACCTCGGCGAGGAGCGGCACGCGTTCGCGCTGCGCGGTCTCGACGCCGATCGCCCTGACCGGCTGCTCTACCGGGCGGGCCTCCACGGCGTCCGCGGCGTTCCCGTGGGCGGTGCCGTGGAGATCCGGCGGCCCGACGGGACGCTCCTCGGCGGCACTCTCGACTACTCGACGCCGCACCAGTTCGGAGTCGCGCTCCTTGGCGGCTCGCTGCTCGTCGTCCAGCTGGTCCCACCGGCAAGCCATCCGCCCAACGGCGCGATCTCGGCCTTCTGGTCGACCTACGGGCTGGACGACGAGGCCCTCGACGCCGCCCGCGACCGCTGGCGAGCCTGGTGGCGGACGCCCGCCCACGCCTGACCCCATCAGTCGAGCCGGATCTGCCACTGGGCGGAGCCGCCGGCCGGGCGGAATCCCAGCGCGACGTTGATCGCGAGCATCCAGCGGTTCTCCTCGGCGTTCCAGGTGTCGACGCGGCGTACCGCCGGCAGCGTGTCGACGAGCCGCTGCAGGTTGGCCGCCTTGACGAGCATCCCGAGCCGGCGTCCACGGTGCTCCGGCACGACGAGCGTGTCGCCCTGGTGAACGACCTCGTCCTTGTGGGGCGGGATCCAGAACTGGGTGTACGCCGCGAGCGTGCGCGACGGCACGTGCTTGACGGCCTGCACCATGAGGCGGTAGCCGCCGGCCGCGGCGCGATCCTCCGTGTGCCGGACACGCTCCGGGCCCCACCACTGCTCGCCCCAGTCCATCCCGGCGACGGGGGCGTCCGTCGACATCCGGCGCAGCACGTAGGCGACCTGCTCCACCCACTCGTCGGGCGAGTCCGTGCCCCAGGAGACCAGCCGGTAGTCCGGGCCGGCCGCGACCGCCGACTCGTGGACGAAGCGGTCGAGCGTCCGGTCGGCGAGCGGCAGCGGCAGCACCGACCGCCGCTCGAGCTGCTCGAAGGCCCACCCGCGCTGCGTCATGAACCGCACGTCGTCGCTGTCGGCCCGCACGAGCCCCGCGCCCGTCGGCGGCGCCAGCGTCTTCGGCCCGGCCGCCGGCTCCACGCGCTGGTCGGTCGACGCCTGTGCCACGGGCCGCCCGTTCGCGCGAAGCCACGCGAGCGCCTCGTCGTGCAACGCGGAGCCGATGCCGCGCCCGCGCTCCTCCGGCAGCACCAGGAGGTTCATCCAGCCGGTCGACGTGTTGTCCCGCATCGGCAGCTCGAGGAACACGGCGCCGATCGGGTGCCCGTCCTCGACGGCAGCCAGGTACGCGTTCCGGATGTAGTTCTGGTCGGCGAGGGCGGCCAGCTCGACCTCGACCGGTTCGGCGGTGTCGTCGTGGCCCCAGGTGTCGCGCACCACGGCGGTGCGGATGTCGACGAGCGCGGCGATCTCGTCGGCGTGCGCCGGGTCGGCCGGGATCTCGTGAATGGTCCAGGGGTCGTTCATGTCACCCACCATCGCTCGCGCCGTGCCGAACCTGCCAGGGGAATTCCCCAGGGGTTAGGCTGAAGTTCGGACATCCGAACTTTGGAGGTGTGATGACCGCGACGGCCGCCGGGCGCGCGGCGCACGACGAGGCCACGGGCCTCGCGGAGGCGCCCGCGAGCCGTACCCGCCTCCTCCGCGGCCTCCCGCTGCTGGGCCCCGCGTTCGTCGCCGCCATCGCCTACGTCGACCCGGGCAACGTCGCCGCCAACCTCACGGCGGGCGCACGCTACGGATACCTCTTGTTGTGGGTGCTCGTCGCGGCCAGCGCGATGGCCGTGGTCGTCCAGTACCGCTCCGCCGCCCTCGGGATCGTCTCCGGCCGCTCCCTGCCCGCGCTCGTCGGCGAACGCCTCGGCACGCGGGGGCGCATCGCCTACTGGGCGCAGGCCGAGCTCGTCGCCGCGGCGACCGACCTCGCCGAGGTCGTCGGCGGCGCCCTGGCCCTCCGGCTGCTGTTCGGCCTGCCGCTCTGGCTCGGCGCCGTCATCGTCGGCGTCGTCTCCCTCGCGCTGCTCGCCACGCAGAACCGCTCGGGCCAGCGCAGGTTCGAGCTCGTCGTCATGGGGCTGCTTGCCGTGATCGTGCTCGGCTTCCTCGCCGGCCTCGTGCTGCGTCGTCCCGACATGGCGGGGATCACGGGCGGCCTGGTCCCGCGCTTCGCGGGCCCGGAGTCCGTGCTCCTCGCGGCGAGCATGCTCGGCGCGACCGTCATGCCGCACGCGATCTACGTCCACTCGGCACTCGCGCGCGACCGGCACGGCCACGCGGAGCCCGGCCCGCAGCGCGACCTGCTCCTGCGCGCGACGCGCTGGGACGTCGGCAGCGCGCTCGCGGTGGCGGGCGCCGTGAACATCGGCCTGCTGCTGCTCGCCGCAGCCGGGCTGAACGGCATGCCCGGCACCGACACCATCGAGGGCGCGCACGCGGCGATCGGGGCCGCGCTGGGGACCGGGGTGGCGGTCGCGTTCGCGGTCGGCCTGCTCGCGTCCGGGCTGGCCTCGACCTCGGTGGGCGCCTACGCCGGCGCCGTCGTCATGGGCGACCTGCTGCACCGGCGCATCCCGCTGGCCGCGCGCCGGGCCGTCACGCTGGTGCCGGCGATCGCGCTCCTCGCGGCGGGCGCCGACCCCACGCTGACGCTCGTGATCAGCCAGGTGGTGCTGAGCTTCGGCATCCCGTTCGCGCTCGTCCCGCTCGTCCGCCTGGCGCACGACGAGGCCGTCATGGGGGACCGCCGCACCGGCCGGGTGCAGCACGCGCTTCTTTGGGTGGTCGTCACGCTCGTCGTCGGGCTCAACCTGACCCTGCTGACCCTCGTGGTCATCGGATGACTGGGGTATTGAGAGGCCCTCGGCAGGGCCTTCAGTCCCAGATCATCCCCTGACACGAACTTACGCTGGCAGAGTCCTAGCTGGGCCCGTGAGGACTGCAATGAAGCCCCTCGTCCGTCGTCCGACCTACGTGGGCGACGTCGTCGCCCTCGCGTCGGCGCCGTCAGGAGCCGGTCCGCACGGCCCAGTCCACTTCTCGCCCCCGGACGCGCACAGTGACTGCTGATCAGCCCAAGTACCCCGGCCTCCCGGAAGTCATCAACGGGAACGGCGCCGTGGCCCACGTGATGAAGCACGTGTGCGGCGGTGTCATCGGCTACCCGATCACCCCCTCGACCGAGATCTCCGAGACGTTCGAGGCGGCCCGTGCCGAGGGCCAGCTGAACGTCTGGGGCAAGCACCCCTTCTTCGTCGAGGCCGAGGGCGAGCACTCGGCGCAGAGCGGCGCCCTGGGCGCCACGCTCACCGGCGGCAACTTCATCTCGAACGCCTCGTCGAGCCAGGGCATCCTCTACGCCCTCGAGTCGCACTACGTCACCGCGGGCAAGAAGATCGGCGGCTTCGTCCTCCAGGTCGCGGCCCGCGTGGTGAGCAAGCACTCGCTCAACGTCATGGCCGGGCACGACGACATCTACGCGCTGCTCCCGGCGGGCTACACCATCCTCTTCGGGTCGAACCCGCAGGAGGCCGCCGACCTCGCCGCGATCTCGTACCGGACGTCGTCGCTCTCGCTGATCCCCGTCGCCAACACGTTCGACGGCTTCGCCACCAGCCACGTGATGAGCGAGGTGCAGCTCCCCGAGCCCGAGCTCCTCAAGGAGTACCTGGGCGACCCGGCCGGCCGCATCGCCTCCCCGACCGTCGCGCAGGAGATCCTCTTCGGCGCCAAGGGCCGCGTGTTCCAGCTGGGCCAGTACCTCGATCGTCACGCCGCGGACTTCGCGTCCGACGACCTGGAGGCGCTGCGCGCCCACCTCGCGGCGATCGCCGACAAGGTCGAGGCCGACGACGCCGGCGACCTCGTCGCCGAGACGGCCGCCTGGGTGCCCGCGGACCTCCAGGCGCAGTGGCGCCGCGCGTGGGTGAACGCGTGGGCGAAGGGCACGCGCCAGCTGGTGCCGGCGCTCGTCGACCCGCACAACCCCGGCCTCACCGGCCCGGTGCAGAACCAGCCCGACTTCCAGGCCGGCGCGGTGGACCACCGCACGCACTTCGTCTCCGCGGTGCCGTCGCTGGCCCGCCAGGCGATGGCCGAGTACGCCGAGCTGACCGGCCGCGAGTACTCCCCGGTCATGGCGTACGGCTGCGAGGACGCCGACTACGTCATGGTCGGCCTGGGCTCGATCACCGACGACGTCCGCGCCGTGCTGCCCTACCTGCGCGCGCAGGGCCTCAAGGTCGGCGTCGTCTCGGTCAAGATGCTCCAGCCGTTCCCCGAGGCCGAGCTTGTCGCGGCGCTGAAGACCGCCAAGGCCGTCACGATCCTCGAGCGGTCCGACGACAACGCGCTGACCCGGCTCGTGACCCAGTCGCTGTTCCGGGCGCGGTCCAACGCGTCGAACCCGGACGAGTTCCCCGGCATCCCGGCGCTGACCGCCAGCCCGCGGCTCACCACGGCGATCTTCGGCCTCGGCGGGCACGACGTGCAGCCGCGCCACATGGTCGCCGCGTTCAAGAACATGGTGTCGCCGACCGGCTCGCCGCTGATCTACATCGGCTCGCAGTTCTTCAGCGACTCCGCGACCGGCGAGCTCGCCGGGATCCAGGACCGGCTGCGCGCCGCGTACCCGGAGACCCAGCTCATGGCGCTCACCACGGAGCCGAACCCGCAGGTGCTGCCGGAGGACGCGCTGCGCATCCGGTTCCACTCGGTCGGCGGCTACGGCACCATCGCGACCGGCAAGCTCCTCACGGACATCCTCGCCGGCGTGCTCGGGATGTACTCGAAGTCGGCGCCCAAGTACGGCTCGGAGAAGTCCGGCGCGGCGACCAACTTCTACATCACGCTCTCGCCCGAGCCGGTGCTGCTCACCAACGCCGAGCTCGAGGACGTCGAGGTCGTCGTCTCCCCGGACCACAAGGCGTTCATCCACACCAATCCCCTCAAGGGCCTGGCGGTGGGCGGCACGTTCATCCTGCAGTCCGACCTCGCCCCGATCGACGTGTGGCGCAGCCTGCCGGCGCACGCGCGGCGCACCATCCGCGAGAAGAAGATCACCTTCCTCGTGATGGACGCCTTCCGCGTCGCCAAGATGCACGCCCCGACGGCCGAGCTCGAGACCCGCATGATGGGCATCGCATTCATCGGCGCCGTCGTCGGCTGGGTCGACCGCATCTCGAAGGGCGCGTCGCGTGACGCGATCCTCGAGAAGGTGCGCCACGAGCTCACCAAGAAGTTCGGCCGCAAGGGCGACACGATCGTCAACTCCAACATGGCGGTCATCACCGACGCCATCGCGGCGATCAGCGCGATCGACTATGAGGCCGACGAGTTCGTCGCCGTCGACGCGGAACCGGCCGCCGTGCGCAACCGGACGGTGGCGCTGTCGGCCTCGATGTGCCCGGTCGCGGCGGAGCCGCGCGCCACGGCGCTCTTCGACCCGGCGTACTACGAGGACCTGGCCGCCCGTCCGTTCCGTGAGGGCACCATCGGCGAGTCGCCGGTGCTGCCCGGTGCCGGCCTGTTCATGCCGGTCGCCACGGGCCTCAACAAGGACAAGGGCATCTTCCGGCGCACCGTGCCGGTGTTCGACCCGACCGCCTGCACCGGCTGCCTCGAGTGCGGCATCGCCTGCCCCGACGCGGCGATCCCGAACACGCTCCACGAGATCCACGACCTCGTGCTGTCGGCCATCGGCAAGGTCGACGCACCCGAGCCGCAGCGCGAGGCGCTGCGCGGCGTGGCGTACGAGTGGTCGGAGCGGATCCGCCAGGAGTTCCGGGCGGACGGCGACGCGACGTCGCTCGCGGCGGTCGCCGCCAAGGCGGTCCCGGACAGCGACGGGCGGGCGGTCGCCCGCTACGCCGACGCGGTCGTCGAGGCGCTGGCCGCCTTCCCGGTCGCCCGGACGCGTCCGTACTTCGACGCGATGGAGAAGCAGACGCCAGGCACCGGCGCGCTGTTCTCGGCCGTCGTCGACCCGTGGAAGTGCACCGGCTGCCTCCAGTGCGTCGACGTCTGCGGCCCGAACGCGCTGACCAGCGCCGACCAGGACGAGAACCTGCTCGAGATGCTCGAGCAGCGGTTCGAGACCATGGCGGCGCTGCTCAACACGCCGAAGCGGTTCGTCGCCGACGCCGTGACGCCCGACGGTGACGTCAAGCGGATGATCCTCGACCACGCGAACTACTACGCGATGGTCGGTGGCCACGGCGGCTGCCGCGGCTGCGGCGAGGTCACCGCGATCCGCCTGATGACCGCGCTGTCGAAGGCCGTCGGCGATGAGCGCAAGCGGGCTCACGTCGCGGAGCTGGAGACGACGATCGAGCAGCTGACCGCCAAGCTGGACACCGTCGAGGACGCGGCCCGCCGCAAGCACCTCGGCCACCTCGTGGTCGAGCTCGACAAGGCGCTGTACCTCTACGAGGGCGGCCCCACCGGCTCCGGCCCGGCGTCGACGGTCATCGCGAACTCGACCGGCTGCTCGTCGGTCTATGCCTCGACGATGCCGTTCCAGCCGTACCTCGACCCGTGGGTGAACAGCCTGTTCCAGGACGCCCAGCCGCTGGCCGTCGGCATCTACGAGGGCCTCGCCAGCCAGCTCGTCCCGGAGGTCCGGGCACTGCGCGACGCGAAGCTCGAGCTCGCCGACTCCTACGACCCGGCGGTCGACGGCAAGGCCGGCGCCACGCTCACGTGGCACGAGTTCACGCCGGAGGAGCTCACGCTCCTGCCGAACGTCCTGACGATCGGCGGCGACGGCGCGACGTACGACATCGGCTTCGGCGCGCTCTCCCGCGTGCTGACGGCCGGCACGCCGATCAAGGCGCTCGTGCTCGACACCGGCGGCTACTCCAACACCGGCGGCCAGGCCTCGACGGCCTCGCTCACCGGCCAGGACGCGGACCTCGCCCGCTTCGGCAAGGCCCACTCGGGCAAGCGCGAGGTGCGCAAGGAGATGGGCGTCATCGCGGCGTTCCACCCGAACGTCTTCGTCGCCACCGTCGCCACCGCCCTGCACGGGCACTTCCTCGCGGCCGCCATGAGCATGCTCGAGTTCGACTCGGGCGCGGCGGTCATGGAGATCTACGCCCCCTGCGGCACCGAGAACGGCATCCGCGAGGACCTGTCGAACCGCCGCGGGCGGCTCGCGGTCGAGGCCCGGATCAGCCCGCTGTTCGTGCACGACCCGCGCAAGGGCGGCACGCTCCCCGAGCGGTTCAACCTCGACGGCAACCCGGACATCGACAAGCTGTGGAGCTCGTCCACGCTGGAGTACGTCGACGAGAGCGGCAACCTGCAGCTGATGCAGACACCGCTGACGCCGGCCGAGTTCGCGCTCGGTGAGGTCCGCTTCGCGAAGCAATTCAAGAAGGTCAAGGGCGCCGACGACGCGAACCTGGTCCCGATCGCCGAGTTCGTCGAGCTGTCCGACGACGAGCGGGCGGGAAAGACCGCGTTCGTCTACGCGACGGACGACGACAAGCACCTCATCAAGGTCGCGTGCTCGTCGGCCATCGTCGCGCTCGTCGAGGACCGCAAGCACCACTGGCAGACGCTGCAGTACCTCGCCGGCTTCGGCGAGGCGCGCCTGTCGGCGGAGCACAAGGCGGAGCTCGCCGACATCACCGCCAAGTACCAGGCGGCGTCCACGGCCCGCGAGGCCTCGCTCGACGAGATCGCCGCGGCCATGGCCGAGCTCGCCTCGTCCTCGGCGGCCCCGGCGAGCAGGCCGGCGTTCTCGTTCGGCGGCGGGGCGGCGGCTGCCGCGGCTCCGGCCCCGGCGGCGACGGCGACGGCGACCGCGGTCGCCGACAAGCCGATCTGGCTGGACGTCGCCGACGAGCCGAAGTGCAACGACTGCGGCACCTGCTACCAGGAGCTCCCGGCGCTCTTCGAGAAGGCGACGATCGTCGTCGACGGGAAGGCGCAGGTCGTCGGGCACATGAAGCCCGGCGCGCTGGACGGCTTCGAGGTCACGCCGGAGGTCGCCAAGCGGATCGCCCGGGTCAAGTCCACCTGCGACGCGGAGATCATCCACTGATGAGCACCGACACGCCCGTACGCCCGACCGGCCAGGACGACGTCCTGCGCTGGGTCGGGGCACGCAACGCCCTCGACGCGACGCGCCAGGAGGTGGAGGCCCTCGACGCGACGCGTGGGGTCTCCACCTTCCGGAACCAGCTCGACCTTCTCGAGCGCCGGCTCGTCGCCGACCCGCGCACGTTCCGCGACATGTTCATCGCGGACGGCATGGCGGCCGTCGCCTGGGAGTTCCGGCAGCCCGAGCTCAGCCGCGACTTCGTCGTGCGCCTCTGGGACATGCTCCTGCGGGACGACGACGTGTCGACGGTGCTCATGCGGTTCATCTGGGACCTGCCGCTCGGCAAGAAGCGCCTGTTCATCAAGGCGATCGACGCCCACCTGTCCGACCGCTACCCGATGTTCAAGGGCCTGGCGAACGACTGGCCGGCGGGCAGCACCATCCCGCCGTACGTCCGCGAGGCCGACGACCGGGCCGAGGACTTCGGCCTGGTGAACAAGGGCTACCTCGGCTACATGGACCTCGGGTTCACCCGGCGGGACATCGACATGCTGGTGTGGCTCGAGGCGATCCGCGACAAGCAGTGCGCCGACGCGCCCTGCGAGCTCGGCGTGTTCCTCGAGGCCCACAAGCCGCCGAAGTACGGCTGCCCGGTGAAGATCCACATCCCCGTGATGATGGAGCTCATCGGCACCGGCCGGTTCCAGGAGGCGCTCGAGCTGCTCCAGTCGTGCAACCCGCTGCCGGACGTCACCGGCCGCGTGTGCCCGCAGGAGCTCCAGTGCCAGGCGGCCTGCCTCCACAAGACGTCGATGTCGATCGGCCAGCTGGAGTGGTTCCTGCCGGAGCGCGACAAGCTGGTGAACCCGGACGCCGACGCCGTGCGGTTCGCCGGGTTCCCGAACCCGTGGACCATGGCGGCCAAGCCGCCGGTGGCGATCGTCGGGTCCGGTCCGTCCGGCCTCATCAACGCCTACCTCCTGGCGGCCGAGGGCTTCCCGGTCACCGTGTTCGAGGCGTTCCACGAGCTGGGCGGCGTGCTTCGCTACGGGATCCCCGAGTTCCGTCTGCCGAACGAGCTCATCGACGACGTCGTGCGCAAGATCCGCCTCCTCGGCGGCCGCTTTGTCACGAACTTCGTCGTCGGCAAGACGGCCTCGCTGCAGGACCTGCGCGACGCGGGCTTCTGGAAGATCTTCGTCGGCACCGGCGCGGGCCTCCCGATGTTCATGAACATCCCCGGCGAGCACCTGCTCAACGTCATGTCGGCGAACGAGTTCCTCACGCGAGTCAACCTCATGCACGCGAACTGGGAGGACCAGGAGACGCCGCTGCCGTTCGTGCAGGGCAAGAACGTCCTGGTCATCGGCGGCGGCAACACGGCGATGGACGCGGCGCGCACGTCGCGCCGCCTCGGCGGCAACGTGACGATCGTCTACCGGCGCACCCGTGCCGAGATGCCGGCCCGTGTCGAGGAGCTCGAGCACGCGCTCGAGGAGGGCATCCACCTGATGCCGCTGCGGTCGCCCTCGGAGTTCTTCGGCGACACCAACACCGGCTTCGTCAAGGCGGCGACGCTCGACGTCATGGAGCTCGGCGAGCCGGACGCGTCCGGCCGTCGGCGCCCGATGTCGACCGGCAGGACCGAGCAGGTCGAGGCCGACCTGGTGATCATGGCGCTCGGCAACTCGTCGAACCCGATCATCAAGGACTCCGAGCCGCGCATCGACGTGTCCAAGTGGGGGACGCTCAACCTGGCCGCGGCCGGGTCGCAGGAGACCACCCTCGAGGGCGTCTACTCCGGCGGCGACGCGACGCGTGGCGGGTCCACCGCGATCAACGCGGCCGGCGACGGCCAGGCGGCGGCGCGCGAGATCCTCGCCGAGGTCGACGTGCCGATCGGCGACGTCAAGCGGATGGTCAAGTCGGCGAAGAAGTACACCGACATGGCGGCCTCCGACTGCGTCATCCTCGCGAAGCGGAACCTCTCGCCGGGCATCGAGGAGCTCATCGTCCGGGCGCCGGTCATCGCGAAGTCGGCGCAGGCGGGTCAGTTCGTCCGGGTGTTCCCGCGGCTGGGCGGCGAGCTCATCCCGCTCACGCTGGCGGACTGGGACGCCGAGGCGGGCACCATCTGCCTCGTCGTGCAGGCCATGGGTGTCAGCTCGATCGAGATCAACGCGATGAAGCCGGGCGACGTCCTCGCGGGCATCGCCGGTCCGCTGGGCCGGCCGTCCGAGCTCCACCACTACGCGGCCGACGAGACCGTGGTGTTCACCGCCGGCGGCCTCGGCCTGCCCCCGGTGCACCCGATCATGCGCGAGCACCTGCGGCTGGGGAACCACGTCACGCTCATCGCCGGGTTCCGCTCCAAGGAGCTCATGTTCTGGACCGGAGAGGGCGAGCGCGTCCCGGCCCTCCAGGCGGAGTTCGGCGACCAGCTCGAGGTGATCTACGCGACGAACGACGGCTCCTACGGCGTCGAGGGCTTCGTCACGAAGCCGCTCGAGGAGATGCTGAAGGCCGGCCGGAAGATCGCGGAGATCATCACCATCGGCCCGCCGATGATGATGCGCGGCGTCTCCGACCTCACCAAGCCGTACGGCGTCCACACGGTCGCGTCGCTGAACTCGATCATGGTCGACGCGACCGGCATGTGCGGCGCGTGCATGGTGCCGGTGGTGATCGACGAGAAGCTGGTCCGCAAGCACGCGTGCATCGACGGGCCCGAGATCGACTCGCACCTGATCGACTGGGACAAGTTCCTGCCGAGGTTCGGCCTGTTCAAGGCCCAGGAGCAGGCGGCCCGGGCGCGGCACGGCCTGTAGGTCACAGACACGATCGGCGCCGGCTGGGGAATCCCGCCGGCGCCGATGTGTCTCCGGGCTGGGCCGGGCTAGTCCTGGGCGGCTGCGACCGCGACCTGGCGCGGGTCGCCGGAGACGCCAGTGACCGCGCGGATGCCCATGGTGCCGAGCATGCGCGCCATCGGCGGGCCCATGTGCCCGGTGGCGACGACCTCCACGCCGTTCTCCATGAGGAACCGGACGACGCGCGCGTGGTGCGAGCCCTCGCTGCCCTCGTCGTGCGCGAGGTCCCAGCGCACGTCGTGCTCCACCCAGTCGGTGACGGCGCCGTCGACGACGGTGGCGATCCCAATCCGCTGCGCCCGGCCCCACCCCCCGCCGACCTCCGCCGGCTCAGCCGGACCGACCAGGGACAACGCGACGACGGTGCTCACTCGCCTATCATCCCAGGCGGCTCGTCGGGCGCGGTGCCAAGGTGGACGCGGACGGCCCGCGCGGAGCGGGCCACGGCGCGGAGGCCGGGACATGTGCCGCTGGATCGCCTACACCGGATCGCCGGTGACGCTCGACGAGCTGCTCTACAAGCCGCAGAACTCGCTCGTCATGCAGAGCCTGCACAGCCGGATGGGCGCCGAACCGACCAACGGCGACGGGTTCGGCGTCGGCTGGTACGACGAGCACTCGCCGACCCCCGGCCTGTTCCGCAGCGTCGAGCCCGCGTGGAGCGACCGGAACCTGCGCGAGATCGCCCAGCACGTGCGGTCGGGCACCGTCTTCGCGCACGTTCGCGCGACGAGCGGCACCGCGGTCCAGCAGACCAACTGCCACCCGTTCCGCCACGGCCACTGGCTGTTCATGCACAACGGCGGCATCGCCGAGTTCGCTGTGCTCAAGCGCGACCTGCAGCTCGCCGTCGACCCGGACCTCTTCCCGACGATCGAGGGCACCACCGACTCCGAGACGCTCTTCCACCTCGCGCTGACCTTCGGCCTGATGGAGGACCCGCCCAAGGCCGTCGCCGCAGCGATCGGGCTCGTCGAGGACGTCGCGCGGCGCCACGACGTGCCGTTCCCGATGCAGGGCACGCTCGCGGTGTCCGACGGGGAGCGGATCTGGGCGTTCCGCTACTCGTCGGAGGGCCGCTCGCGATCGCTGTTCCACAACCAGGACGTGACGGTGCTGCGGCAGCAGTACCCGGACAACCCGATGCTGCACAGCCTCGCGGACAACACCCGGATCGTCGTGTCCGAGCCGCTCGGCGACCTCAAGGGCGCCTGGATCGAGATCCCGGAGAGCTCGTGCCTCGTCATCGGCGGGGGACGGCAGGAGATCATGCCGTTCGCCCCGGCGGTGCCCGTGGCCTAGCGGCCGGCCGGTCGACGACGGGCGCTGCCACGCCCGCCGTCGCTCTCAGGTCAGCGTCGCCGCGGGTGGTCGCGGTACCAGTCGCGCCAGACGAGCCGGTGCACGGGGATCCACCGGGGGATCGACCGCAGGCCGGGGATGAACGGCAGGAGGAGCAGGCCTGCGGTGAGGAGCATCATCAGGCCCCAGACGAGCGCGTCGGCGTTGTCCGAGCTCTTGAACGGCTCGATCTGGTACCAGAACGTGTAGAGCCACATCCACGGCTGGCCCGGGTAGTTGCCCGTCTCGTTCATCATTCCCCACTGGTCGCCGCCGAGGTTCCGCGCCCGCGCCTGGTCCTCGAGGTACGAGCCGTCCGAGATCAGCAGCAGGGGGCGGGTCTGGTCGGCGCCGAAGAAGGTGTCCGCCGAGGTCAGGGAACCCTCCAGGCCGCCGGTGCCGGCGAGCGTCAGGAACGCGGCCGAGATCGCCGGCACGGGGCCGTAGTCGCCGGAGGCCACCTGCTTCGGGTCGCCGTCGGGCGCGTTCGAGAGCGCCGTGCCGTAGGCCGTCGCCCACTGGGTCTGCTGGTCGGAGCTCGCGGCGTTCCACTGGGAGAGCGCGGCCGTGAGCGCGTCGTTGCCCGTGACCCGGGAGAGCGGGGTGAGCACCAGGTCCTGGGCGGAGTCGACGGGGATCCGCACGCCGCCCCACTTCTGCAGCGGCAGCGGGCCGAGCATCTGGCCGGTCGCGGCGGTGTTGTACGGCGGCCCGTACCCGGCGCTCGTCGTGGTGCCGGCCAGCTGGCCGGTGGCGGTCGCGATGACGTCGTTGGGGGCCTGCGCCGCCCACGTGCTCAGCGAGATGGCCTTCTCGTCGGGCGACGAGAACGCCGCGGCGAGGACCACGGTCAGAAGCACCACCACCACGAGGGCGACGACGAACTCCTTGACCAGGTCGTACCGGCGCGTGGGGAAGCTGTGGGAGTCGGGGGTGACGCGGCGGGCCCTGCGGCGCGGCGCGGTCTCGGCGGTCACTGGGCGTCGCCCTCCTCGGCGTCGATCGGCGGGACGACGCCGTGGCGCCGCACGAGCACGACGTGGATCACCACGATCGCCCCGAGCACGAGGGGCAGGAGCGCCACGTGCCACAGGAGCATCTGGCCCGGGTTCAGCACGTTGAAGTAGGCGCCGACGCCTACCGCGTTGAGCCCGTCCTTGGCCTGGCCCGCGATCCACTGAGAGTCGAAGTTGGACTGGGACAGGTAACCGGTGAACGCCGTCCCGATCGACCCCACGAACGCCAGGACACCCGTCATCCACGTCAGCTGGCGGTTGCCTCGCCACGCGGCCATCCAGAACTTGCCCCACAGATGGATCACCATGAAGGCGAAGAACAACTCGACGCTCCACAGGTGCAGCGAGTTGACGAAGTGCCCGACCGACGAGACGTGCCACCAGTTCACGCCGCCCATGGCGAGCACCACGCCTGTGGCGATGACGACGACCAGCGACGCCAGGCTCACCACGCCGAAGACGTAGATCCACGACGACACGTACGCCGGCTGCCGGTCCGGGAGCCACTGTCCCGGCGGGACCGTCCGCGAGACCCGGTCGCGCGTCCGGCTGGTCCAGGTCGGTGTGCCGCCCTCGGCCTCGGTCGCGGTCACGGCTTGCGATCCGTCCGGTCGTGGTGCCGGCCGCCCGGGAAGGGCAGGACGAGCGCCAGGATGAAGACGACGATCATCCCCCCGATGATCAGGGCGTTGGTGACCGATATCTGAATGACCCCGGCGCTGATGTAGCTTCCGGCCGGGTCGGCGAGAACGAGACCCATGGCAACCTCTTGGGACGGACCATCCACCGCCTGGCCGGCGGTAGCACTTCGTTGTGCATGGCCAGAGCGCCCGACTGGGCACTAAGTCCTTCCAGTATCGCGGCCCCGTCCATCGCCCGCAGGGGACGGCTTCTGTGAGCATTCTGTGAATGTCCAGTTCCTGACGGATCGGGTCGATCCGTCGGCAGCACGCCCTCCATCCGCGGGGCCGCTAGCGTCCCGTCATGGTGTGGTGGCAGATCATCGGGTGGGTCGGGTCCGCGCTCGTCGTCATCTCGCTGACCCAGGCACGCGTGCTGCGGTTCCGCTGGCTGAACCTCGCGGGGTCCCTCATCGCGACGGCGTACAACGCGGTCTTCGGCATCTGGCCGTTCGTCGCGATGAACGCCGCCATCGCGATCATCAACGTCTACTGGCTGCGCCGGCTCCTGCGGGAGCGGCACGACGAGGCCGTCTACGCGGTCGTCGAGGTCGCTCCCGACGATGCCTACCTCGCCCATGTCATGGGTGTGCACGCGACGGACATCGCCCGGTTCCGGTCGCCCGCGCCGCCGTCGGACGCCGAGGCGACGACGCTCGCGTTCCTCGTCGTACACGGCGACGAGACCGTCGGCGTGGTGCTCGTCTCGGACCTCGGCGAGGGCGTCGGCCACGTCGACCTCGACTGGGTGACTCCGCGGTTCCGCGACTTCACGCCGGGCGAGTTCGTGTACCGGCGCAGCGGCGTCTTCGCCGAGCGCGGGTTCAGCCGGCTCGTCGCCACCGGGGGACCCGGACAGGCGGACTACCTCTCCCGCGTGGGGTTCACGCCGTCCGACGACGGATGGGCGCGGGAGGTCGCGGCCTGAGCCGCGCCCGCCTCGCCACCCTGCGCCCGCGCCGGTTACGGTCGATCGGTGGCCGTGATGAGCGCGGGGCTCGTGCTGTACCGCCGGGTTGCGTCCGACGAAGCCGCGATGCCCGCCGTCGAGGTGCTCTGCGCCCACATGGGCGGCCCCCTCTGGGCGCGGAAGGACGAGCACGCCTGGTCTTTCCCGAAGGGCGAGCTCGAGGGCGGCGAGGCCGCCTTCGCAGCCGCACGCCGGGAGTTCGCCGAGGAGATCGGCATCACGGCGCCGGCCGGCGACTACGTGCACCTGGGCGACTACCGCTACTCGTCGGGCAAGGTCGTCGTGCTCTTCGCGGCGCAGGCTGACCTGACGGTCGACGAGGTCCGCGGCGGCACGTTCGAGATGGAGTGGCCACCGCGCTCCGGCCGCCGCCAGGCGTTTCCCGAGGTCGACCGCGCCGCGTGGTTCGACCTGCCGACCGCCCGCACCAAGCTCGTCGCCGGCCAGGCGCCCGCGCTCGACGACCTGCAGCGACTGCTCGAGGCGGCGACATGATCCGGAGCCGACCCTCGCCGGGCCGGTGACGATCGCCGTGCTCGACCACACCTGCGGGAACCTCATCCAGCTGGCCTCGTTCAAAGCAGAACGCAGGGAACAGGCGAGAACGCCTAAGGTTGAGCCCAGTAGACTCAAGTTTGGGATTCGGGACTTGCGCATGCCGGGACCGGCACGCAGACTTGAGCCGCTCGGACTCAAGACATACCGAAGCATCAGGTCAGCAAGGAAGGCACACAGACATGGCACGAGCAGTCGGCATCGACCTCGGCACCACCAACTCGGTGGTCGCCACCCTCGAAGGCGGCGAGCCCACGGTCATCGCCAACGCGGAGGGGTCGCGCACGACGCCGTCCGTCGTGGCGTTCTCCAAGACCGGCGAGGTGCTCGTCGGCGAGATCGCGAAGCGCCAGGCCGTGACGAACGTCGACAGGACCATCTCGTCGGTCAAGCGCCACATGGGCACGGACTGGACGTCGGAGATCGACGGCAAGAAGTACACGGCGCAGGAGATCAGCGCCCGGATCCTCGGCAAGCTCAAGCGCGACGCGGAGGCGTACCTCGGCGAGCCCGTCACTGACGCCGTCGTCACCGTCCCGGCGTACTTCAACGACGCCCAGCGCCAGGCCACGAAGGACGCCGGCACCATCGCCGGCCTCAACGTGCTGCGCATCATCAACGAGCCGACCGCCGCGGCGCTTGCCTACGGGCTCGAGCGCGGCAAGGAGGACGAGCTCATCCTCGTGTTCGACCTCGGCGGCGGCACGTTCGACGTCTCCCTCCTCGAGGTGGGCAAGGACGACGACGGCTTCTCGACGATCGAGGTCCGCGCCACGAGCGGCGACAACCACCTCGGTGGCGACGACTGGGACCAGCGGATCGTCGACTGGCTCGTCGGCCAGGTGAAGAACGGCACCGGCGTGGACCTGTCGAAGGACCGCATCGCGCTGCAGCGCCTCCGCGAGGCGAGCGAGCAGGCGAAGAAGGAGCTGTCGTCCGCGACCAGCACCAACATCTCGCTGCAGTACCTCTCGATGAGCGAGAACGGCCCCGTCCACCTGGACGAGAAGCTGACGCGCGCGCAGTTCCAGCAGATGACGCAGGACCTGCTCGACCGCACGAAGGCCCCGTTCCACGCCGTGATCCGCGACGCCGGCATCAAGCTCGAGGACATCGACCACGTGGTGCTCGTCGGCGGCTCGACCCGCATGCCGGCCGTCGCCGAGGTCGTCCGCGACCTCACCGGCGGCAAGGAGCCCAACAAGGGCGTCAACCCGGACGAGGTCGTCGCCGTCGGTGCCGCGCTGCAGGCCGGCGTCATCAAGGGCGACCGCAAGGACGTCCTGCTGATCGACGTCACCCCGCTCTCGCTCGGCATCGAGACCAAGGGCGGCGTGATGACCAAGCTCATCGAGCGCAACACCGCCATCCCGACCAAGCGGTCCGAGATCTTCTCCACCGCGGAGGACAACCAGCCGTCCGTGCTCATCCAGGTGTTCCAGGGCGAGCGCGAGTTCGCGCGGGACAACAAGCCGCTCGGCACGTTCGAGCTCACCGGCATCGCGCCGGCGCCCCGCGGCATCCCGCAGATCGAGGTCACGTTCGACATCGACGCGAACGGCATCGTGCACGTGTCCGCCAAGGACCGCGGCACGGGCAAGCAGCAGTCGATGACCATCACCGGCGGGTCCGCCCTCCCCAAGGAGGACATCGACCGGATGGTCAAGGACGCCGAGGCGCACGCGAACGAGGACAAGAAGCGCCGCGAGGACGCCGACACCCGCAACTCGGCCGAGCAGTTCGCCTACTCGACGGAGAAGATCCTCAAGGACAACGGCGACAAGGTGCCCGAGTCCGTGAAGGAGGACGTCACGGCCAAGATCGGCGAGGTCCGCACCGCGCTGGCGGGCGACGACGTCGCGCGTGTGAAGTCCGCCCACGAGGCGCTGGTGGCCTCGGCGCAGAAGATCGGCGAGGCGGTCTACTCCCAGCCGGCCTCGGCGCCCGACGAGACCGACGCGGCCGGGTCCGCGGGCGCGGGCGCCGGTTCCGCGCACGCCGAGGACGACGTGGTCGACGCCGAGATCGTCGACGACGAGGACTCGTCCAAGTGATGGCGTTCGACGAGCCCCACTCGGGGTCGGCCTCGGCCGACCCCGGGGAGGGGGGCCCGCACGTGGTCGACAAGCGGAAGATCGACCCGACGACGTTCGAGGTGCGTGAGACCGGCGAGGCCTACTCGTCGGCCCCCGCGCCTTCGTCGGGCGCGAACGACGAGGTGCTGGCCGCTGCCGAGGCCTTGGCCGCCGAACGCCTGGACCAGCTCCAGCGCGCGCAGGCGGACCTCTACAACCTCGACCAGCGGTACAACGCCTACGTCAAGCGCACGCGCGGCGAGCTCGCCCAGGCGGCGGACCGCGGCGCGGCCGCCCTCGCGGAGGCGCTCATCCCGGTGCTCGACGACATCGAGCTGGCGCGCAAGCACGGCGAGCTGACCGGCCCGTTCCAGTCGGTGGCCGAGCGGCTCGAGGCGACCCTGGTGCGGTTCGGCATCGAGCGGTACGGCGCCGCCGGCGAGGAGTTCGACCCGACGGTCCACGAGGCGCTCATGCACGGGCACTCGGCCGAGGTCGAGGCGCCGACGGTGCAGGAGGTGCTGCAGCCCGGCTACCGCACCGCCGACCGGGTGCTGCGCCCGGCGCGCGTCGCCGTCGTCGACCCGGAAGGACCGCAGGGCTGACGGGCAACCGCAGGACGAGGAGGGAGGCGCCGTGACCGGCCAGGACTGGCTGGAGAAGGACTTCTACGCCGTGCTCGGCGTCCCCAAGGATGCCGACCAGACGACGATCAAGAAGGCCTACCGGAAGCTCGCGCGCCAGCTGCACCCGGACCACAACCCCGGCGACGCCAAGGCCGAGGCGAAGTTCAAGGACATCGGCGAGGCGTACTCGGTCCTCTCGGACACGGAGCAGCGTCAGCAGTACGACCAGCTGCGCGCCATGACGGGCGGTGCCCGGTTCACGGCGGGCAGCCGGGCCGGTGGGCCGGGCGGCCCCGGCTTCGAGGACGTCTTCGGCGGGCTCTTCGGGGGTGGCGGTGCCGGAGGCGGCACGCGCGTGCGCTACTCCGGAGGCGCCGGCTTCGAGGACGTGCTCGGCGGGTTGTTCGGCGGCGGGGGCTTCGGCCAGCCGCGGGGGCCCCGGCGTGGCGTCGACCTCACGGCGTCGACCGACCTGCCGTTCCGTACCGCGGCCGAGGGTTCGACGGTGTCGCTGTCGGTCGAGGGGCGGACCGTCAACGCCCGCATCCCGGCCGGCGTCCGCGACGGCCAGAAGATCCGGCTGCGCGGCAAGGGCCGCCCGGGCGAGCCCGGGGCGGAGCCGGGCGACCTCGTCATCACGGTGACGGTCGAGCCGCACCCGGTCTTCTCCGCGGAGGGCGCCAACCTCAAGGTCACCGTGCCGGTGGCGTTCGACGAGGCTGCGCTCGGCGCGACGATCGAGGTGCCGACCCTCGACGGCTCGCCCGTCAAGGTCAAGGTGCCGGCCGGCACGCCGTCGGGGCGCACGCTGCGCGTCAAGGGCAAGGGCATCGTCATGCCCAAGGCCACGGGCGACCTGTTGGTGACGGTGCAGGTCGTCGTGCCCCAGAAGCTGTCGGCGGCCGCCCGCGAGGCGGTGCAGGCGTTCGGCATCGCGACGTCGGGCGAGGACCCGCGGGCCGAGATCATGGCGAGGGCGCGGGCGTGAGAGCGGTGGACGAGGACGCCCGCGTGTTCGTCATCTCCGTCGCCGCGGAGCTGGCCGGCATGCACCCGCAGACGCTGCGGCAGTACGACCGGCTCGGCCTGGTGAGCCCCGGCCGCACCCGCGGCCGGGGTCGCCGCTACTCGCTGCGCGACATCGCGCTCCTCCGCGAGGTGCAGCGCCTCTCGCAGGACGAGGGCGTCAACCTCGCCGGGGTCAAGCGGATCCTGGAGCTGGAGGAGGAGCTGGCGGTGGCACGCCGGCAGGTCGAGTTCCTCCGCGACATGCTCGACCCCGGGCGCCGCGTGTTCACCGCGGACCCCACCGGCACGGTCGTCGCCGACCGCCGCCGCCCCGACGTGGCGCACGCGACGACCATCCGCATGCGCCGCCTCCTCCCGGGGCCGAGCTCGCGCCAGAGCTGACCCGCTCGGTGCCTCACCCGGTCCGAGTGAGAATCACGCGGTCGGATTCGCCCGAGTTGTCGGGTTTCGCCAGGCGAAGGACCATGAAACCCCCGCCTCGCGACGCCGCCATGGGGCGGTGACCCGAGCGGAGGTCCGCCATGAGCCACCAGCCCGAGCAGGAGCAGGAGCTCAACGACGTCGCCCTGGACCGCGAACGGCTGCGGCGCCGGCGGCTCATGCGGGTCGCGCTGATCCTCCTGGTGATCAACGCGTGGCTGGTCGTGCGCGCCGTGCAGGGCAAGCCGGCGCTGCCCAGCCTGCACATGGACCCGTTGGTCCTGGTTCCCGTGCTGTTCTTCCTCGCCCTCATCGGCGTGATGGTCGGCACGACGATGGGCGCCGGTCGCTCGCCGCACGTCGTGTTCCGCCCCGAGCAGGTGGACGTGCGGCTCGAGGACGTCATCGGCATCGACCCGATCGTCGAGGACGTGCGCCGGTCGATCGACCTGTTCTGGACCTACCGCCGGTTCGCGGACCAGATGGGCGGCACACCGCGGCGCGGCCTGCTGTTCGAGGGGCCGCCCGGCACGGGCAAGACGATGACCGCCAAGGCGATGGCCGCGGAGGCCGGCGTGCCGTTCCTCTTCGTCTCGGCGACGAGCTTCCAGTCGATGTACTACGGCGCGACGGCGCGCAAGATCCGCTCGTACTTCAAGTCGCTGCGACGGGCGGCGCGCTCCGAGGGCGGCGCGATCGGATTCATCGAGGAGATCGACGCGATCGCCACGCGCCGCGGCTCGGTGCTGTCCTCCGCGGCCGCGCCCGACGGCACCCGCGTCGAGCGCATGATCTCCGAGGGCACGGGCGGCGTTGTCAACGAGCTGCTGGTGCAGATGCAGTCGTTCGACGAGCCGGTGGGCCTCGAGAAGTTCGTCGGCAGGTTGCGCGAGGGGCTCAACCTGCTGCTCCCTGCCGAGCGCCGGCTGCACGGCCACCCGGTGCGGCGGGCACCGATCCTGCTCATCGCGGCGACGAACCGCGGCGACGCGCTCGATCCCGCGTTGCTGCGCCCCGGGCGCTTCGACCGGCGGCTGACGTTCCCCACGCCTGACGCGCGGGGTCGTCGGGCGCTCGTCGACCACTTCCTGGCAACGCGCGTGCACGACGAGGCGCTCGACGACCCGGCCGCGCGCGACCGGGTGGCGGCGGCGACCAACGGCTGGACCCCCGTGATGGTCGAGCATCTGCTCGACGAGGCGCTGGTCAACGCGCTGCGTCGCGGAGCCCGGTCGATGAGCTTCGAGGATGTGGAGCACGCGCGGATCACGGAGATGGTGGGCCTGGGCCACCCGGTGACGTACACGCCCGACGAGACGCGACTCATCGCGACCCACGAGGCTGGGCACGCCACCACCGCGTGGCTGGTCGCGCCCAAGCGGCACATGGAGGTGCTGACGATCGTCAAGCGCGGCTCCGCGCTCGGGCTGCTGGCGCACGACGACCTCGAGGAGGTCTACACCCACACGCGATACGACCTGCAGGCGCTGGTGCAGATCGCGATGGGCGGCTGGGTCGCCGAGGAGCTGTTCTACGGCGAGACGACGACCGGTCCGGTCTCCGACCTGACCTCCGCGACGCGCACCGCGGCGCAGATGGTGGGCGCCGCCGGGATGGGCGGGTCGCTGGTGTCGTTCGCCGCGACGGGGCGCGACCTGGTCGAGGCGGTGCTCGCGGACGGCCGGGCGCGCGACGAGGTGGAGCGGGTGCTCGACGACGCACGCGCGTCGGTCCGCCGGCTGCTCGCCGCCAACCGCGACCTGGTCGAGGCGCTCCGCGACGCGCTCGTCGAGCGGCACGAGCTCATCGGCGACGAGATCACGTCGGTGCTGGAGTCGGCGCTCGCGGCCCGCGACACGGCCCCCGCCGAGCCGTCCCGCTTGCGCATCGCCTGACTCCGCCGCCGAGTGGGCACTTCCGACCCGGATCGGTGGTTGCGAGTGCCGATCCGGCTCGAAAGTGCCCGGTCGGACGTCCCGGCCGCCACAGTTGGCGCGTTGTCACGCGCTCGGCAGTTCCTACCGCCGGGCAGGCGCCGAAGCGCCGAGTTGGAGGGGCGCCCGGGCGTGCGACCGCAGCGCGCGGACCGTGCGGCTGTGGACGGGAGCGCGGCGCGTGTGGACGGGCGGCGACACGCCGGTGGGTCCAGCTGTGGACGGGCGCCGCCGGCTGTTGACGGGCTGTGGGCGACGCGCCGAGCGCCTGGCGAACCCGCAGCGCAGCGGGTCGTGTCAGTGGTGGACGGTAGTGTTCACAGGGTGAAAAACCACACGGGTGTAACACAAGCCCTAGTGGTAGTTGGCAACCACCACCACAAGGTTTAGTGTCGAATCCCGACGCGCGAGGAGCACGGCGCGGGTCGGCAGCAGTACCGGAAGCAGCACGGCACGTCGCACAGAACACGCCCGAGGGAGCACAACGATGACGATCACGGTCTACAGCAAGCCGTCGTGCGTCCAGTGCAACGCGACGTACCGCGCCCTCGAGAAGCTCGGCTTCGAGTACGAGGTCATCGACATCAGCGAGGACGCCGACGCGCGCGACTACGTGATGTCGCTCGGCCACCTCCAGGCCCCGGTCGTCATGGCCGGCGGCGACCACTGGTCGGGCTTCCGGCCGGACAAGATCAAGGCGCTCGCGGACCGCGTCGCGGCATCTGTCGCCTGACGCGCCCGGCCCCGGCTCGGGGCCCGAGCACTCCCCGGGCCGGCGTGAGCGCAACGCCGCGCCGGCCCGGCGGGCACCTCGTTCGGAGCGCGGCCCGGCATCCAGCCCCTGAGGGGCACAGTCAGCAGCAAGGAAGTCCCGGGCAGAGGTCTCTGTCCGGCGACCTAGGACTTTCGACCTAAGGCACGACGACACGAACGGAAGGAGGGGCTATGCCCACCCTGGTGTACTTCTCCTCCGTCTCGAACAACACTCACCGGTTCGTCGAGAAGACGGAGCTGCCGGCCCGGCGCATCCCGCTCCGGCCCACCGAGGAGTTCCTGCGCGTCGACGAGCCGTACGTACTCGTCGTGCCCACGTACGGCGGCGGCAACGAGGGCGGGGCCGTGCCGCGCCAGGTGGTCAAGTTCCTCAACGACGAGGGCAACCGGTCGCTCATCCGCGGCGTGATCGCGGCCGGCAACACGAACTTCGGGAAGGCGTACTGCATCGCGGGCGACATCGTCGCGGCGAAGTGCGGTGTTCCCTACCTGTACGCCTTCGAGCTCATGGGTACTCGCGAGGACGTGGAGCGCGTCCGCACTGGATGGGAACGGATGTGGCGATGACGGTCACCGAGTTTCGGGTCGACACGACGGGGCTGGACTACCACGCCCTCAACGCGATGCTCAACCTGTACGGACCCGACGGGAAGATCCAGTTCGACAGGGATCGCGAGGCCGCGCGGCAGTACTTCCTGCAGCACGTCAACCAGAACACGGTGTTCTTCCACGACCTCGACGAGAAGCTCGACTACCTCGTCGAGAACAAGTACTACGACCCCGCCGTGCTCGCGAAGTACGACCGGCCGTTCCTGCACAGCCTCTTCGACTACGCGTACTCGAAGAAGTTCCGGTTCTCGACCTTCCTCGGGGCGTTCAAGTACTACACGAGCTACACGCTGAAGACCTTCGACGGGAAGCGGTACCTCGAGCGGTTCGAGGACCGCGTGTGCATGGTCGCCCTGGCGCTGGCCGACGGGGACCAGGACTTCGCGGTCTCCCTGGTCGACGAGATGATCGCGGGCCGGTTCCAGCCGGCGACGCCGACGTTCCTCAACCTCGGCAAGGCGCAGCGCGGCGAGCCCGTCAGCTGCTTCCTGCTGCGCATCGAGGACAACATGGAGTCGATCGCGCGCGGCATCAACTCCGCGCTGCAGCTCTCCAAGCGCGGCGGCGGCGTGGCACTCCTGCTCTCCAACATCCGCGAGCACGGCGCGCCGATCAAGCACATCGAGAACCAGAGCTCCGGCGTCATCCCCGTGATGAAGCTGCTCGAGGACTCCTTCAGCTACGCCAACCAGCTCGGCGCCCGCCAGGGCGCTGGCGCTGTGTACCTGCACGCGCACCACCCGGACATCTACCGGTTCCTCGACACCAAGCGCGAGAACGCCGACGAGAAGGTCCGCATCAAGACGCTGTCGCTCGGCGTCGTCGTGCCGGACATCACCTTCGAGCTGGCGCGCAAGAACGAGCCGATGTACCTGTTCAGCCCCTACGACGTGGAGCGCGTGTACGGGGTGGCGTTCGCCGACATCGACGTCTCCGAGAAGTACTACGAGATGGTCGACGACAAGCGCATCCGCAAGACGAAGATCGACGCCCGCGAGTTCTTCCAGCGGGTGGCGGAGATCCAGTTCGAGTCGGGCTACCCCTACATCGTGTTCGAGGACACGGTGAACCGGGCGAACCCGATCAAGGGCAAGATCACGATGTCGAACCTGTGCTCGGAGATCCTCCAGGTGTCGACGCCGTCGCGGTTCAACGAGGACCTGTCGTACGCCGAGGTCGGCCGCGACATCTCGTGCAACCTCGGCTCGCTCAACATCGCGCTGACGATGGACTCCCCGGACTTCGGCAAGTCCGTCGAGACGGCGATCCGCGCGCTGACGGCGGTGAGCGACCAGACGTCGATCGAGTCGGTCCCGTCGGTGAAGAAGGCGAACTCGGGCGGCCACGCGATCGGCCTCGGGCAGATGAACCTGCACGGGTACCTGGCCCGCGAGCGGATCTTCTACGGGTCCGACGAGGGCCTCGACTTCACCAACATGTACTTCTACGCGGTGGCGTTCCACGCGATCCGAGCCTCGAACAAGCTCGCCATCGAGCGCGCCCGCACGTTCGACGGCTTCGAGGACTCGAAGTACGCCAGCGGCGAGTACTTCGCGAAGTACATCGACAAGGAGTGGGCGCCGCGGACCGCGCGCATCGCGGCGATCTTCGCGAACGCCGGCGTGCACATCCCGACGCAGGACGACTGGCGCGCCCTGGCCGAGTCGGTCAAGGAGCACGGGCTCTACAACCAGAACCTCCAGGCCGTGCCGCCGACCGGCTCGATCAGCTACATCAACCACTCGACGAGCTCGATCCACCCGATCGCGAGCAAGATCGAGATCCGCAAGGAAGGCAAGATCGGCCGCGTCTACTACCCGGCGCCGTTCATGACGAACGAGAACCTCGAGTACTTCCAGGACGCGTACGAGATCGGCCCCGAGAAGATCATCGACACCTACGCCGAGGCGACGCAGCACGTCGACCAGGGGCTCAGCCTGACGCTGTTCTTCAAGGACACGGTCACCACCCGCGACCTCAACAAGGCCCAGATCTACGCCTGGCGCAAGGGCATCAAGACGATCTACTACGTGCGCCTCCGCCAGATGGCCCTCGAGGGCACTGCCGTGGACAACTGCGTCAGTTGCATGCTCTGAGGCCCACGGACTGACGACGAAGGAACGACGATGACCCCCCCGAAGCTCAAGCTCATCGACCGCGTCACCGCGATCAACTGGAACCGCCTGCAGGACGACAAGGACGCCGAGGTCTGGGACCGGCTGACCGGCAACTTCTGGCTGCCGGAGAAGGTGCCGGTCTCGAACGACATCCAGAGCTGGGCCACGCTGAGCGCGGCCGAGAAGACGATGACGACGCGCGTCTTCACCGGTCTGACGCTGCTGGACACCATCCAGGGGACCGTCGGCGCCGTCAGCCTCATCCCCGACGCGCTGACGCCTCACGAGGAGGCCGTCTACACGAACATCGCGTTCATGGAGTCGGTCCACGCGAAGAGCTACTCGTCGATCTTCTCGACACTGATCTCCACGAAGGAGATCGACGAGGCGTTCGCGTGGAGCGAGGAGAACCCCAACCTCCAGCGCAAGGCTGCGATCGTCCTCGAGTACTACCGGGGCGACGAGCCGCTCAAGCGCAAGGTCGCGAGCACCATGCTCGAGTCGTTCCTCTTCTACTCCGGCTTCTACGCGCCCATGTACTGGGCGAGCCGGGCGAAGCTGACGAACACCGCCGACCTGATCCGGCTGATCATCCGTGACGAGGCCGTCCACGGGTACTACATCGGCTACAAGTACCAGAAGGGCCTCGAGCGGGTCTCCGAGGCCGAGCGCGCCGCTCTCAAGGACTACACGTTCGAGCTGCTCTTCGAGCTGTACGACAACGAGGTGGAGTACACCCAGGACCTCTACGACGACCTCGGCCTCACCGAGGACGTCAAGAAGTTCCTGCGCTACAACGCCAACAAGGCGCTGATGAACCTCGGCTACGAGGCGCTCTTCCCGCGCGACGAGACCGACGTCAACCCGTCGATCCTCTCAGCCCTCTCGCCCAACGCCGACGAGAACCACGACTTCTTCTCTGGGTCGGGTTCGTCGTACGTCATCGGCAAGGCCGTCAACACCGAGGACGAAGACTGGGACTTCTGACCTAGTCTCACAGCGGGCTGACAGGAAGTACGAAGCGCACGCCGAGGCGCCGCGGGCACTGTTGTCCCATGACAAGCTCGACGATGTCGCGCCAATCCGCGGACGCAGGACGCACGAGCCGCCCCGCCCCGCGTTCCAACGCGCGAACGAGCCGGCCCGCCCCGCGGGGCAACGACCAGCCGGAGCCTGTTCGGTTCCCCGTCCGCACGGTCATCGTCCTGGCGGTCCTCGCCGTCACGATCTTCTGGTGGCACGGCACGCCGGCCTCCGTGGGCGCGACGCCGGGCGGTGTGCTCGTGGCGGTCGCCGAGCTGACCGGGCTCATCGCCTCGGTGCTGGTCTGCGCGCAGCTGCTGCTCGTCGCGCGCGTCCCGTGGTTCGAGCGGTCGGTCGGCCTGGACCGGCTGGTGTCGTGGCACAAGTCGCTCGGCACCACGGTGATCCTGCTGATCGTCGGGCACGTCCTCGGCATGATCGTCGGCTACCAGCTCATCCAGGGGCAGACGCCGTGGGGCTCCCTGGTGACTCTTCTCCACAGCATCGCCGACCTGTGGTGGGCGGTGGCCGGCACGGTGATCTTCCTCGCCGTCGGCCTCTCCAGCGCGCGGCTGCTGCGCCGCAAGCTGAGCTACGAGTGGTGGTACGGGATCCACTTCACCATCTATGCCGGCGTCGCGATGGCGTTCCTGCACCAGGTGAACGCGGGCGTGCACTTCGCCGGCTACCCGCTCGCGAAGGCGGCCTGGTTCGTCCTCTACGGCGCCACGGCCTGGACCATCCTCTGGTACCGCGTGATCCAGCCGATCGCTCGGCACGTCACGCTCGGCGTGCGCGTCGCGGCGGTGGTCGAGGAGAGCGTGGGCACGACGAGCGTCTGGCTGAAGGGCCGCAGGCTCGACACGATGTCACCGCGGGCCGGTCAGTTCTTCCTCGTGCGCTTCCTCGTCCCCGGCCACCTGCTGACGTCGCACCCCTACTCGCTGTCGCTCGTCCCGACCGGCGAGCACCTGCGGTTCACCGTCGGCGCGCTGGGCGACCACTCGTCCGCGGTCCGGCACCTGAAGGCCGGCACGCCGGTGCTGCTCGAGGGCCCGTTCGGCCGCATGACCGCGGACCGGGCGCGCTCGCGGCACGTCCTGCTCGTCGCGGGCGGCGCCGGCATCGGCCCGGTCCGGGCGCTGGCGGAGGACCTCGTCAACTCCGGCCATGACGTCGTCGTGGTGCACCGCGCGCACTCCGCGGATCGCCTCGCGCTCTCGTCCGAGTTCCCTGACGCCCCGCGCCTGCACTACATCCCCGTCGCCGGCCGCCGGCGCGAGCTCGGGTACGACCCCCTGGTCCCCTCCGCCCTCCAGCGACTGGTACCGGACGTCCGCTCGCGCGACGTGTTCGTCTGCGGCCCGCCGGCGATGGTCGACGCCGTCGTCGCGTCGGTCCGGTCGCTCGGCGTCCCCCGATCGGCGATCCACACCGAGGAGCTGAGCCTGGCATGAGCGTCCACGAGACCCACCTCGATCACCCGGAGGTCGCGAGATGAGCACCACCCCCTGGCGCGGCACGCTGATCTTCGTCGGCGGCGTCGCCGCCATCGCCGCCACGGCGGTCACCCGGTTCGCCGGCGCCGACTCCTCGGCCACCACCGGCCTCGGCACGCTGGGGTCCGGCACCACATCGTCGAACGGCACGCACACGGGCGGGTCGTCGTCCGCCAACGGCTCGTCGTCGTCGACCGGCTCGTCGGGCACCGCCTCAAACCCAGCGTCGGCCGCGCAGTCGGGCTCCACCGGCGGCACCGTGACGGTCGTCGGCAGCACGGTGCAGACCCCGTACGGACCACTGCAGCTCTCGGTGACGTTCAACGGCTCCAAGATCCAGGACGTCCAGGCGCTGCAGTACCCCAGCTGGCACGGCCAGTCCGTGAGGATCAACCAGTACGCGATCCCGCAGCTCACGCAGGAGGCGGTGGCGGCGAACTCCTCGAACATCAACGGCATCTCGGGCGCCACGTTCACCTCGGAGGCCTACGTGCAGTCGCTGCAGGCCGCGATCGACTCGCACAAGTGACGTGCGCCGCGTCGACGAGGTGATGGGGACCGTCGTCTCCATCGACGTCCGGAACGCCGACCCGGCCGCGGCAGAGGCGGCGGTGGACGCGGCCTTCGACCTGCTGCGCCAAGCCGACGCGCGGTTCAGTCCGTTCCGTCCTGACAGCGAGCTGTCTCGGCTGGACCGCGGCGAGCTGGCCGACGACGAGCTGAGCGACGACATGCGGGAGGTGCTGGGCATCGCCGAGCGGGCGCGCGCGGACTCCGACGGAGTGTTCGACATCCACACCCCCGACGGTCGGCTCGACACGAACGGCGTTGTCAAAGGCTGGGCCGCGCAGCGTGCGGCCGATCGGCTCGCCGCCGCCGGGCTCACCGACTTCTGCCTGAACGCCGGAGGCGACATCGTCGCGCGCGGCGGGCCCGAGCCGGGGCGTCCCTGGCAGATCGCGGTGCGGCACCCGGCCGACCCGATGGCGGTCATCGCGACGCTCGAGGTCCGCGACGGCGCCGTCGCGACGTCCGGCACGTACGAGCGCGGGGCCCATGTCTGGGACGGCCGCACGGGATCGCGCGACCTGCCGCTCGTCGCGGCGACCGTCGTGGCCCCCGACCTCACGCTGGCGGACGTGCTCGCGACGACTGTCTTGGCCATGGGCGAGGACGGTCCCGCCTGGGCGATGGCCCACGGCGCGACCGCCGTGCTGGCGGTGCCGCCCGCCTGACACCACCCGCCCTGCGGTGGCCACCGTCACCTGACCGGGTTACCGTCGAGGATCGCTGTCCCGGGGGAGGTGCGACATGAGCGCCCTGATGGACCTGCCGACCGTCACGGAGTGCTCGGTCGTCGGCTGCTCGTACAACGACCACTCGAGCTGCCACGCCGCCGCGGTGACCATCGCCGGCACCCCGGGCGACGCGACCTGCGCCACGTTCATCCCGCTGAGCCGCCGGGGCGGCCTCGACCGCGTGCTCGCCCACGTCGGCGCCTGCCAGCGGGACGAGTGCACCCACAACTCGGCGCTGGAGTGCCATGCGCCGTCGGTGCGGATCGGCGCCGGCCACGACCTGGCCGACTGCCTGACGTTCGTACCCCGCTGACGCCCCCTGGCCGCGCCGAGTGGGCCGGCGCGGTCAGGGGTGCGACGTCCGTCCCTTACGGGTGTGCCGTCAGGTCGGCGAAGGTGCGCACGAGGGTGCCCGCCGGCCACACCAGCTCGCGCTCGCCCGCGACGAGCGCCGGGTCGCGCCGGCGGGTCTCCATCGCCTCGTCGAGCTGGGGCAGCAGGGGCTCGTCGGACGCGCCGACGAAGGCTGCGAGCAGCGTCCGGGCCGCCTGCGAGTAGTCGCCGCCGGCGTCGACCGCCACCTCGGCGAGGATGAGCGCGGTCACGGCGGCGTCCAGCGGGGCGGCGCCGCCCCGGGCGTTCGCCCAGTCGATCAGCACGGGCCCCCGCGACTCGGACAGGATGACGTTGCCGGGGTGCAGGTCGAGGTGCACCACCACGCCACCGGTCGGCGCGTTGATCATGTGCAGCCTGTGGTGCAGGTCGGCCATGACGACGGCGGCGTCGTGCAGGCTGACCTCGCCGGCCGCCAGCGCCTGCAGCAGCGTCGGCCCGTGCAGGCGCTCCATCAGCAGGTCAGGTCCCCCGAGGTGCTGGACCGCGGGGACGGGGAACCCGAACGCCGCGACGTGCCGCATCAGTGCGACCTCGCGGGAGGCGTCACCGCCGTCCCGGTACCGGCGCAGCACCTGCTGGTCCGACAGTGCGTAGACGTCCGCCGCCTCGCCGGCGGCCAGCAGCGGTCCGGGGGGTTCGGCCGCGTCCGGATCGTGCGCCTGCGCAGGCAGTCCGACGTGCGCCGTATGCGGCACGTCGGCAGGGTCGGCGGGAGCGAGTCCGTTGGGGGTCACGATTCGACGGTAGGCGTCCACCGCCCGTTCGCCAACCGTTTCGGCAAACTTCTCGCTGACCAGCAGCGGAGCATTACACAACGAAGCCGTGGCGAAATCTTGACGCAACCGGCTCAGTCGTCGAAGCGGACCAGCCGTGACAGGAGGTGGATCGCACCCTCGTACGTGGCCGGCAACGGCTCGGTCCAGGCTCGGACGGGCTGCCGGGTCGTCGCGCGCACGTCGGCGTCAGCACAGCGTGCGGCGAGGTCGGCGCGCAGCGCGTCCAGCCGGCCCTCGAGGTCGTCGCCGGGACGGATGAGCGCGGCGAACACGCCACCGCCCAGCGTGCCGACCGGGTGGCCGGGGCCGAACGCGAACGCCAGCGCCGCCCCGGTGGCGGCCGAGCGCGCGGAGCGGAGGAAGCCGGACGCCTCGCCCGCCGCGACGTCGACGACGACGAGCCCGTGCTCCGACTGCTGGCCGGCCTCGTATGTCTCCCGCAGCCGCAGCTCCAGGTACGAGCGGGTCGGCAGCCCGGTCTCCGGGTCGAAGGCGGACGCCGCCCCGACGCCGGCCGACGAGCCGTCCGCCCATCCGCCGGACAGCGCGCGGATGGCGTCCAGCGGGGGAGTGGCGACGCCGGCGGTGCGGTACAGGCACGTGAGGTCGTCGAGCGTCTCGACGATGCCGACACCGTCGTACCCGCGTGCACGGCCGAGCTCCTCGGCGGCGGCGCAGGGGTCGGCGTCGCGCAGCACGGCGTCGACGAGGACGTCGACGGCCGGGTGGTACCAGTCCGACGGCCGCAGCCAGACGGACTCGACGCTGTTGGCACGCCAACGGTCGCGCAGACCCTCCGGCACGTGCGGCAAGGGACGCATGTCGGTCGTCACATGGAATGAGAGGGGCCGTAGGGCTCAGGGTGACGCCGAAATCCGCCGATTCACCCTCATGGAGGAGTGTGAAACACTCGTCCAGGACATTCCGGACGTAGTCGGGGGGCGGTGTGGAGCCCGTTCGAGGTACCGGCACTGATCTGCGCTCCGACGCCGACCTGATCACGGCGGCCCGTTCGGGCGACGCAGGCTCCTTCGGCGTGCTCTACGAGCGCCACGCCGGCGCGGCCCTCGTCGTCGCGCGCCAGTACAGCTCCAACACCGCCGAGGCCGAGGACGCCGTCGCGGACGCCTTCGCCGCCGTGTGGTCGGCGCTGCGCCGCGGCACCGGCCCGTCCGACGCCTTCCGCGCCTACCTCTTCACGGTCGTGCGCCGCACCGCTGCCGTCCAGCGCGACCGCGGGCGCCGTGCCGACCCGACCGACGACGTGACGGTCCTCGAGTCCGGCACCGTGGCCGTCGCCGCGGCGGAGGAGCCCGCGCTCGCCGGATTCGAGCGATCGGTCGTCGCGCGCGCCTTCGCCAGCCTGCCGGAACGCTGGCAGGCAGTCCTGTGGCACAGCGAGATCGAGGGCAAGGCACCCGCCGAGATCGCACCGCTGCTCGGGCTGACCGCGAACAGCACCGCCGCCCTGGCCTACCGGGCCCGCGAGGGACTGCGGCAGGCGTACCTCCAGCAGCACCTGTCCGACGAGATGCCCGAGGCGTGCCGTGCGGTCGCCGGGAAGCTCGGCGGCTACGTCCGCGGCGGCCTCGGCGCGCGCGACACCGCCCTGGTCGAGAGCCACCTCGAGACGTGCGGCGACTGCCGCGCCCTGGTGCTCGAGCTGAACGACGTCAACCACGGCCTGCGCGCCGTCATCGCGCCGCTCGTCCTGGGTGCCGCCGGCCTGGCCGCGCTCAGGTTCGCGCTGCCGACGGGCGGCGGGATCGCCGCCGGCGGAGCGGCGCTGGCATCGGGCGGTGCGGCGACCAGTGCCGCGGCCGGGGCGGGTGCCGCGGCCGGCGCCGCCGCCGCGGGGGCAGGAGCCGCGGGTGGCGCGGCGTCCGGCGGCGTGTTCGCCACGGTCGGCGCGTTCCTGGGGACGGTTCCTACCGCGGTCGCCGCAGGCGTGGCCGGCGTGGTCGTGGTCGCGGGGCTCGCCGTCGGCGCGCTTGTGCTCAAC
>Ga0207836_1000070_pt1 | contig 34424 bp, 34 predicted proteins | sample LuqExpMetageno18_FD_187776 | JGI IMG/M metagenome (GOLD analysis project Ga0207836, IMG submission 187776) | Tropical forest soil microbial communities from Luquillo Experimental Forest, Puerto Rico - Sample 18 (SPAdes) | ecosystem: Environmental > Terrestrial > Soil > Tropical forest ...
GTATGTTTTTAACATCGAGCGTGTGTTTCGGGAACAGAGAACACAACACAAACATTTCATTTGCATACTTGGGACATAATCCGGGAATATCTCTAGAATAGACATCAATCGGCAAGTTTGTTTTGTTCTGGATTTTGAGACCGAATTTCATATCCATGGGAATATTTTGCATTAACGGAATTGACTCGAGATTAAGTAAGAAGTAGTCATGAATAAAATACGGATCCTCACAGATCACATCTTCTTCTTTGCAGCCTAAACATTTAGCCGGGATCTTAGAATCTATGATTACTCTACGAATCGCATTTAAGTAACGCGATGGGACATTATCCTCAAACTCGATAGAAATGTTCTCAATTCCTGTAACACCGACCTTTTTGATGGTTGTCTTAAACTTCATTTTGGTCTTATAATATGTATAAGATTGAATTAAGTATTCAATTTTTGCAGCATAAGATATATGTCCGGAATAAATATTAACATATTCTACAGACCTGATGATCGGGCTTGTATGATGTATATCGCGGCTTACATGAAGAATATCATGCCGAAAGTCAAAAAATATGGCTTGAATTTTCCTCTTGTAGATGTAACCCGCTTGTCAAACGCGCAATTTCAGGTTTTACAGCTACCAATCAAAGCCAATTTGTATCCATTTATCTTGATTCAGTCACCAGATGGCGAAGTATGGTATAATAATAAGACACAAATCAACAATATTATCCATGATGTCATTTTGGCCAAAAAAGAAATGGACAGACTCATGACAATGCGACAATCAAAATCTAAGGGCCGGGCACAGGGTCGCGGCCAGGTGGATGATCCGCTTGGATATAATGATATAATGGGGGCTTCAGATATTAGCTTAGATCACATTGAATTGGAGCGAATCAAAGCATCTAAAGGAGTCGGATCAGATAAAGAAGTTCCAATAGGAATGGAAAGTGCGGATGATTACAGAATAACAGAAGGTAAGTTTGGTGGACGAACTCAACATCAAACATATCAAGGTGGTGCTGTAGCACGTGGAATGAGTACATTCCATGCCGGTAACACAGATGAACATAACCTTGATACAATGGAAACTGGCTTTATATCAAAGACCGCATTCGAATATGATGACACAAGTAACCAACTGCAAGATATGCTCAAAGGCATGATCATTGATCCTGGCTCTGATGGTCGTGATGATTTCGTTGCAGGTGATGTTGTACCTAATACCGTTCCAAGTCTAGGATTGTTCACTAGATAATTTCCGTATTGATTGTTCTTATATACAAGATTCATATTCAACAATGAACACAGAAGACTTCTCTTTGCCTGACGATTTTATTTTTGCATGCGCCAAAGATCACGTTAAAGCAGAACGCGAACTATATCGTAAATTGATCGATTTGCTAAGTGCGGTATCGAACATCAAAATGACCGGACCAAATGGAGCAATGCTTGCGCAAAAAATTAAGGATGCAAGACGATTCTTAGCTCTGAATAAAGATAATATGCAGGATGGCTTTTTGATCAACGAAATCGGCATGCATTTATTCAGATTCAGTAAAGAAATCTATGAACGCGATGCAGACAATTTCTTCAAGAACTACAGAACTATCCTTAGAGATGAGATCTCCGGCAATGCAGAAATCTCACAAGTGATTGACGCAGTATCTGTGGTCTATAAAACTATATCTGAGGAAGAGTTAATGTATATTTTCAAGATACTTACGCATATTGTTGATATTGTCGGGGCTTCCACAATGAAGTAAATACAATATTTGTGATATAGTAGTATAATAGCATATTTTTCCCAAAATTGATGCTATATTTTTTGCATACATTACACTCATAGCGCCGGAATGAAGATACAAATAAATACTTGTGGGTTTCTGCCCAAATATATCGTTATAGAAAAAAATGGAACATTGACATATTGTGATAAAAATTACACAGATATTTATACTCTAATCAAATCGGAAGATCTGTGGGATCGTCGCGAGATGTTTCTCAGGTATTGCGACGTGTATGTTGATAATGAATGTTTATGTAACTACGATGATTTGGGTAGTTACGATAATCTATATGCCGAAATCAAAAAAACATACAGCTCTATAGCATTCAAAAATAGCAAAGAATACAGTAGTATAATTGATAGGCTGGACGATCTTGAAGATAAAGTTGATAAAATACTCTCTATTCTCGAAGAACAATCTCAAAATTGATACTATATTTTTTGTATACATACATTCCACACAGAGATGAAAATCGAGATTTGCGCTGATGGCTACAAGAACGGAAAGTTTATTGTTACAAGGAGTGGTTCATTGATGTGTATTAACACGAATGATACTTACTCCGATATTGTAAAATTTGTTAATGAAACACGTCCATGGACTGATTGTGATGAGTTCATAAAAAATTGCTATGTATATGTGAATGATGATTTATTGTGTACTTATACAGAATTATATGGCACAGACAATCTATATGATGAAATACTAGAAAAATATTTCGATAGTACATTAAGAAAAACTAAACTATATGCAGAACTCATTTGCCGCATAGAAAGTCTTGAAGATAAAATCAACCATATGCAATCTACTTTATAAATACCCTACCACGACAACTATGAATATATTTTTTTTGTTGTAATAAAATTGAGTCGTATCTAGTGAAATATATACATTCGCATACATCTAATGGCGCAGATTTCTATCAACAACACAAAATATACCATTAACAAAGACATTTTCGAAAAGTACTTTATCTTGAAAGATGTCACTTCCGAAAGATTTGTAGGAGTGCATGATTATATCTCAGAAATAGATGGTGTGATAGCAAATATCGATGTATGTAATCTAATAGTTGCAGAAATACAAAATGACTTCATAATGACACATATAACTGAAGATGCACATAACCACACATACAGGTGTTTTATAAAATTTGTTGACCTATACCTCGACAAAGATGTTATCATCCCGAAACTCAAGAGAATACAGACATTTAAGAAGCTAATACATTTGTATTTGCACCCAGAATACAGAGAGATTATATTGTATGACGTAGCTATGTATAGTCTTGTGGGACTAGGAGTTTTACGCAGCTATAATAGATTGTTTTGGCCGCATAAATATAATATATGGAAATACAAACAACGTTACAACAAAAGCCGTCCACTGAATTTTCCGCAGGGAATGTTTCTGAACATAATTTCAAACGACACTTATGAACTGTTGAAAAAATATAACACCAACGTATTCAATGAAATACTCAAATGTCATCCTATTTGTCGAGAAGAATGTATGCTATTAGGTATCGACGAAGAGTTCTTTAGATCAACACTTTCATCCCGGTCCGAGGCTTCAATAGATTTCGATGAAAATACAGTGTTTGATCTCGAGTAATTTTTTGCTGTCTTAAAATTGATGCCTAGACAAAATATTATATCCTAAAGATGTTTGTTACTATCGATACGCATTATGGTGTAATAAAAGTAACAGAATCAGAAAAATTCATTTATGATGACATTGTCCATGACGACATGTTTAATGTCTACAACGCAATATTGCCCGATTGCAGCTATGATCGTTTCCTTGAATGGAGTTCCGTGTCTGTTAATGGAATCAAAGTAAATTATTATACCAATATGCCGAGATATTCAAATATTTACGGTGAGGCCATCCGCATGTATTTAGCTGTGCAAGACATTCATGACCTGAAAGATCGGGTAGCTTCTCTTGAAGAAAAGATCGATTTATTGATCTCAAAAATGGATAACATGTTGTCACGTGATTAGACACTATAGATTCATTCCATGCGATCTGTAATAATCACAAAGATCAGACTTGCCACAGCCATAGACATGATTACAGATACCATCATTGCAAGGATCGCCGTTGATATTATTTTTTTACATGTTCTTTGTTCTTCGATGTCCGATGGAATATTATCACTCGCAGAATCTATTAATGATGTCGTTTCGTCTGCTCCGGAACTGTTCGCTAGTAATGTAGATTCATTCAATGTGACTATTGCAGCATCTGGGATGGATGCTATGTATATGTTTTCTTTTGTATAGCATTCGAATACTATGTTAGCTCTATCTATTGGCACCGTAGCCATTTCTTGTAACATATTTAATGTAGCGTTATATGTACTTTCTTCGTTCGTTGCTGCATAATATCTGTTAGAAGGCCGTACTAGACCAGCTAACACGATATTGTCCTTACACAGAATTTTGATTGTTCCGCTAACAACTAATTTTTTGTTGATACTTGAAATTGATCTCGGCAAAGTACCATACATTGATACGATATTTCCAGAATTATCATAAACAGCATACCCGGTTATAAGACCCATTTAGAATTATACATACGCCGATATATTAAGGATGAATTCCAAAGCAAAGACATCAACAAAGACATCAAAGACAACAAAAAAGACCACAGATGTTACATCTGTGTTATATGACTATGGTACGTTGGTCGGCCCGAAAGCCTTTAATAAAGTCAAACACCTAGCGCAGGTAACACAGTATATAGCATATACAAAGCGCACATTGACGTATCCACAATATAAAACTCGAAACATAGATGGTATCGTTTTCTATCGTGTACCACGTGGGATGCTTACTATCGCTGAATCTCAACGCGAAGATCCAGATATCATTCTCACAAGAGTACATATGCGACTACTAGATTATCAACGCCTCGTTGTACGTGCCTCTGCGAAGCGCCTAGAAGAAAAACATTCTATGCTTCTACAAATGGATACTGGGCTAGGTAAATCATATGTTGCTGCGGGTCTAATAAATCGAATGCGTGTAAAAACATGCATTGTTGTAAGCAACAAACTTCTGCGACAACAAATGTATGATGATCTCTGTCGCGCATATACAGATGCTGGATATTATCCTGATGATTCAGAAGATCTATATATACCGTCAATCAGTCTCAATAAAAATGTCGACGCAGACATAGTTATAGTTGTGATTAATACTGCGGTAACTCAGAAAAGTTCATTTTGGGAGAAATTTGGGCTAGTGATCTTAGATGAAGTACATGCATACTGCAGTCCCACGTTTCGTGATATATTTTGGTGTGCGGACTTCTCTCGATATGTCTTTGGTATGACTGCTACTCCAGAAAGATTGGATAGTATGCATAGCATTATGCTCTTGCACCTTGGCCCAATTCAACGCGCAGTTGACATATATGGTACATTGGAATCATGTAAACCGAGTAATTTCTTCGGTAGCGCACTCAAGATAGAATATTCTGGTCCTAAAGAATATACACAGGATATAGTTAATTCTGCAGATGTACCAAGTCCGATACTTATGGCGAAGCAATTCTTGAAGGATCCACATCGCATGTCGATGGTCGCGAAGATAATTACACAGTTGTATGAGGCTGGCAGATATGTGTATGTATTCTGTCAGGTCAAAACTCCTCTAAACAAATTACGTAGACGTATTTTGAACTGTTTCGGTGAAACGCCGGAAACAAAGGCGTTGCGTGATAGTTTATATGTTGTTACAGGTGATACAAGTATTGACGAAAGCAATGCTGCAAAGGATAATGCGCGTATTTTCTTGACAACATATAATCTATCATCTAAAGGTCTGTCAGTGAAGAGATTCGATACGCTCATGTTCTTGACTCCTATGAAGAGCAACATGGAACAAATTTGTGGTCGGGTGTTCCGTAAAGGCTCCGATGAGACAATTCCGAGGTTGATTATCGACATAGTTGATATCAAGACGCGAATGAAGAAGCAATTTTATGTCAGGAAAAAAGAATATGCTCGTAGAGGTTTACCAATAACACAGATAAAAGTTGTGTATGACACAGAAGATTATACTGAGTTACATGCCGAAATAAGTCGTCGATTGGCACATACAAATGATGACAGTCGACAGGCGGCAATAACTAAAGATAATAACCTAGATATGTCTGATAATGATACGACTGACTATAATGACTTGGCAGATGACGATGAAAATTGATACCTTTTTATCCGTATAAAATGAGTTCTGAGGTATTGCTTTTAGACAATACTATTACACAGGTAGCATTTACCGACTATCATGGTCGTAGCGTAACGCTATATTTTAAGGTAAACTACGACACTTGCATGTTTAGTTTTGCTTACAAACAACCCAAATTGCGTGATGTACATCTGCCAGGTGGGATTCAAATATTGTATGGTTATACATACAAACAACAACTAGATGTATGTCTGATATCATAGAGTCCATAAAATACAGCTGCCTGTTGGTATTCATTTGAAGTGTATCTATGCTTGTCATTCACACTTTGAATTTGTGTGCATGAATACAGGACGTTTTAGTAAATACGAGTACAATGATAAATATTCACCTGGAGGAATTGATTTGGCACCAGATTTCTATGTCAGCGATAGTGTCTGGGATATCAAAGATTATGACTTTTACAAAGTAATCTACACGACATTTATTACGAATCGTCAAAAAAGATTTATTGGTATTCTATCTAAAGCGGAGGCATATGCCGATATTCATGTGAAATGTATTCAATAAATGAGTCTTAATTTGCATTTCTTTTTTGCCCGTTCACCGAGATATAATAATGCAATTGTCATCATCACAAGATGCATCAACGAACATAAGATATCTATACGACTACTACAAGCATGGAGGATTTGCCCCATATATTGTTAAAACTACATGTAACATGTTTATGCCGCTAGTGTATTGTTGCTGGTTGTATATGTTTGCTTTCTTTGATTCTGCGGCTCTGCGCCTAGATATCAACACATACGCATTTCTTCTTGTGTTACCATTAACCATTTTCTTACGGGAACTAATAGATTTCTGTCGTAAGTTACCAGGATTTTTATATGCACGTAGAGTTTATGCAAACATCGACATAAAAGATCATCTCCTAAAATGTACCAAATGGCCGAATATCGCAAGCAGTCTTATGGATAAAGGCATCTTAAAGTATGAGTTTGAGTTCGGTTCATTACAAGCATCTCTTGACTGCGTTATGATAGATATCTTCAATAGAAATCTGGCCAACAAGAAGCTATCCAGTGCTTCATTAGCGTGTCTAAAAAAATGTATACATCGCAGTATTCGTGGAAACTATGATCTGAAATACAGTCTGCTAATACAGTTTATCGGAGAAGTAATATTTTGGCCATACTTAGTCACAAGTAGATTATTAGCGTTGTTCATTGAGATCTGTCCCTGGGTATATACTAATCCTGGTTGGTTATTACAGCGAACATTTCGCCCTAGTATGACATATAGACATAGAGGCTATTACGAGTTCGAGTTTGACACAGAGAAAAAGTTGGATGAATACACATCTCTAGCACAGGAATTCATCAACGAGTTTCCTTCTCCGACAATAGAGGCCATATCACATATACTGGGTAATATCGCTGGGTTAATTTTAGTGTATTTCCTGTATGCCCGCGATGTCAGTATCATTACGATTGTGATCAGTATATTGTATTCATTAAATTCTCTTCGTGGTAGGTTGTCTGGTGGATATAATCCATATCGTCAGTATCCTAAATTGTCTGATAAATTCGACTTGGATCCTGATAATCCTGTTATTGGTCTAGAGTTTTTCATGACAGAAATGCCGAGGAGAATATTTTTGGTTATCGTCAATATTATAAGCATCATTTTAATGCCGTTTGTATGTTTACATTTCTTTGGAACTGCAACAGATATTCAGGTGTTGATAGGCAAAAAAATAGTTACTATGTCTGGAGAGCCTGGACTGGTGTTTAGCACGCGTGTATATAGACACACAGCATTCGATGGGTCAACAGAAATGATAGATGCTTTTATTGATCCGTGGTTAGAAAAGTCTATAATTGACTTCAAGCGTGAATATGCAGATACGATTGCACGTGGATCGGACGTATAATTGTAATTTAGTTCAGTGCATAATAAAAAATATTAATATTTGTAGTTGTATGACGGAAGTTAAGATTAAAAAGAGAGCAGGCAGACCGCCAAGAAATCAAGATACATCTGATGATGTAGCGATACTAGGCATAGTTGACCGTCCTGGAGACGATTCTCATTTGGTAGAGTTATTTATTACGCGTCCAACAATCTTCAAGAAATTACTGTCGTTATACAACGATTATGACGCGAATGAAATTCTGTTGATTTTTACGGCAGATAGACTTATAATGCGATCATACAAAGAAGAATCTAAAGTACTTATTGAGACCTCTATCGAAGGCTCAAAGTGCAATAGGTATTATTGCGGCAAAGAACTATCTCTATATATTCAGTGCGAATCAATACTGCGGTTGAACAGCTACATTGAGCCAGAATATGACTATGAGTTCGAAATGGCCGTTAAACCAAATCGTAACAAAAAAATGCTTGTGATGTATATCAATAACAAAAGTACAAAGCAACAAGAATGTATCGAAAGTCTTGAAATGAAACCACAAAATAAGTTGTTTGGGCCGTCGTTTAATGATATAGAGAGATCATGGCCAATTGCATTTGAGGGAATAAGTAAGAGTTTTAAGCGCAAGTTTTCTGGATTGATCAGAAATTACACGTCAAATGTGCGATTTATTAATGAACCTGCTGCTGGCACCGTGAACATTTTCGCACAGACTCCACAGCTAAATGATAGATATGAGCTCAATACGACTGCACTTGTCACCGACGATAATGCAAATGCACAGGAAATAATCACATATGTAGACATCAAATCAATGAAGCTTTACCTAAAAAATGCAGTAGATGAACATACACAGTTTTTTATCAATGGCAATAAGCTCGTATGCCTAAGTAGTTGTCTTGGACGTGTAAAAAATAAGGGCTCTGTAATCGGAGCCACAAAGATGTATTATTGGGAAACACGTAAGAGTATCGAGGAATATCTTCCTGACCATGAACGTTCATTACCGGAGATCCCACAAAATAATCAGTTAGATGACGAACCAACGAGAAAGGCTCCCAAGAAAGAATCGCGTAAATTAAAGACAGAAAATCAATCAACCAAATCAACCAAGTCTACCAAAAAGAGTACAAACAAAGCTGGTCGCGCTGGTAAAACACCAAAGAAAAAGCGTGTATCAGAAAACTATGATGATGTAGATTGCTAGATTACACTAACACAATATCATATGCCTTTAGTCGAAAGATTATTCTTTTTTGACTTCAGACATGTACACCCAAATAATGACATCATTCGGCATATGCTGTTTCAAAAAAATACAGTGCCAAGAGTTAGAGGTGCTAATCCTCAGACGAAGATATACATATAACTTCTGTATGTATCTGTATAGTAGTTATAATTGCATTGATGAACTACGTAAACTCATATCAGGAACTACTATAGATGAAAAGATATTAATCCATCATGGCGAGTTCGATCGTTTATGGGATAAGGTCTGGACAGGTCATCGTCCAGAGAAGTACAATAAATTTAAGACCCGATACGAAACATTATCGAAAGTCGTCGGCATGGATATAATCCGAGAGATAGTTGAAGATTCCAACTCAGTAGAACTGCAATGGGAATTGCCGAAAGGTCGAAAAGAGTCAGGCAATGAGACAGATTTAGAATGTGCGTGCCGTGAATTTGTTGAAGAAACAACTTTGCCGCGAAACACTTTCAGAGTGTTACTAGATAAAAATACAAGGTGCCATATAAAAGATGGAAATGTTTTGTATGCAATGAAATTCTGGGGCGCGTTAATAAAAGACAACACTGTAGATCCAAAATGTTCTCTTGCAAACAAAAGTCATCATGAACATGATGCAATTAAATTTGTGAAAGTGTCATCAGTGGCAAAATATTTGCCAGAACAAATGTATAACACAGTTCGAGTACTGCATCGTGCGATAAAACCATGCCTGAAAGTTTAAAGCAACAGAACACAATCAAAGACTGATTCCAATGATTGCTTGAAAGTTGTTATTTTCGTACACACATACTACTGTGTTAAGGCTGACAAAATATATATCGCATAACGTAAGTTGAATACCTGTCACATCGAGGTTGTTGTCCACGACAAAATTCTTTTTTGCATCAAGCAAGTTGTCGATACGATTAGTATATGCTATCCATGGCCAGGCTATGTGCCAATAACGGCCTGACGAAATATTCAAGATAAGATTTAGTTTGATTCCCTTTTCCCATTGTGGACCTGTATAAATACTATACGCACCAGCCTTATTTTTTTGACGCAATACATAAACATATGTCGGCTGGGGATTACACCCAGCAGTTCCAGGGGATGATGATAAGACAGGAGTGCCTAAGCGAGTGTTGTTTGAATGATTGTGCGTTGACTGATTGATTGGCTCGACATCTATCATTGTGTACATACCAAGAAGACTAGACTTAAATACTTCACCCGTAACCAAATCAAGCGCTCCATTACTACCATTTGTGTCTAGCGGTAGATATCGACCTTCTGGGCAGCATAAACAAGGATATGATTTCGCTGTAGATATGTCGTATATATACATTTTTTCTTCTATACTAATGTCTGTGTTACCTGCCACATTAATACAATTTTCGGAATGTTTAACAACCAACCATCGGCCCCTAAATATACTACATACTTGATCTGTTGATGGTATGTCTAAAAATTGTTCTGGTACATTTTTGTCATCAAATATCATCCATGCTTTGTTCGTCTTGGAAAACATCTTTCCAATAAATTGCTGTGGTTTGTTTGTAGGAAGGTTGTCAAATATATTATCATCATGTTGTAACACCGAACAAATTTCTCTAAGAGGATTCATAAAATGAAATCTCTTATTAACGATACTCGATGGCATTGGTATAAATGAATTACGTAGTATTTAAAACAGGTAACCCATTCGAGGCTATGATTGCAGCTGCACTTTGTAGTAGTGATATTGTTAAGGGAATCGCTATCGATCCACGTGGAATGAAATTCACAGATAAGGGCGAATACGAGATCGACTTTAAGGTGCTTGCTGGAAAGATGAATCTGTCAGTTGTTGAATTTGAGACTGATGCTACAGACGAAGCCGAGATTTCAGACATCAAGACAGAAGGATCAGTGAAAGTAGCGGAGAAAACAAAGCCAAAGTTTATTATCTTCCCTGGTTGCTTGCCAAAAAATACCGACGATGTGACTATTGTTAAGATCGAGAATTTCATGGAAACATGTAACACATTTTGTGTAAGTGGTTATGTATCAGCTCCTGTATATGAGGAACTTAAGTATGCCAACAGCATTATTCTTGGAGCCCAGGATGATACAGATTTGTTGACTGAAGAAGAAGCCCAGAACGCAAATCAGATGTTTATCATCTTCAGTAAATTCTTTAAAAAGCCTGCAGAAGTCAGAGACACATTACACAGATACCTGTGTATGGGATTAGGCAAAGTTAACTTGATCAAGAAACTTGTTAGTATGTATCCAGCAATTAATCTCGGAGAATATAAATTCTATAGATCCTACGAATTTATCGGACCACTTATTGAACGTGAGCTGGAGGCTGGCAACAAGATCGCCGTATTCAGAGATAACACAGGAGAATCAAACGGTGAAAAGCCTGTTGTTATTCTGTTTTTGTTCGCTGACAGCGTGCCAAGCGAATTTGCCGGACTAGAATTTATTGATTCTGTTGATCCATTGGTTGGAAAGAAATGCAAGGTCGCAACGGTACCAATGACGTTCTGGGCAAATGTCATGGCCAATGCAAAAAAGTAAAATTGATTCTTGAGACTCATAATAACACAATACCATCTCTCAGATAATGTTAAAGTACGAAGATTTCTTGAAACAACTCCAACTTATCATCAAATTGAATAAATTTCAAAGATACGTTGAGACACGTGAAACATTGATAGCCACAAGACATGTCTTGCAAAAAAGATTAATCGAAGAAGTAAATCCGATTGTCCGCGCTGCCGGATACAATACTTATCATCGTGATACAGAATATTGGCACTTACTCAGAACATATGAAAAGGTTAATGATCTTCTTGAAGCTAGCGACCAAAATATATTTAGTTTCCTGAGCGAAGATAAAGTAGGTATGAAAAATACTGACTACATGAAGATTTTGGATGACTTTGAATAGTTTATGTGTATATTTTTTTGCCTATGATTGTGTGTCATACATTCCCGGGTCGATATATTCTTCTGCTGACACATCTAAATCTGAGTGTGGGCGCATGATAATGTTATCTTTTAATGTATCGTATGCACCAGTCATAACGGAGTCATCATGCACAGAACTCTGTGTGTCAATAGCAGTGTAACTCGTAAGACTAGTTGGCGGTCCGAGAGCAACTATTGCATCCCATCTAGCAACTAGTGCGTCGAGATCAATGCTAGGTGTATCTTCTGTAGATAAGACATACAAATATGTATGACTATAAGCAACATATTTATTGCCATACCATGAATAATAACTGTGATGATTCTTGTGTAATGTCTTTTTTGCTCTGACAAACTGAGAACTTTCTATAATCTCACGAGTCATGTACTTCTCGTATTTATTTGCGTCGTCTGGCTTAGATTCATTGATTGCTTCTAGGCCTTCGTTATCCCAGATCGGAATCACAAATAATAATGATACATTTGAACCTTGTCCAAGTCTTGTAAATTCTGCAACAACATGTTTTGCTGCGGCTGTCATCAGCGCATCTACATATGGTGGGTTGCATGTGTACTTTTGATCCGGGACAAATTTGTAGTCAAAGAAACTACCTAAACTGCCGAAATAATCAATCTCGAAAGCAAATGGACTGCAGTATCTTTGCTGTGTGTTTAGTGGGCTACCAAATAATTCTATATATTCACTGTCTATAGTGCCGATAGGGATAGAACCATTATTGCCCAGTCCTCCGAGATTATAGTACACATATAAAATGGTGTAAGCAATATTGTCGAATAATTCCGGCTTGTCAGTGTATATATCTTTCAGGCGCTGATATTGAATCGAAGTGATTTCATACTCAAAACCAGTAATGCTATTCTTGATGGTACCACTTTGTTCTGAGTAAATTCCCGATACTTTTGGACCAATATCTCTGAATCGTGGCCACATAGGCATCTTTGATTGTTTGAATATCTTAGAATATTGCTTCAAGCCAAATGTGTTCATATAATACTCAATATCATCCATTGACACAGGATTAGTTTTTGGTATGAGATTCTTGGTTAATTGTGAACGGGCATTCAGGTCGAACATAAATCGAGAAAATGCCTTATCATAATATTTATTAAATCCGTCCAGCATCTTGCTAGCATTATGTTTGGACGACGGATCATGTTTTACTGCTTCATTTGCGGCGTGTAATATTGCTCCACGCATCGATTTCTTGAGAGCATTTTTATACTCTACTAATGGCGGAAGTGTGATACCATCTATTGTATGTTCTGTGGTATCATTACGACCATCACCAGAACCGCGATATGTTCCAAAGATTAATGATCGTTTTTCTGATGCAACTGCTTCATAAATCATGATGATGAACATTAATAATATCGCGATAACTAAAAATAGGTTTTCTCTCTCCATACCCTTATAATGTTCACCGTCACAAATTTAGTTGATCGTAATTTGGGTGAAGATACCCAAACCATTTACCCAGAGTTTAGTATGTTGGTGCATCAACGTCCTGACGCAACCCAACTCAAATACAGCATCACAAAAAAACAAATAACAGAATCTCAACGCGGTCGCATGTTTTTTGACGGCGATGCATTCGTTCAAGGAATGATATTCAAAAAAAAGATGATCCTGCCAAACAATAACATACTATCTGAGTTAATAGTTCCAGGATATATTCTAGTGAACGAATATTATGTCATTGATCAACTAGTACTCGAAGGCACCAGAAACACCGAAAACATCTAGTTCACGGAATATTTCTTTTCCGTATTCTCCACGTGAATATTTGCCGCATACAGTATCCCGTTCAACAAAATCAGGAACGAAACTATCTTTACCAACTGCTTTGACCGGTTCTACAACAAAGTAACTCATGCAAATATTACCACTTGTCTTAGTATTATATAAAGGTACTCGTGGATAGGAATCGATACAATAATCCCATTTCATTGGATTCTGAGTTACAATGAAAACATAATACTTTGATATACCATTTTCAACAAAACGGAGGTAATTCCACTGATCCTTTAGAGTAATTATATTACAACCCGCGTTTATGCCATGTGGCAAATATGTAACCGTTTGCATACTGATGTGGATGTTATTACTAAAATTTCTGATATCAAATCTGAGACGATATATGTCGCCATTGGCATTTTTTCTTATGACGTATAAAATGTCGCTGCTTGAGTAAACATTGAATGTTGTATCTTTGAAGTGCATATGCAGATCTCGAGCAGCTGACATTGTCATATGAATATAGGAACAATTATGGAACAGATATTCAATTTTAACAACGTATATAGAACTTAACATAAATATGATCGACGTACCAAAATTAATTGGCGCATTAATCATCGTGTTTATAATTGTTGCTTGGTTATATTTCGCAGAAACTACTAGAAACCCAGAGAAATTTGTTGCTTTTTTAAAAGACGGACAATTGGTAGGTGTCAATATATATGACGTAAATGAAAACCTTTTGTTCGCCATACATCCAGATGCAGAGAATGTTGAAACGAAACAAATAAAGATCATTAACTGCAAAGCATTCATTATGAATTATGATGCCGGAAAATTAGTCGGTATGGGTCCATTTGTTGGAGACGATGATAGAGTATTTAACACAGTTTTTGGGCGCCAAACACAGGACCATACATTGTGTACTAACTCAGAAACTATCCGCCGTCCCACAAGTATGTAGTAAAATATATAGATTAAATGTCCAGCAAACGAATACCGTTCAACAAAAAAGAACGCGTATTTTTATTTTTTGTGGATATGTAATCGAATATACAATGTCCGATTACACACAATTTTCATACGAACCTCTATTGATAGATACTATTGCTGGTTTCTTGGGATACAAATATTGCAAGACCATCAATAAAACATGGCGAGATATCGGTGCTAGTTATATGACAATGTCTGACATTATCGCTCTATATATCAGATATGAAGTATACAATGACATACCCGAATGTTGTTATGAAATGATCTTCGACGTGTTTCCGTTGGTTAGCTTTAGTGGCGAAGATGCTGCAGTTATATTTGCAAATATAGCACTCAAAGGGATGAACCCATCACCGATGTTGTACGCGAACCTAGATAACGATGAACGAATGCCATTTATTGGCAAGCTGACAAGCAAGTATATGACTGACGAAAAAAATGTTGTTCGTGTGGCAAAAGCATTAACACACATAAACGACGATCGTTTAGCCAGTGGTATAGCGTATACACTTAATCAGGCTGACACAGAATTTGCTACAGCGTTAGCGAGTATATATGCTGGGGATGATATGCAGAAATACATTACCCTGTCATTCGCAATCAATCATAATATTTGATCTATTCTCGAAGATGAGCACTAAGGCAGTATTTACTGAACTTTGGCTCGATGTCTTTTTTGATGAAACCCAACGACATGCTATAACGTTCCACAACAAAATAATCTGGTGAATTGATTTCACCAAATGTCCGGAGGACAGTTCTCTCCGGTACAGCTATAATACGATCACAATCAAATACTCTGCATGTTGATTCGTATACGCCTGGGTCAATCAACGAAAATATGTTTGTGGTGTATTGCATTAGATATGCGAAGAGTTCCTGCACTGATGTCGCGTTAAGTTTATTTTGTCGAAGATAATATTCATGATCTCGCGGATATTCTGTCCCGAATGGCGCAGAGATAGGTTCGCTGATTAACTGAGAATCTGAGCGAGTAGTTTGAATCAATGTCATTGGACCGAATTCTGTTGGAAAGTCACGTAATGGTAATTTCGTAGTCATAGCATCTTCTGACAGATAACCAACCAAATGATTTGCTTCTGCTGGTAGTTCGGCAATACGATCACGGATTTCGTTCATTAACAAAAATCTGATGAATGGATATCCATATGCTACAGACATAGCATTAATTTCTTCTGTTTCGTTCTGTGTAAGGGACATTTGTTTATTGTTGTATATCGCAACGTGTCCAAAAAATAAAATATCAATGTCGGAATATGCGCTAGTGGGAATAGGCACATCACAGATAGGGTGTTTAAAAACAACTATGTGTCTATAGCATTCTAGCATATGCTTGTAAATGTGTCCATGATTACGATTATCATGGATAAGATCATCATAAGCAAGATTTATACATGCACAGCCATATTTACCATTGCATAGATCGCATGCACCAACCTTCGAGGACGACTTGTAATAGTCATAGTCGATAATAATTCCAATAAATGTATCCCATCTAAAGCATGTATCTATAATGATACAGATTGAGTCATAATCCAACGTTATAAGACGATCATATATATGTGCACTAGTGCATGGAAATCGCATCGCTTTGCGTAATACCGCTAACGCATCAGTCTGATTATATGCAATGTGTCTAGTACATACACCAACATCGAATATTCTGAGGCCCGTGTCTATGTCATAGATTTCTATCGGAAACGCGATGCCATTATCCGTATTATTTTTGCATACCAAAATGAACTGATCATCTTGTGCATATGTATACGTTCCAGGCGGGAGGTTATGTTGCATGATAACTTGTAATATTCAACGTAAAACAATCAATTTTTATTCGCGGCAACAAAAAAATAGCACTGTTATATGAAGAGATTTCTATGTGCGGGATCACTTCTTATTTTTGTTTTTCTTATTTTTCTTGGCACGTCCACCACTAGACTTCTTTTTTGCAGCAGATTCTTTCTGAATGTCTTCAAGGATCTTGTCAATATCTTCTGCCTCGAAGTATTCTTCATTTGCATCTACCTTGATATCCTTGAACGGATTTTGCATAGTATTAATGAACGCAATATTAGTATTATCAAGCGCCATTGTACAACCCAAAGTTTCTTCAATAAACCTGAATGTGTGTACTTCCGATGCAGACAAATCCGTCGTGAATTCTTCAGAGTTCACATAAAACGTAATCTTGTGATTTTCATAGTCGCACTTGAATACATCAAATGCTACCAAACCACCAGATATGCTTTGTAGTTTTATGATAGGCAAACATGCGGCCTGAGTCATTGCATATATTTTCTTATATTCATCGTCGTGTCCTTCCGTAGGCAAAAAGTCGAACTTGACACGTGCTAGTTGTACATTCAATAGTGTCTTGGAATCGGCTGCCACAACGAGATCCGGATAATTAAAATATCTTTGTGTAAACAATCTATAGATATATTCGACATATTCGAACCAATAATCGTCATCAACATAATCTTTTGGCTCTAGAGGAATACCATGAAAACAGTATCCTATTAATTCGCCGTTGTATGTTATCTCAGCGGTCAATTCAATAAGCTCGAAAATGTTGTTCAAGTCAAAAAGTCTATATGACATTGTCTCGGTCTAATGGAATTATATGAGGGTGGGTTTATTGGACCGTCTAACAATTCAAATTTGAAACACGACATAAGGCAATATAACCTTTACTGACGATACGATAAACATGACCTCAACCTCAACCAATATCACAGACTTCAAAGCGCTACCAGGTATTGTTGGTGAGACAGGATTCTGGTATTATTTCCCGACAGTTACATCCACATCGCGCACAAATAAAGAAATATTTTGGCGCATTCTTGTTGGTCTAGAAGATACTGAAAAAGACAAACTTGTCAAACTTACCGATAATCTCTTCGAGAACAAACGTCTGGACGAAAAGTATATCGCTGTGATAAGAGTTGAATCTGGCTATGTTGGTGGAAAAATCAAAGATGCACCTGATACATATGTCAGAGAAGGTAAGAACATCGGCAAATCAAACGAAACAAATGTATTTTGCCAAGCTTTACGTGAAGCCTACTCCAAGTATACAAAGCAAGCAGATAAAACTACCGCACAATCAACATACATACGGCCAATGCTTGCCACCAACATTAAAGACATCAAAAAAATTACATGGCCGATGTATGTGCAATGTAAATTCGACGGCAATCGAGCCATGACTCGCATTGACACTGATAGAACTGTTATGTTTTATAGTCGTAATCTCAAACCAATCAAAGGTGTCCCACAGACTGTTGAAGGCGACATTTTAAAGCTCTACTCTGCAGCAGGTCAATATTTTGTTAATAAAAGTTTGCCGAAGGCTTCACGTGAGGTGATCTTCTTTGATGGCGAACTATACAAACATATGGCATCACTCCAATCATTAGGCGCTCTGCGTAAAAAGACTAACGCAGATAATACTGACCCAGATCTCAAGTATTACATCTATGACTTATACTTTGGTAAAGATCCAAAGATGTCGTTTGCTGATCGCTTGGATATGCTTCGTGGGATCTCCGAAAAATATACTGCAGCAAATGGTAAGAATACCAGCATCGTATTTGTCGACACATATCTTGCAGCAACCCTCGAGCAAGCAGAAAACTATTACAAGGAATTCTTGAATAATAACTATGAAGGTGCCATGCTTCGTATTCCTGATGCTGCTTATGAACAATCTCCTAACAACTATCATTCGAAGGTACTCATTAAAATGAAACCACGGCATGATAACGAGTTTGAAGTGATCGGTATCGCAGGCGGTGAGTCTAAGGGTAAGGAAGAAGGTGCATTAATGATCATCTGTACAACAGATGATGGTGAGTCATTTACTGTGCAACCGGCTCTTCCATTGTCACAGAGAATAGCCCTCTTTGACAAGTACTCAAAGAATAGACAAGCATTTAAGACTGAGCTATCAGGTAAATATATTAAGGTATATTATGACGACGTCTCAGATGATGGTATTCCTCTTAGGGCAAAGACAAAGCTAGAGGTGCGTAAAGACTTGTAGGTGTCTATCTATAGACATAGAGTGTCAAAATCGACATATCTTTTTTGCTCTACTGCAGATATATATTGGCCGAGTCAGACAAAAATTGAAGCCTGACCAGAACAATAACCTCTTTATTATCGTTATGTCAGGATACAATTATACCGATTTTCAACGTGCCCAAGGCCTTGGTGGTGATCCAGAAAACGTGCTATGGGTGGCTAAACGCTTATCCACTGCCAATTCAAAGATCGACCATGAAACCATGTCCGAATTTTTGCCTTACACGACTCAAATGTCTGAAGGCAGAATGACTCTAATAAGAGACATGACTGGGCGTGGTGGATTTATTCTTGTGACTATTGCACAAGTTTCCCACATGATAAAACTAATTCGCCGCCGTCGTAATTATCTTGCTCAAAACAAGACCTATATTCCGATCGGCCTCAAGGAAGCATTCATTGAGACAAGTCCCTCTTGCGAGGAAATAATCAAATGGAATGTCAAACCAAATCGTTTTATCATTGATGTTGATTGTGCGCTAGATGTGCCAGAGCTGTTTATTGGTGTATCCAAAGAAATAGATAACTTCGAAAGACGTTATAATTTCTTGACCAAAAGCATTAAGCAAGAACATGTTACAGATTTTGTTCAACGTGACAAAAATGTAATGGTGATGCTCGCTTGCCTCACGGAAGCTATGTATGAGAGTCTCAAAGTAATGAAACGCTTATACGGCACAATCGACCACTTAAATGCTGTGGATGAGGGAGTATGCATCAGAGCTACTCATTATACTGCAGATGGATCATTCATCGCTAACCCGAGAAAGTGGTCTTTTCATCTTAACTATAAGAATGTGATCGTCACAAACAACAGAATGGCCAAAGTATTTGGCTGTCTGATTAGAGTGTTTCTTGTGACTTGGTACTTCGGAAAGAAGATCAGTTTCTCTGGAATCACTTCAGATGACATTCCTTCGTCATATAATGACATAGTAAGATTCATTGCAGAAAACGAAGAGTCAGATGAAACATATCCTTGTGCTGCTAATATGTTCGCAAAGAGCAATATCACAGTAAAAAAGATGGCCGAGATGAACCTAAAATGTGACTTCTACGGCAAACATTCTGCTCTCAAAGATCGTGTGTATAGCCCAGAAGACGATGACGATGGTACATTGTACTATGCATCTGTCAACAAAGAAGGCTATACAGATTACTCATATCTGACAGAGGATGAAAACATCCTTGGTCCGTTCGATGATCCAGAACATCAAGCACACGTAGGTGCGCACGGAATTCAATCAATCATTGACATGCAACTGTATGCCACCTCACATAATATTCGTATGCCAGGCTGTACAAAGCCTGGAGAAGATCGTTATTCACAGATCATATCCGTGGGTTACACAGAAATGGATGCAATGGCAACTGTATATAACTACAATAGTCTTCATCCAACAGAAACAATCTTAATAGATGAAAATGACGAAGACGATGATGATGACACCGTAGATATTACTGATGGCAAGAGAACAGCATCACGTGTATCAATAAATGATTCATTCGTGGATGAAGCCATCGACAAAGTACTCGAAAAACACCCTAACTTTGAGTTTAGGTGTATGGTACCGAAAAAAGATGGTTCATTGTTCATAAACTTCGACAGACTCGAGCCGGACACACATGTTTGTGGTCTGTGTGATAGTAAGAAACCTCATGAAAGGGATAATACCTTGTTCATGACTATCAGTGCCGATGACGAAGGAACGAGATTCGCAAATCTCTTCTGCATCAAGTCACAAACAAAAGGAGCCAATCGTAAAAGACAGTGCATAGCTGTTTCCGGAAAAGACAAAGCAACAATGGATGTTCGTATAAAGAAGTCCCTTGACGCAACCAAAAAAAATAGGTACAGTGTTTTGTTCGATGAAACCGATTATACAGGTCAATTCGACGACAACTTTACTTATGTTGTTACTGAAGACAAGCGTAAAATAACGCACAAAGACTTTCTCAGTAGCACAGTAACATACATGCTTGCGGGTATGGGTATAGGTAAAACGGTCACATTGATCGATTTTATCAAGAAACATAAAGACAGAAAGTTCATTATTCTGAGTAATAGAATTGCTCTGACAAATGAAGTTGTGTCTAAAATGAACAAAGCGATGCCAAGCGAAGATGAACACTTTATGTCTTATCAGGACACAAAAGAACGTATCACTAACTTTAATCGTCTTGTAATCCAGACAGAAAGTCTGAACCGTGTGTCTATTGACACAATATCAAAGAGCAATTTCATCCTTATCTTGGATGAATCGGAAAGTATCATCAAGCAGTTTGCGTCTAACACGCATAGAGATAATCTAAACAAAAACATGCTGATGTTCTTCTTCATGATATTCAGGGCCAGAAACGTGATAGCACTAGATGCAACAATGACTATGGCAACACATAATGTGATTAAGTCCGTTATGGACGACTATCACAGACCAAATGTGTCATATACATTCTACAAGAATCAATGTAAGACACAGAACGACACCACTTTCAACATTACCGGGAGCAGAAATTCATGGCTAAGTAAGCTAATGCATTCTCTCAGAAACGGGCATAAGTGTGTTGTCGCGATGAATACAAAAAATGTGGCACGTAGTTTGAAGCTAGCCATAGAAGCCGAGTTCGCGAATAAGATCCGTATCGGTCACTATGATAGTGAAACACTAGCTAGTGTAAAAAGAAAACATTTCTCGAACGTAAACAAGTACTGGAAAGAGTACGACGTGTTGTTGTATACACCTACTGCTGGTGCCGGCATTTCGTTTGAGGAAGCACATTATGACTATCTATTCGGATATTTCGTTAGCGGCTCATGTGATGCAGAATCATGCATCCAATTATTGGGACGTGTTCGTAATATCTCGAAAAAAGAGGCTTACATTTATGTTGATCCAATCAAACAGAATGTACGCACAACGAAAGCTAGTATCATTGCATCTCGATTAAGTACCTTTGCCAAAGACATCAATGGTCCCGGCATAGAAGCAGACAGAATTGGAGATGATGGCTTACTACAATATCGAATGACTCCAAAGTTAGAGTTGCAGTTAACAAATCTCGCAACAAAAAATAGGTCCCGCAAGGATCTGTTCGACAGGATTGTTCGAATCTTGAGTATTTACTGCGACAATGTCAAGCTTTACGTCCCTGAGACGAACATAAAAAGCTATGACTTCACAGTATTTATTGAGAAAAATAAAATATTGTTAGCAGAAGCAATCGATGAAGCGCCACCTATCACAGGTAAGACCTTCAACGAAATCAAAGACAAAAGTATGGCAGGCGACGACATAGGTACTACCGAACGTCGATCTGTTGATAAATACATGCTCGGCAATCTGTATAACATTGAGCAGACGGCCATGAATTACGACTTCATCTTGAAGTTTAACACAGACAAAGAGAAGGAGCATTGCTATAATTTGTGTTCTGTGGCAAATCCAGGTGATTTGCAAGAAAGCATTGGTCTGATGACAGGTGCCAGACGTGCTAATCTTATAAACAAAACTCGTGATCTGAGCAACATGCTAATGGACACGAATATTATAAGCAAGATAGATCCTGTTATCGACACAATAAAGTTATTGACGATGATTGGGGTGAACACAATCAAGAAAGCATTAACTGTTTACTTGGACGAATACTACTATCGTCGCGAGGAGATATACGACATATGCGATTCTCTTGTTGGAAAGCTCGAAAACAAATCATTGACTCGACTTCTGAGCAAGAGGCTATTCAATGAAACGGCTGAAACATTCGCAGAAGCGCTTGGTAAATTCTTGAAGGAACTTCTCAAAGTTATCTTCGGTATGAATGTTGTATGTGATAATGTCAAAGTCATCATTTACAGACGAACTGATTATGAATACCAATCAGACATTATGGATAGAGCCAAGTCAACCGAGCCTCGTCCAAAGATGATGGCGATGAAGACATTGCTACCAGTGTATTATTACGATAGATTCTTGGACGAAGAGTCTGCAGGATATAATGCGTATGTAGATCTTGCCGACGACGAGGAAGAATATTCTATCGGCGATATTGCACAGATCAAAAAGTATGCAGATGATCATATCATTTGCGCTGCTGATTGTGCACGCGAAAACAATATCACAGATTACGTTGACACTAATCCATTCCGTGGATTAGCTGACGCATACTAAAACAATCATATGTACAAACATAAGCCTGTGGGGGGGGCGATGTATGCAATACAAAAAATAAAATTGTTGCCTGTGGGAGGGCATAGATTTTTTTGCTGATGGGCTGTTGTTAGTCATCGCTGCAGACGATCATGACATCGGACATTTCGTAGACATTACGATTAACACTGTCCCCGAAGTTATCATTGATAATAACGTATTCATTTGAAGCAAGTTTCCACGGCCCGATAAATAATTTTTCGATTTCGGATAATTTATCCATGCTACTTGTGTCGGTCATCATTACCTTGTATTTGGCATCCCTATAGTTGACATTAATATCTCCGGCATAGAACATTGACTTTAATTTTCCCGACAAGATTTTACACACGAGAAATTCATTAGCCGCATGGAATGCCAATGCATCTTCAAACTCCCAGACACTTATGATATTGCTCCACATAGTTCCGTGACCTGACATTAGTCCGCCATATTTATCCAATACATATATCTCACAACATTCTGTATTATTGGCATCAAAATCAACTGCAACTATATAGTGTTCTGTTGTATAGACCTTAATAAAATTACCTACAGCGACAATGTTGCCATTTATCTTGATACTCTTTGTTGAAATCTTCGTATTATTAATAACAAAAGACATTCTTTTTTTGAATGTTTATCTTCCGTGGGATCAATTTTGGTCGCGAATACATGTTTAACTTTTTTGCGTCAACAAAAGATATATCTGCTATGCAAGAACCAATAATTGTTGCATATTACAGTACGATAAAACAGACCATCACAAAGAGATATTATATTGTTGGTAGCACTGACAAAAATAAATCTGTGTCAGAGTTATCAGAGAAATACGGTCGTTATGTGAAAGCCAAAGAACAGGAACTACTCGCAATGTTTTCTGTTGCGGGATCATCAACACACACGATCTCTGGAATAGCGGGCGGCGCGGACGCAACAACAGATGATTTATTCGCCGATATTGACCTTGACGCAGCATTTGATGTCGAACCTGAGGTGTTTTCCCTCAAAGAAACATTGCGAGCACAACAACAGTCAACTACATCAGGTGCGTTGCTCCCGTCTTATACAGCCCTATCAAAAAGTCTGCCAAATGAAATAATCACAAGTGAAGTGCGAGTGTATCCATTCGATAGACTCTATGATTTGGCGCAAAAAATAAGTATCATCACAGGGATTCCATACTACAGACTACATATGGATTATATAGATCCTAACGGTGGAGTAAAAGGCACATATAAATTATTTGCTGGCGGACCATATGACACAAGTATCACAACATACAAACCTGACGGCAATAATATTACTCTGAGTAATGGCATCTTTGTCGACAAATATGTCTATGACATAAAGACAGACACAAAAGTATATGTCACAGATACATTTAGTGTTGCACAAGGTATAAAATATATTCTTGTGTCAGACCTAAACGAAATCCTAAGCCTAATACAATTAGATGACCAATATAAGATCGATTTGGTGTATTATGGCATCGTTCTGAAATATTGGCCACAGATAACCACAGAAGTATTTAAAGATTACATCCAAAATGAATCACGTCTAGGAATCAAGTACCCGGAATTAGCACGAGACATGGTATACATCAAAAGTCAATATCAATCAGAGAGGCAACATCTTGGCAACATTAACCCAGAAGAAGAAGCACATATCGGTAATATATTAACAAGTATTGGTAGATGTTTGGTAAGTGGTTCTGCTCCAGGTCCCCTTAATTTGCGTAATATTTTTGATTCTCTCGCAACGAATGAATCTACCAGTCGCGTGCATATACCTGAGATACATTACTTTATAAAGGATGGCTCGAAGACTGTGCAGCTCACAAAATTACATCATGGTTTGCGTTCACGCGGTATACCAAATCAACAAGTTTTGAAGAATGGTGTCACAGTGTTGATTACTAAAGGCATCGATGTGATGTATTTCGCTCTTCACCCAAATGGCAAGTGGTATTTTAAGGCTGTATTTGCCGAAGAAGATTTCATGACGTTTGATAAAATAAAATCGTTTGTCGAGTCATATGTACATCCAATTATTGCCACAATAAATAAGATTGGCTTAAAAGGATCACCTGCAGGACCAATCGTAATCAAAGATCTAGAATATGATCATATCTCTGCCGGATTATTTTGGAAGAAGATCATCACAGAAACCCAGTTTAAAGAACTCATTAAAAGTATGGATGAATACGTAACTGCTGGAGTAATAGGACAGTATAACATCATTAACACAGTAAAGGATTCACAACTGTACATATTTAAGAAGGGCACGTATCAGTTTGATGGTACCTTAATAGACAGAGTATTGATTAAGGCTGGTAAAGGCGAGCTCAAAAACCAGTTTAACTATTTGGTAAACCCGTTAGTCAGAAGTAAATGGATAGAGTTGTATTCCGGAAGAGTAATTCGTGTAACACATAGATCATCAGACATATACATTGAGATTCAGGATGCGCAACAACAGGAGTTTATCATGTTCAAAGGTTTGATCACGCACATTTTGCGTAAGTCCGGTATCAAAGAAACTGGGCTAATGAACATCAAGAACAATTTGGAAAAATCAAAAGAGCAAGACCCAGTACTCTTTAACCTGAAGAAGGCAGGATATCCTGTTGTGTATGCCAGAATCTGTCAGAAGAAAATGCAGCCAATAGTATATCAAGAATCTGAGTACTCATCTCTCGGCGAAGGAACAAAAAAGAAGCTTGTGAAGTATAAAAATTTTACATACAACAAACCCGCATATTATATGTGTCCTGGCAATACATATAAGTACCTAAATTTTATTGCTGGTGTACATCCAGCCGGCTATTGTCTACCATGTTGTTTTAAAACGCCTATCTCAGATAGAGAACGTAAGGCAAAACAAATATTTGAGTCGTGTACAACAAGGTTCCGTGGCCCTGATGATTTAGTAAGTGACTCCCGCCATATATTGGCAACAAATAAAGTGCTCGATTCTGGACGTATTGGACATGTGCCGGAGGTATTCAAAAAAATAACGCCACGAGATACATTTATGCTCGGCATTACTCAGTATTCACGAAGTATATTCTGTCCAATGTTATCTGTCGGTGCCATTGTGTTGCAGGAAACTCGTGGCAAGTTCATACCAAAATCACAGGATCCTGTGGACTATTTTATCTCAGAATTATATGAACGACTCAAAACAAAAGGTAAGGTATTTATGCCGGATCTCGATCCTGATGATCTTTTACGAACATTAGGTAGAATGTCTGGAATGCAAAATGATTCTGTTGATTGGAACCTTGTTATCACGCGCGCATTACTTGTGTTCTGGGGCATTACAGTAATTTTCTGTGATTCTCAAGAAATAGATTTGCCGACTGCAGGCAGTGTGACAGATAAGATTGTACTTGTTATCAAGCGAATGTACTCTAGAGAAAGTTCCGTGAATAATGCAGGTCCGGCATGGTATCCAGTATGTAAAGCCGATGAAAACTACTTCAAGACAGGTAACACGAATGGCATCATTTTCAGTCTGTCAGAAGAATTAGATATATTATCTGAATCACTGGAACATTACGATCGTGAGCAAGAAAGCAATGTAAACAAACGGCCAGGCGCAGATGCTATTATCAAATTCTTGGGGACAGTGGGTACATCAAACAAAAAACCACAGTATACAAAATATATCGGCCGTAAGAATAAAGTTTATGGTATCAGCTTCGAGTACAACTCCAAAGAATTGTTTATCGTAACAGATTATTCTGACTATTCTTCTGGTAAAGAACGTATTTCATTTGATCATCCAAAGTTCGTCAATGACCCCGTTACATTAAAGAAATTCTTTGATGCATTTGACATGCCAGGTTATCTGCGTTTCGAAGCCAGTAAAGTGTATCGTGACAAACAAACGAATGAGTTTATTGGGGTGTTAGTTAATGACATACAAATTGCACATACGCCGATCATCGAAAGTCCATTCATGCGTCGAGAATGGTCTCCAGAATCTAGAATTCTAGATATTGATTATGACATAAACACAGTGAATAAATATCTGTTGGCGGGACAGAGCTTAGTAGAAGATCTACGAGTGGCACGTGCATTATACAAGTATTATTTGTATGATCTAGTGCTAATGCAGGTTGTACGTGAAATGAATGCTATGCGAGATCCTGAAATTAAGCGTCGTCTGACAGAAGCCTTCTCAGCAAAAACGCCGGTGTCTACCATATTGAAAGGTTTAACAGATATAGTTCCTCGTGGCAGTACTGATTTCGAGAAAATAGTATCCAGTATAGATGCATCCCGCAAAAATAAAACGCCGATGATCACTGAAATTCTCGCAACAAAATATTCTTGGGACGAAAAATACATGCAGACCTCTGTAAACATTTCTGGCATCAAGGAATTCATCAACAAGACATGTGTACGTGGTAATGTGTCAGTAAGTTCATTCCCTAATGTATATGAACCGTGCACGAAAAAAGAAGCATATTGTCAAGACAGTATTTTAGTTGTTGACTGTGATGATTCATTTTGGGAGGCGTTACCTGAGTTGATTGTTGATGATATGACTAACCCAGTGAAAAAAGAATATCTTATCGATCGTATGTATTATGATAATATTATTGATGAATATTCGTACCACATTTCTCCTAACGAAGGATTGTTCATCAAGAAAAAATAATACTTATGCATCAACAGCCACTGTTGATTATTATCGATTTACTCAATAATAGATTTTAATGCCTTTAATGAATTTACGCGAGATGCATTTTCCATGTCGATAGATTCATTGATTACTTCATATGAAATATCGCGGAGATTGATGTTATCGTCTTTCTGAATCTTTACCAATTGATTTTCTGGGACAAGATCTGCTTTGGAGAAAGACTTATATCTACGACCAGAGAAAACTGGTGTTATAGGCTTTGTCATACAAACAACGCCTGTCGTCTTTGTGACTGCGTCAATAATGATTTCAGTTGTAGCATCAGTCGCACGTTTTGGGATATACAGACTGATATCAAGAACCATGTTTTCATTGACATTCTTGAATGAAGTCTTGTAGATGATATCTTTTTCGTACAACTTAATCAAGATGTAGACACCAATCAATAATGGATCTGTGTTACTCAAACTAAGTCTATGCTTGCGTGATCTCATAAAGTAGAAACCTGAAGTAAACAATCTTTCGGCTTTGATACCTAATTTTTTCATGATTTCTCCTCTAGTAGTTGGTTGCAATGATGACAAATTGACTGTCTGCAACTTAATCTTATAACATTCTTCAACTGAACGAACTGTTCTTGCCCTGTCTACCAGGAATTTTCTGTCTTCTGGTTTAACAGAAGGTTTCAATACAAATGTATGTTCGAAAGTTGGGCCTGGTGTAAGGATTTCTGAATCCTTGTATTCAGGGTTAGAAATGCATTCATCATATTTTTTGTGAACAATTTCAATTCCCATGCCCGACAGACATTCTTTACAACGAACAAACTGGATATTGACAAATGTACCATCGTTACGAGATACTTTTTTGCAGCAGTCACAATAAATTGCTCGTACTGCATTCAATCCATTTACTGTGTAAGGTCTGGATGAGGTTTGATTATAGTATTCTGTAGGATCAATGACTTTTGTGCCCTTGATTTTCAAGATTCCAAGACCACGATCAGAGTATTTTGCGATACGCAAAGTGGTAGTATGCAATCCAAGAACACAGTAACCTGATGAAATCGAGTTAAGCATCTGTTTAGATTTAGTGACCTTGACAATGTTATCGTTCAAGAATTCGAAGCAACCACGGCAGATATCGAAGTCATAGAAACCGTAAACATTGGTTTTAATGGCTGCATTCTGTCTGATAAACTGATACTTGCTTGTACCGATTTCGAACTCATAACAAACCTTGTTGAGGATTGTCTTTTTTTCGTTGAACTGAATTGCTCTAGCATTGATCATAAGATATGTATCAATGTCGTTGCTTACGAACTTCGAGCCAGTTGCGGTATTTACCAAGTCATAAAACACGGTAAACATGCAACTTCCGGATATAATAATATCTGTGTACTCGAGCTTACGCAAGATGAATTTATTTATCTTGGTATCGAATATCTCGACATAGAACGATCCTGCGAAGAGGTCATTTTGTATTTTTTTGATGGCAGCGATAGACTCTTCTAATGGCTTTCGTGTAATAGTACACTTGGCTGTAGATATGCATTCGGCTTCATACAAAATCTTTGCTGGCTCGACACTAGATAATTTACTTACCTGAGAGTCGTTCAAACAAATGAGTTCTTGGTCATATTCTAGTCCCACATCGACATAGTCAACATTGTGTCCGATACTCTTGTTGACGTTATCAACGAGAATCTTTGAGTATTGAGCGTTGTCGGTGATGGTGATAGACATGATTATACTACCAAAACTAAGCTTTCAATTTTAGGCAATATACCAGCCACTAAGTATACTAACACAAGATATGGTGGAATTGTATTATCTCATGACAAACGATCTGCGGCTACATGATAACAAGTCGCTAGATGCTTTTTTGAAATACTCTGGCGCCATGAGCACAAAAGCAGTATGCTTTGTTTTTGATCCCGAGCAGGCCGACCCACAACAAAATGCATTTTTTAATAAGCGCGCATTTGGTGTGTTCCATGCTGCAGTAATCCAGATAACACATATCTTAGAGACGCATCACATAACTGTCGAGAAACATAGGACGTATGATTTCTTGAAAAATAAGACCGTTATTATGTCTAGCGATGTATCACCATTTGCCAGACAACGTTTGGCATATATCGAATCAATCGCGTCCAAGGTATGTGTATATGACAACAAACATCTTGCATCTGAGCCAAAGAAAAAATACAAGGTATATAGTGCCTATTATAAGTCAGTGATACCAGAGTTACTTGACGTGGAAACAAATAAATATAAAACCTTGCGGAAAAAAGAAAGTGACAAATTTCCGAAACCAAAACTATACTCAGACGCTCTTAAAATGCTCTCTGGATTTAACCCAGAGCAATATTATCGTACGAGAAAAGCTTCAGTCTTAACAAGAAGTGGCTCTACAAATGTATCATGGGCAATATCTCGTGGTATAGTTTCTGTTAGAGAGGTGTATGAACACTGTCGCAAGGAATGTCTTAGGTATGCCGAAGAAGGCATCAAAGCCATGGATATGCTTGTTCGTGAATTGATTTTCCGTGATTTTTACTCGCGTGCAACATTGTGGTTTACAAAGAAATATGGTGATGTTTTGACACACCAAAACAAAGTACACTGGAAAATAAAGACAATGTCACAATACATCAAAGCTGTAGATGATGCGCCAGAAGTTATACAGGTGATCTATAAAGCCCTTATGAAAACAGGTCAGATATCGAACTACGGTAGAATGTTATTTGCTACATGGACATATGACATAGGCGCTGACTGGCATCTGGGAGAGAAATTATTTGCACAGGAATTATTAGATTACGACTATTCTAGCAATCATTGGAATTGGGCTCATCATAGCATTCAAGGTCTCAATCATCAGTGGCCAGGCAAAAAATATAAAATAGACAATGTTACATTGTACGCCTAAATTCAATAGAATGGACTGTTGCTACCGAGATATTCGGTAAGAAGGTCATAGATGATCTTGGCAAAGTTATCAATAACAAACTTATATGCCTCTTTATCATCATACTCGATACCTAAGAGAGTATTGTATGCATCTAATCTGATTGCGATTTCTGTGAGGTCATTTGGATCCAAACAATCATATGCGGTGTATTCATTGATATATGTTTTGATGGCATTGACATTAATTTTTTTGTATGTTCTGTATTTCAGATCATATGTGAAAGATCTCAGTTGACCATACCATGCATCTGCAAGATAATACATTTTATCGAGGATGGTATTCTGTAGGACCGGATATTCAGCAAGAGCATTAGCGCATGCTTTAAGTGTCCTGATAACTACAACACATGAATGGTTTGTTATATCCCAATTATCGATTTCATTAATGCGAGATTCATAGATCGCCTTTATTGTGGCAAAACTACAGAATTTGGGGTCAATATAAAGCATGATTTCTGACGGAAGTTCGCCAAAATCATTGACATCAATAGTAAAAGAGCAGCCAATTAGAAACACATTAATTGATCTGAGTGATCTTTGTTTTGGACTGGCTGCCTGCTGGACTACCTCAGAATCACTTGCTTGATTTGTTTCACTTGTTGTACTTGTTTGATTTGTTTCATCAATACTTGCTTCATATCTTTTGATGATATTATTAGTCAAAGCATCGATATCAATCGACTCTTTGATTTGATTAAGTGCATTAATGATAGCTGTTCTGATTTCTTCGTCGATGATAGTCTTGATGGTAGAGTTGAGCATGTTGTTTGTGATTATCGTTTCTTAGGGTTCAATTTTAAGACATCAGTAAGGCAAAAAATAATATAAAGAAGATCGCAATTTATTCTACGAAGATAAATCTATCACCTTTGAAATGTTCGCGCATGTAATTAAGGATGCTATCAGTAATAACGCCCAAGATACTGTTATCACTCAATGCGATATCGCACAACTTTTTGTATACTTCAAATTTATGTGCGATTTCAGAATGATCATTTTGTTCTGCATCAAATGCAGGGTCAGTTTCTAGATAACTGTAATATTCGACCATTATTTTGTCGGTGGTGTACTTTAATGGAAGATATTTCTTGAGGCACAAATTTGTGTCAATGAGGATTGGATAGAATTTATCTATGGCCAATCTCTTAAGACGATCAGTATCATTTGTGTTATTGGTGATCTTACACATTTCATCTAAAAGCCGTAAGTTGCTTTTTTTTGATATATGTCTACAATCGAGTACCTCTTTTTCGGCATCATTAATACGATTCTCATAAAGAGCAGCAAACAAATCTTCGTTGAATCCGAACATTGCAATACCATTAAGATAGATATCGGTTGGAAGCCCTGATTCGAGTAACTCGAAATGAAATTGTCTCATTTCACCATCCTGGAGAGTAACCCGGACCTTGGTCTTGGCTGGCACCGGAATGATTGTTGGTGGGTTTGGTAATGTTACTACCACGGCTTGTTCCATTTCACCGATTCTAAGACCTTTGGTATTATCCAAGCGTTTAAGAACGGTGTTCATGAGATTATCAATGGATTCTTCGCTAGTGATTTGTTCAGCAATACTTTTAAGGTGTTCTTGAACGGCATGACGAACGACAAACTTAACGTTATTTGTTGAATAAGACATGTTGATTATAATTCGACTAATGGGTATCAATTTTAAAAAATTAAAGTATAGTGTTTACTGGAAGCGCAATTAACAAGATAGTATCGCAAAGCTGACCATATATATGTTCATATACTCTGGTTGTATTGACACGATCTACACGATACATCTCTAATACTGTGTTATAGGATGATATACGTGAACGAAGTTCATTTCTATCTTTCAGGATGATGTCTTCTTTGCCAAGTTCTCGTTCTATAGTTTCCAGATCGATAGTCTTACTCAGATATTTATATGATCCGTTCAAGATGCATTTGATATTAGCATATCTTGATTGAACATGTTCATTAATCACAGACATGAAATCTTGCATTATATCTGGACTAGGAATATGTTCGATCAGAGCCTTGGAAAATGTTAGAATTATCGTATCTTTTTTGTTTGCTGCCCAAACAGATTCAAACAGATTCTTTAGGGCGCGGGGCTCTCCAGAGTTAATTATATCAACTATCTGTGTGTTTGACCATGTTTTATCCATGTCAAGCTGTATGCCGGACTGAAGTCTGTGCGGGGCAAATGGATACTGGATTTCAACAGAATCATCGTACATAATTTTCAGACAGTTCGTCTGTTCTGCTTGTGTGTCAGGATTTAGCCCTTGTTCTAAACGATTGAAAATATGTGAAATTCTTTCTTCTACTGCAGCTCTGATATAAGTTGGTGTTGGCATAGACATTATTGTTTATATTGTCAATCAAATGACTTCAATTTTGTGTTGCATCGAAAGAATAACCAAAAAAATAAGAACTACATATGATGGAACGGATTAGCAGAACCTAGATACATATCGATGTTTCTAATAAGATTGTCAGAGAATTTACAATAGTTAGGTATCATATTTGTGTTGCTAGAAATAGTATTTCGGTAATGATTATAATATTTCATTCCGCTGATAATATTTTCATACAAACCAGCAACTGTGTTACCAGCATCACTATATGTGAAAATGTCTATCTCATTCTGTAACTCAGAAATATCGAAATTACACTCTTTATTTGCTCCGAGAATTCCGTAAATGTCGCACAGACATGGAAATCTGTCGCGTGCCATCATACACATAACTCGTGACAAAATGATTCTTTCACTGTAGTTTATGTTAGTCTCAATCAACGCGCACATAGTTCTGAGTACAGAGGTTATGTTTGTGTCGCTTGGTTTCCAAGCTAATAACGAGTTAAGATCCATTACACTAGCATATTTAATTACATCTGTACATAGATCTTTGTGACAAATATTTAGGGTAAAGTTATCAGGTAAAAGAGATAGAGTATTCACAGAAATAGGGGTGATGATGTTATCAATTGTCTTGCAATATACAACTGTATACATGCTTTTTGTGGATTGTTTACTGATGTATAGATTATCTAATCTATCAGAAATTTTTTTGATTGCGGACATTGAGTTGTTTTGAGTCATATTAACTAAATCGATTGAATGGATGAATGTAATCTTCTGCCCTGAGAATCAATTTTAGTACATAAATACGCCTGACACCATTCCAGATGAAACGTTATCTGGAATCTTTGGATAGCATCTCTTATCAGAATTGCTGAAGAAGTATCCTTCGCAGTTACCTAAGCCCCAACATAACTTCTCACATGCAGCGAGATCAGCTACATTAGCAGCCGTGCCTGGAAGATCGTGGCCTGGGAAATCTCCAGATTGTCTGATGAAACCACCTGTGCCAGGATTTAGCATACCAAATGTACCATCTGCATTGGTTGGTTTCTTGACCCAACAATTCTTTGAAGTCGGATCATAAGTTGCTGTGATTGATCCCATCGATCTGGCCAACACTCCACATGATGCAAAATCTGCAGTATTAGGATTGGTATATGAATCATTACCTGACCATGACTTTCCTGTCATGGTAATCCATGCATCATTCTTTTGTTCACCATATGGTGCACGATATGTTGTATTTTTTGGAGCAACTGATGGCGGTGTAGATGTAGATG
>Ga0207836_1000074_pt1 | contig 32923 bp, 32 predicted proteins | sample LuqExpMetageno18_FD_187776 | JGI IMG/M metagenome (GOLD analysis project Ga0207836, IMG submission 187776) | Tropical forest soil microbial communities from Luquillo Experimental Forest, Puerto Rico - Sample 18 (SPAdes) | ecosystem: Environmental > Terrestrial > Soil > Tropical forest ...
CTCTCCACGGTGAACTCCCCGTCGGCGCCGGACTCCCAGCGCACGCCGGCCTCGGGGGCCTCGCCGGCGCGGCGCGAGCGCACCTCGACGCGCTCGGCGAGCGGGTCGAGCAGCGGCTCCACCTCGGCGTTGCGGCCGGAGCCGAACCGCAGCTCGAGCACCTCGCGCGACGAGTACTGCCGGATGAGCTCGGCCGGGCTGCCCTCGGCCATGATCCGGCCGTGGTCGACGACGACGAGCCGGTCGCAGAGCTGCTCGGCCTCGTCCATGTAGTGGGTGGTCAGCACCAGCGTGGTGCCGCGCTCCTTGAGCCGGAACAGCCGGTCCCACAGCACGTGCCGGGCCTGCGGATCCAGGCCGGTGGTGGGCTCGTCGAGCATGAGCACGCGCGGCTCGTTGACCAGCGCGCGGGCGATCGTCAGTCGCCGCTTCATGCCGCCCGACAGGTCGTCGGTCTTCGTCTTCGCCTTCTCCTCGAGCTGCGCGAAGGAGAGCAGCTCGGCGGCGCGGCGGTGCGCCTCGGCGCGCGGGATGCCGAAGTAGCGGGCGTAGACGACGAGGTTCTCGTGGACGGACAGCTCCGTGTCGAGGTTGTCCTCCTGCGGCACCACGCCGAGCCGCGCCCGGATCGCGGGGCCTTCGGTGTCGGGGTTCAGCCCCAGCACGCGCAGCTCGCCCGACGTCCGCTGCGACACAGCGCCGATCATCCGCATCGTCGTCGACTTGCCGGCGCCGTTGGGGCCGAGCAGGCCGAACGCCTCGCCGGGCGCGACCTCGAAGTCGATGCCGTCGACGGCGACGAGGTCCCCGAATGTCTTGGTAAGCGCGCGGGCCTCGATGACGGGGGTTGAGGTCACGGTCATCGAGCCTAGGGCGAGTCGCGGACGGGCGTCGCGGCCATTTCCGGCCGCCCGACGAAGCAACGCCGGACCGCCGACCCTAGGCGTCCAGCCGCGCCAGCAGGCCGGCCCGCACGGCCGGCCACTCGTCGGCCAGCACGGAGAAGTACGCGGTGTCGCCGCGCGTGCCGTCGGGGCGGACGCGGTGGCTCCGCAGCACGCCCTCGGGCACGGCCCCGAGCCGCAGGATCGCCGCGATGGAGCGGGTGTTCGCCGCGTCGGAGCGCAGCGCCACCCGGGCGCAGCCCCACTCGTCGAACGCCTGCGTGAAGAGCGCGAGCTTGCAGGCCGGGTTGACCCGCGAGCCCCACACGCGCCGCGCGTAGTACGTGAACCCGATCTCGATGCGCGCCATCGCCGGCACGTGGTCGTAGAACGACGTCGAGCCGATCACGTCGCCGCCGTCGGAGAGCACCGCGAAGGCGGTCCGGCCGGGGTCGTCGTGCGCGGCGCGGACGAGGGCGAGCACGTCGTCGGCCGACCGGGGAACCGGGCTCGTCATCCCCGCCCAGAGCCCGTCGTCGATGAGGGCGAACAGCGCGGGGGCGTGTGCGGGCTCCAGGGGGACGAGCAGGATCCCGGGCGCCGTCAGGACGAGGTCGTGGTGCATGCGCCGATTCTCACGCCCTGGCCCGGTGCCGGGCCCGGTGAGCCAGCGCGCGCCCGACGAGCCCGACGACGAGCACGCCGGCGCCGATCGCGATCGCCTTCACGGGAAGGGACAGCACCAGCGCAGCGCACGCCACGATGCCGACCGCCTGCACCCAGCGGGGGCTCATGCGCTCCGCGCCGCGCTGCGTCCACGCCGCCGCGTGACCGATGCCGTAGTAGACCAGCACCCCCAGCGACGAGAACGCGATGACGCCCGCGAGGTCGACGGTCAGCGTCAGGACGACGACGACCACGCCGATCACCACCTCGGCCACCCACGGGACGGCATGCCGCTCCCCCACGCGGGCCAGCGGCGCGGGCAGCTCGCGGTCGCGCGCCATGGCGAACGCCGTGCGGCTGACGCCCGCGAGCAGCACCAGGAGCGACCCGGCCGCCGCGACGACCGCGGCGCCGCGGACCCAGGGGACGAGCCCAGGCGCCACTGCCCGCGCGGTGTCCGCCAGCGGCGCGCTCGAGGCGCCCGCGCCCGAGGCGCCGAGCGTGCCGATCACCGCGACACCCACCAGCAGGTACACCACCGCGGTGATGCCGAGCGCCCACCGGATCGCGCGCGGGATCGTCGTGCGCGGCTCCGTGACCTCCTCGCCCAGGGTTGCCACGCGGGCGTACCCGGCGAACGCGAAGAAGACGATGGCCGCGCCCTGGAGCACGCCGTGCACGCCGCCGGCGGGCAGGCCGTGGGGGAGAGCGCGGGAAGGCTCGCCTCGGACCAGCCCGAGGACGACGAGCGCGAGGAGCACGACGAGCACGGCCGCGAGCAGCACACGCGCGACGCGGGCGGTGCGCTGCACGCCGAGGAGGTTGACGGCCACGAGCACCGCGACCACGGCCGCGGCGATCGGCCGCCGCCACGGCTCGCCCACCAGGTACGTCGCCACGGTCGTCGCCATCGCCGCGCACGAGGCGGTCTTCCCGGCGACGAAGCCCCAGCCGGCCACGAACCCGGGCCACTCGCCGAGGCGCGCGCGGCCGAACGCGTAGTTGCCGCCGCTCGTCGGCATCGCGGCGGCCAGCTGCGCTGTCGACGTCGCGTTCGCCCACGCGACGAGGCCCGCCAGGACCACGGCGACGAGCACCGCGTCGCCGGCGGCCGCGCTCGCCGGGCCGAGCACGACGAAGACGCCCGCACCGAGCATCGACGCGAGCCCGACCACGACGGCGTCGCCGGTGCCGAGCCTGCGGGCGAGCTGAGCCACGCCGTGAACGCTACGTGACGCGGTCGGCCGGGAGGATCACTCGGCGGCGGCGTGCCTCTCCTGGACGAGCGCCCAGATCCTGCCGGCGTTCACGGTCCAACCGACGCCGAAGATGCGCGGGCCGATGACCGGCGCGACCGGGTTCCACCAGCGCTCCTTGGCCCGTGCCAGCGTCGGCCTGCGGAAGTCGTAAGGGACCACCACGGCGATCTTGCCGTTCCACGCGCGCTCCGCCTGGGGCAGTCGCAGCTCCTTGACGATCGCGGCGATCGAGAGCCCGATCGAGATCAGCGTGATGATGCGCTGCAGCCCGCCCGGCTTCTTGCGTTTCTGCGCCCGCCTTGCAGCGCCCATGTCGGCCTCCTCGCGTTCGTCGTCGGTGCCGCTCACATCGTGGCCCTGTCGACCGCGCGCGTCTCGTCGGAGCGACGACGCGCCGCCGCCGGTCGCGAGGCCCGACGCGGTTCACTGTGCGATGTGACGACGGCACAGCGGATCAGCAACGCGCTCGACACCCCCGCGTGGGTGCGGATCGGGGCGGCGACGGTCGTCGGGCTGCTCGTCGGCGCTCTCCTCGGGTGGGCGTCGTGGCCGGCCGCGACGCTCGGCGGCTGGGCGGCGGCCGGACTGGTGTTCGTCCTGTGGACCATGCTGGTCGTGGTGCCGATGGACGCCGGGGCGACGTCGGAGCATGCGCTGCGCGAGGAGCCCTCGCGCGTGATCGGGCACGTGATCATCCTGCTCGCGGGGGTCGCGAGCCTCGGCGGGGTCGTCATCGTGCTCGTCGGCGGCGGCCTGAAGAACCAGCCGATCACCGGGACGGCGGTGCTGTCGGCGATCGTCGCCTCCTGGGCGACGACGCACGTGGCGTTCGCCCTCCGGTACGCGCGGATGTACTACGGCGAGCCCCGGGGCGGCATCGACTTCCACCAGGCCGAGCCGCCCCGGTACACGGACTTCACGTACATCGCCGTGACGGTCGGGATGAGCTTCGCGATCTCCGACACCGACCTGGCCGCGTCCGCATTCCGCCGCGTGGCGCAGATCCACGCGCTCCTGGCGTACATGTTCGGCACGGTGATCGTCGCGCTGCTGGTCAACCTGGTGGCGGGCCTGGCGCAGTAGCCGGCTTTCGCCGCCGGCACCCAGACGCCGAACGCACCCCTATTCGTTGAGCGCACACCTTCCGCGCGCATACAGCGTGTGCGCTCGGCGTACAGGCGTGCGCTCGGCGGCTAGAGGGGCTTCGCGAACCAGTACAGGCGGCCCTGGTGTGGCCAGACCTCGCCCACCGGCGCCACGATGCGGTAGCCCGACGAGAGGTACAGCTGCATCGCCGGGAGCTGCCGGTAGCCCGTCGAGAGCGTCAGGGTCGACATCCCCCGGGCGCGGGCCTCCGCCTCGGCCTCGCGCAGCAGCAGCCGCGCCACGCCCCGGCCGCGCGCCGCGGGCAGCACGAGCAACCGCTCCAGCTCGCCCCACTCGGCGGGGCGGCCCCCCGGCGCGACGGACAGGCTGAGCGTGCCGAGCGGCTCGGCGCCGTCGCGGACCACGAGCACGACGAGCGACCGGGACGCCTCTGCGGCGTCGGCGGCGGCCAGCGTCTCGTCGTTCGCGAAGTAGCCCACCGGACCGTAGAAGCCGCGCAGTGTCTCGGCCATGGTCCGGCGCAGGGCGACGGCCTCGTCGTCCATCCAGGCCAGGCGGTCGACGACCAGCCCGTCGACGCCGTTCTCCCCCGGGCCGCGGTCGGCCACCGCGGCGTTCAGGTCCTTGGCGAGGCACCGCGACGTCGTCACGTCCTCGTAGGGCGCGAACCGGTTGATCGGCACGTAGCCCGCGGACAGGTAGAGCCCGAGCGCGGAGGCCTGCAGCGCCCCGGTCTCGAGCACCAGCCGGGTCAGCCCGTGCGTCGGCGCAGCCGCCTCGAGCTCCTCGAGCACCCGCCGGGACAGGCCGCGGCCGCGGTGCGAGGGCACGACGAACATCCGCTTGAGCTCACCGGTCGCCTCGCCGAGCTCGGGGGCGTCGCGCAGCGCGCCGCACGCGACCGGCACGTCGCCGTCCCGCAGCAGCACCATCGCGACGATGCCGTCGCCGGTCATCTCGTGCCCGATGTCGTCGTCGCCGTAGAGCTCCCGGAGCTCCGCCTGCTGGGCGGCGCGCAGCACCGCGGCGTCGGGGTGGTCCCAGCCGACGAGGCCGGCCTGCGTCACGCGACGAGCGCGTTGAGCACGGACGTGAAGAACGCCAGCCCGTCGGTGCCCGACCGCGGTCCGTTCGCGCCGTCGGGCCCGAAGCCGGGCTCGACCGCGTGCTCCGGGTGCGGCATGAGGCCGACGACGTTGCCCTTCTCGTTGCACACACCGGCGATGTCGCGGCGCGACCCGTTGGGGTTCCAGCCCGAGTAGCGGAAGACGACCCGGCCCTCGCCCTCGAGCTCGTCGAGCGTGCGCTCGTCGCACACGTACTGGCCGTCCTGGTTCTTCAGCGGCACGGTGATGCGCTGCCCGCGGGCGTAGTCGCGCGTCCACGCGGTCTGGTTGTTCTCCACCACGAGCTCCTGCTCGCGGCAGACGAAGTGCAGGTGGTCGTTCTTGATCATCGAGCCGGGCAGCAGGTGGGCCTCGGTGAGGACCTGGAACCCGTTGCAGATGCCGAGCACCGGCAGGCCGCGGCCGGCGGCCTCGACGATCTCGCCCATCACCGGGGCGAACCGGCTGATGGCGCCGGCGCGCAGGTAGTCGCCGTAGGAGAACCCGCCGGGGAGGATCACCGCGTCGACGCCGCGCAGGTCGGCGTCGGCGTGCCACAGGCTGACGGCCTCGCCCCCGGCCAGGCGCACGGCGCGGGCGGCGTCCCGGTCGTCGAGCGTGCCGGGGAAGGTGACGACGCCGATCTTCCCCATCAGGCCTCCCCGTCGGCGACGTTGACGACGTCCTCGATGACCGGGTTGGACAACACGTGGATCGCGGCCTCGCGGGCGGCGGCGATGACCTCATCGGTCACCGGCCCCTCGACGCTCAGCTCGAACCGCTTGCCCTGCCGGACCGCGGTGAACTGCCCGAACCCGAGCCGCGGCAGGGCGCCGGCGACGGCCTTGCCCTGGGGGTCGAGGATCTCGGGCTTCGGCATGACGTCGACGACGACCAGTCCCACAGCAGTCTCCCGGGGCGCGGCGTTGGATTCGGTGGTCATCCTAACGGCGGCGCGTCACCGGGCTCGGGGTTGCCCGGCGCCGGCCGGAGCAGCGACCGGCGCCGGGAGCGTCAGGCGACCGGCACCCGCCCGGCGGCGGCCGCCGCCTTCAGAGCCTCGTAGTCGGCGCGCGACTGCTTCGCGTACTGGAAGGCCCAGTCCACGATCGCGCGGCCGACGACGTCCGACGAGCCGAGGTAGCCGACCACCTCGTCCACCCGCAGGCCCTGGGCGTGCGCGCGGGCGAGGATCGAGGCGCACGCATCGGCGTACTCCGTGAACGACGCCGGATCCAGGCCGGCGACCTCGATCGAGCCCTTCATGTCGTGGAACTGCCGCACGTAGTAGTCGCGGCCGCCTCCGCGCAGGTGGCCGAGGAACGGGTCCGAGAGTCCCTGGAGGGCCCGCTGGAACGACGTGACGCGCCCGCCTTGGCCTCGCCGGCCGATCGCCTCGGCCACGATCGGCAGCTGGGGGATGCCGCCGTACCGGGAGAGCACCGACTCACCCGCCTCCTTCACCTGCAGCACGAGCGCGTCGTCGTCGGCCCCGGCCAGCAGGACGAGGAAGCAGCGCGTCCCGACGGAGCCGACGCCGACGACTCGCCGCACGGTGTCGGTCGGCACGTAGTGGGCGAGCAGGAGGGCGATGTCCACCTCGACCGTCCGCCCGTACTGCACGAACAGCTCGCCGGTGCCCCGGGGCGCCTCGGGCATGTCGTGGGTCATCGTGGGCGGGTTCTCGACGAAGCGCAGCCTGCCGTCGGGTCCGCGCTCCGTGGTGCTGCGCACAGCGTGCGCCGCCGTGCGCTTCTCGGCCGCGGCGACCGCCCGGTCGAGCACGGCTCGCGACCGGGTGTCGAACTGCCGGCGGGCCGTGCCGACGCTGGCGTGTGCGTAGTAGCGGTCGGTGGGCGACTGCTCGGCGAACGCGCGCAGAGATTGCGCGTAGGTGGTCGCAGCCGAGCCCGCGGCGCGCCGCACCGAGGCCTCGTCGAGCCCGGCCTGCACGCCACCGATGACGACGCTCGTGACGAGCCGCTTCAGGTCCCACTCGAAGGGCGCGACCGCGGCCTCGTCGAAGTCGTTGAGGTCGAAGACGAGCTGCCGCTCCGGCGAGGCGTAGAACCCGAAGTTGCCGAGGTGGGCGTCCCCGCACGAGGGGACGAGGATCCCCGAGTGCGGGTCGTGCGCCATGTCGAGCGCCATGAGCCCGGCCGTGCCGCGGAAGAACGCGAAGGGGTCGGTGAGCATCCGAGCCATCCGAAGCGGCACGAGGTCCGGGACGCGGTCTACGTTCTGCTCCTCGAGGTGGGCGACGGGGTCTCGGTCGAAGGCCCTCCGCTCGGCGAGCGCGCCGCGCGGTGCCTCTTTCCGCCGGGCGTGCCCTTCGGCGCGCCCCTCGGCCCGCGTGCTGAACCGGCGCTCGAGCGCGGCCGCGATCGTCGACGGCTCGACCATCCGCCGATTGTGCTCGCCGCCCTCGCGGGCGGCGAGCCGGGGATCAGATCGCCAGGTCCTGCCCGGTGATCCGGCGGTAGGCCTCCAGGTAGCGGGCGCGGGTCCGCTCCACGATCTCGTCGGGCAGCGCGGGCGGCTGCGTGTTCGACGAGCGGTCCCAGCCGGACTCCGGCGACGTCAGCCAGTCGCGGACGTACTGCTTGTCGAAGCTCGGCTGGGCGTGGCCCGGCTCCCACTCGTCGGCGGGCCAGAAGCGCGACGAGTCCGGCGTGAGGATCTCGTCGGCCAGCGTGATGGTCCCGGCCTCGTCGGCGCCGAACTCGAACTTGGTGTCGGCGAGGAGGACGCCGCGCTCGCGCGCGATGTCCTCGGCCCGCGTGTAGACCGCCACCGTGAGGTCGCGGAGCTTGCCGGCGACCTCGTCGCCGACGAGCGTGACGACACCCTCGAACGGCACGTTCTCGTCGTGCTCGCCCTGCTCCGCCTTCGTCGACGGCGTGAAGATCGCCTCGGGCAGGCGCGAGCCGTCCACCAGGCCCGCCGGGAGCGGGATGCCCGTGACCTCGCCTGTCTTCCGGTACTCGGCGAGCCCTGAACCGGTGAGGTAGCCGCGCGCGATGCACTCGACGGGGAACATCGCCAGGCGGCGGCAGATCATCGCCCGGCCGGCGACGCCCTCGGGCACGTCCGTGGACACCAGGTGGTTGGGGATGTCGGCCAGCTGCTCGAACCACCACAGCGTCAGCTGGGTGAGCACGATCCCCTTGCCGGGGATCCCGGGCTCGAGGACGAAGTCGTAGGCGGAGATGCGGTCGCTGGCGACGACGAGCACGACGTCGCCATGGCGCTCGACGATGGCGCGGCCCTCCGGCGAGTCGTCCGGCACGTAGAGCTCGCGAACCTTGCCGCTGTAGGTGTGGGTCCATCCGGGGAGTTGGGTCACGGGGACAGTGTGGCAAGGCACGCCTCGCCGCGCGCCACCGGCTCACGCTCCGAACGGCGTCAGTCGGGCCGGACGATGCAGAACTCGTTGCTCTCGTCGTCGGCGAGGGGACGCCACCCGCACGCGCGACGGCGACATAGGGTGCCGGGCGTGAGTGCGACGTCCCGGTTCCCGTTCCGGCGCCTGATGACGGCGTCGGGGCTGTCGAACCTCGCCGACGGCGTGCTGAAGACAGCGATCCCCCTCGTCGCGCTGCGCTACACGACGAGCCCGGCGCAGATCGCCGGCCTCACCCTGGCCATCACGTTGCCCTGGCTCGTCGTCGCCCTGCCCGCCGGGGCGCTCGTCGACCGCTGGGACCGCCGCGCGACGATGCTCGTCGCGAACTCGGTGCGGGCGGGCGTGCTCGGGCTCGTCGCGCTCGTCGCGGTGACCGGGTACGGATCCGTGTGGTGGCTCTACGCCGGCGCGATCCTCGTCGGCACCGCCGAGGTGTTCCATGACACCACCGCCCAGTCGATCCTCCCGATGATCGTGCCCCGCGAGACGCTCCAGAAGGCCAACGGCCGGCTCTACGCGCTGGAGCTGACGGCGAACTCCTTCGTCGGGCCACCGCTCGGCGGCGTGGTCGCGGCGGCGGGCATCGCGGTGGCGCTCGGCGCGCCGGCAGGCCTGTGGGCGGTCGCCGTCCTCGTCCTGGCCACGCTGCGCGGCACGTTCCGCGTCGAGCGCACGACGACGAGCTCGCTGCGCGCCGACGTCGCCGAGGGGCTGCATTTCCTGTGGGCGCGGCCCGTGCTGCGGACGCTGGCCATGTGGGTCGGGGTCTCGAACCTGGCGTGGACGGCGGGGCAGTCGGTCATCGTGCTGTGGGCGGTGGGGCCGTCGTCCACCCTGAAGCTCACGGACCCGCAGTACGGCATCCTCCTCACGACGCTCGCGGTCGGCGCGGTCGTCGGCTCGCTCGCCGCCGACTGGGTCGCCGGGCGGATCGGCCGCACCGCCAGCCTCGTGGCGGCGATGGTGGCGAGCGCGCTCGGCCTGGCCACGCCGCTGCTGACGACGAACGTCTGGGTGATCGGCACGCTCTTCGCGATCTCCGGGCTGGGCATCTCGCTCTGGAACGTCATCACGGTGTCGCTGCGCCAGCGGCTGACGCCGGACCGCCTGCTGGGCCGGCTGAACTCGGCCTATCGGCTCCTCGCCTGGGGCACCATGCCGCTCGGCGCGGCGCTCGGCGGCGCGCTTGGCGAGGCGTTCGGGGTGGAGGCGGTGTTCGCGGTAGGGACGGCGTTGACGCTGGCGCTGCTGACGCTCACGGGTCAGCTGACGCCGTCGCGCCTCGCGGCCGCAGAGTCGTCGGCCGAGCCGGAGGCCGTCATGTCGTCGCCGGCCACGTCGGCGCACGACGACCCGCTGGTCTGACCCTGCCCCCCGGGGTGCGGGGCACCACGCCAATTGGTCGAGCGCCGACGGCCGGGCGGCGTCGCGGGCCGCCCGGTGCGGCTGTCACGCCTCCGCGTGGCCTCGGGACTCCGCCTCGGCGGCGCGGCGGGCGATGTCGGTGCGGTGGTGCGAGCCCGGGAGCGCGATCCGGGCGACGCCGGCGTAGGCGGCGTCGCGTGCGGCGGTGAGGTCGGCACCGGTGCCCACGACCGAGAGGACCCGGCCGCCCGACGACACGAGCGCGCCGTCGCGCAGCGCGGTGCCGGCGTGCAGCACGTGGACGCCGTCGACCTTCTCGGCGTCGTCGATGCCCGTGATCGGGTCGCCGGAGCGGACGGTCGCCGGGTAGCCGTGGGAGGCCACGACGACGGTCACCGCGGCCTCGTCGCGCCACTCCAGCGGCGCGAGCGCGCCGAGGGCGCCCGTCGCGGCCGCCATGAGCACACCGGCGAGCGGCGTGGCGAGCCGGGCGAGCACCACCTGCGTCTCGGGGTCGCCGAAGCGGGCGTTGAACTCCACCACCCGCACGCCGCGCGAGGTGAGCGCGAGCCCGCAGTAGAGGACGCCGACGAAGGGCGTCCCGCGGCGGGCCATCTCGGCGATGGTCGGCGCGGCGACGGTGGCGAGGACCTCGTCGACCAGCCCGGCCGGCGCCCACGGCAGCGGGGAGTACGCCCCCATGCCGCCCGTGTTGGGGCCCGCGTCGTCGTCGTCCACGCGCTTGAAGTCCTGGGCGGGCTGCAGCGGCACGCCGTTCATGCCGTCGCACACGACGAACAGCGACACCTCGGGCCCGTCGAGGAACTCCTCGATCACCACGCGGCCGCCGGCCTTGGCCAGGCACGCCGCGGCGTGCTCGAGCGCGGCGGTTCGGTCGGACGTGACGACGACGCCCTTGCCGGCCGCCAGGCCGTCGTCCTTGACGACGTGCGGCGCCCCGAACTCGTCGAGCGCGGCGGCGACCTCGTCGAGCGTCGTCGCGACCCGGGCGGCGGCGGTGGGCACGCCCGCGGCGGCCATGACCTCCTTGGCGAAGGCCTTGGATCCCTCGAGGCGAGCCCCCTCGGCGGAGGGACCGAACACCGGGATCCCGGCCGAACGCACGGCGTCGGCGACCCCGGCGACCAGCGGCGCCTCGGGGCCGACGACGACGAGGTCGACCCCCAGCGACACCGCGAGCGCCGCCACGGCGGCGCCGTCCAGAGCATCGATCGGGTGCAGCGTGGCCAGGCCACCGATCCCCGGGTTGCCCGGGGCGGCGTGCAGCCCCGTCACGGAGGGATCGAGCGAGAGGGCGCGCACCAGGGCGTGCTCACGGGCACCGCCACCGACGACCAGGATCTCCACGGGCGCCGAGCCTACCCAGCACCCCGCGCGCGGCCAGCGGTGGTATCAGCCCTTGTCCGCGGCCTCGTCGGCCAGGCCGTCGATCAGCGGCACCACGTCGAAGAAGATGCGCGTCCGGCGCCGCCCCTCGTGGTCGCCCGCCGCGGCCCTCGCCTTGGCGCGTTCCGTGTGCTCCTCGAGCAGCACCCCGACCGCCTCGATCATCTCCTTGGCCTCGGCCTTGGTCATCGCCGCGGTCGTCGTGTCGGTGATCGCCGCCTCGTCGTCGTCGGCGACCTCGGCCATCGCCGCATCGAAGAACTGGGTCAGCACGCGGACGCGCTCGGCGACGACCAGGTCGAACATGGCCCGCACCGCGGGCTCCTGCGCCGGGTCGGCGATCATCACGCGGTCCTCGACGCTGAACGACACCGAGCGCCACCAGCGCTCGCGGCCGCCCTCGTGCTCGGGGTCGTCCTCGACGAAGCCGTGGCGCTCCAACTGACGCAGGTGGTAGCTCGTCTGCCCGCTGCTCTCGCCGAGGCGCCTCGCGAGCTGCGTCGCGGTCGCCGGGCCGTAGTCGCGCAGCGCGCCGTACATCGCCATCCGCAGGGGGTGCGTGAACGCCTTGAGCTCCTCGGACCCGATCGGGCGCGCCCGGTGCGGGTGCTCTTCCGACGAGGTCCCGGCGGGCACCGGCACGTCCGAGGGCGCCGTCTCGGCGGACGGGTCCTCCACAGTCTTGCGCTCGGCCATGTGCAGAGATACCTTTGCAGAGGTTTCTTTGCAAAGACTTCCTTGCAAAGAGTGGGTCCAGACTAGCGAGCGGCGGCACACCATGAGCACGCGGCAGGGCGAGAAGGCCGAACCGATGTCCGACGAGATGGCGCGCACCCACGTCGTGCCCGACGAGGTCGCGGCGAAGCCGGCCGGCCTCGGCCGTCGGTTCACCGCGCTCCTGACGTCGACGGCGTTCGCCAACCTCGGCGACGGCGTCGTCCAGACCGGCGCCCCGCTGATCGCCGCCCTCACCCTGACCCGGTCACCGGCGCAGGTGTCGCTGCTGGCCGCGGCCGCCTGGCTCCCCTGGCTCGTCCTGGGCATCCCCGGCGGGGCGCTCGTCGACCGCGTGGACCGCCGCCGCGCCCAGACGTCCGCGCTGCTCGGCCGTACGGTCCTCCTGACGGTGGCCGCGTTGCTCGCGGTCACGCACCACCTGACGATGCCCCTGCTCATCGGCCTGGTGCTGCTGTACGGCGTCACGGCCGTGATCGCCGAGCTGGGCGAGGCCGCGATCGTGCCCGACCTCGTCACCCGCGACCGCCTGGCCGCCGCCAACGGCCGCATGCTCGCCACGCAGACGGTGGCGAACTCGTTCTTCGGCGCGCCCGTGGCGGGCTTCCTCGTGACACTCGGGACGGGCTACGTGTTCGGGGTGCCCGCGGCGTTCGGCGTCGCCGCGGCGGCGGTCCTGATGACGGCGGTCCCCGGGCGGTTCAAGCACTCGCCGTCCACGGACGGCACGCAGCGCAACGCGCTCGGCGAGGTGCGCCAGGGCCTGTCCTTCCTCCTGCGCCACCCGGTGATGCGCCCGCTGCTCGTCGCCGGGAGCCTCTTCAACATGGGCAGCACCGCGTACACCGCCGTGCTGGTCCTCTGGATGGTCGGCGACGGCTCGCGCATGGGCCTGCAGCCGGAGCACTTCACGCTGCTCATCACGCTCATGGCGGTCGGCGCCGTGCTCGGCTCGATCGTCGCCGAGCGCCTGATCCACGCGGTCGGGGAGGTCCGGATGCTCGTCGTCACCTTCGGCACCGACGCGCTGCTGCTGCTCGTACCGCTCCTCGCACCGCACCCCGTGCCGGTCGCCGCCGCGCTGCTCGTCATGGGCGCCACCGGCAACGTCGGGAACGTCATCACGCAGTCGATCCGCCAGCGGATGACGCCGAAGAACATGCTCGGCCGCATCACGGGCGCGAGCCGGACCGTGTCCTACGGCCTGATGCCGCTCGGCGCGATCATCGGCGGCGCCATCGGCCAGGCGTGGGGCCTGCCCGCGGCACTGATGTTCGGTACGGCCGGGTGCCTCGTGGCGTTCGCCGTCGTCGCCCTGACGGTCCGGCAGCGGAACGTCGACGCCAACGAGCTGCCTGACGAAGAGATCAGTCCAGCAGCTGGTGCCTGACGATCGTCGCCTCGCGCCCCGCGCCGACGCCGATCGACGAGACCCGCACGTCGCTGACCTCCTCGAGCCGCAGCAGATAGCGCTGCGCCGCGTCGGGCAGGTCGTCGAAGGTGCGCGCGCCCGAGATGTCCTCGGTCCAGCCGTCGAGGTACTCGTAGATCGGCCGGGCGTGGTGGAAGTCGGACTGGTCGGCCGGCATCTCGTCGTGCCGCGCGCCGTCGACGTCGTAGGCGACGCAGACCGGGATCTTCTCCCAGCCCGTGAGCACGTCGAGCTTGGTGACGACGAGGTCGGTGAGCCCGTTGACGCGTGCCGCGTAGCGCACGACGACGGCGTCGTACCAACCGGTGCGCCGCGGCCGCCCGGTCGTCGTGCCGTACTCGCCGCCGGTCTCGCGCAGCCGGTCGCCGTCGGCGTCCAGCAGCTCGGTGGGGAACGGCCCCTCGCCCACCCGGGTCGTGTACGCCTTGGCGACGGCGACGACGCGATCGATGCGCGTCGGCCCGATGCCCGAGCCCGTGCAGGCGCCGCCGGCGGTGGCCGACGACGAGGTGACGAACGGGTAGGTCCCGTGGTCGACGTCGAGCATCGTCGCCTGGCCGGCCTCGAAGACGATCGTCTTGCCCTCGTCGAGCGCCCGGTTGAGCACGAGCGGCGTGTCGGCGACCATCGGGCGGAGCCGGTCGGCGAAGCGCAGCAGCTCCTCGACGGTCTCGTCGACCGTCACAGCCCTGCGGTTGTAGATCTTGACGAGCATCTGGTTCTTCGTCGCCAGCGCGCCCTCGACCTTCTGGCGCAGGATCGACTCGTCGAACAGGTCCTGGATGCGGATGCCGATCCGGTTGATCTTGTCGGCGTACGTCGGGCCGATGCCGCGGCCCGTGGTGCCGATCCGGCGCGAGCCGAGGAACCGCTCGGTCACCTTGTCGATGGTGCGGTTGTAGGGCGCGATGACGTGGGCGGCCGACGAGACCAGCAGGCCGGAGGTGTCCACGCCGCGGGCCTGCAGGGCGTCGACCTCCTGGAACAGCACCTCGAGGTCGACGACGACGCCGTTGCCGATCACGGGCACGACGCCCGGGGTGAGGATGCCGGACGGGATGAGGTGGAGCGCGTACCGCTCGCCCGCGACGACGACCGTGTGACCTGCGTTGTTACCGCCGTTGAACTTGACCACGAAGTCGGTCCGGTCGCCGAGCTGGTCAGTCGCCTTGCCCTTGCCTTCGTCGCCCCACTGGGCTCCGAGCACCACGACGGCAGGCATGTCAGTCCCCTTTTTCGGTTGCCGGGCAGGCCGTTGCGCCGGCGTCAGCGCGCCGGTGCACCGACGAGGCTAGCCCAGAGGTCGCCCAGAGAAGGTGTTGACCTGCGCGGTCGCGGGTCCCTACCGTTCACCCGTCCGGTTGACGCGGAGGGGGGTTCCGTGATGGACGACACCGGTCCGTACCTGCATACGGGTGACGACCAGACGGCCGGCGCGCCCTCCGCCACGAGCGAGCCCGGGGCGGTCCAGGTCCTCGTCGGCGAGGACCGCGTGCGCATCGTCCTGTCGGGCGACATCGACTCCGACGTGGGCGACGACCTGCTCGAGGCGACCTCCGAGGCGGAGCGCCACGACCTGCCGATCGAGGTCGACACCCATCACGTGACGTTCATGGACTCCGCGGGCGTGGCCTTCCTCGCCCGCCTGTCGATCCGCAGCAAGTACCGCGTGCGGCTGCTGCGCGTGCCGCCCACCGTGAAGTTCCTCCTCGAGGTCACCCGGATCGGCGAGCTCGTCGACGTCGCCGCGGACGACGAAGCCGCCCCCTTCCGACCGCTGGCGGACCAGCAGTAGGACGAGGGCGGCCTCGGTCCGTTCGGTTACTTGCCGATCGTCTGGCCGGCCGAGCCGAGCTGCTGCGCGGCCTCGACGATGCGGGCGGCCATGCCGCCCTCGGCGAGCTTGCCCCACGCGCGCGGGTCGTAGGCCTTCTTGTTGCCGACCTCGCCGTCGATCTTCAGCACGCCGTCGTAGTTCTTGAACATGTGCGAGACGACCGGGCGCGTGAACGCGTACTGGGTGTCGGTGTCGATGTTCATCTTGATGACGCCGTTGGCGACGGCCTCGGCGATCTCCTCCGGCGCCGAGCCGGAGCCGCCGTGGAAGACGAGGTCGAACGGCGAGTCCTTGCCGACCGCCGCGCCGACGGCCTTCTGGATGTCCAGGAGGATCGACGGGCGGAGCTTGACCGCGCCGGGCTTGTAGACGCCGTGCACGTTGCCGAACGTGAGCGCCGTCAGGTAGCGGCCCTTCTCGCCGGTCCCGAGCGCCTCGACGGTCTTCAGGCCGTCCTCGGGCGTCGTGTAGAGCTTGTCGTTGATCTCGGCCGCGTGGCCGTCCTCCTCGCCGCCGACGACGCCGATCTCGATCTCGAGGATCGTGCGCGCGGCCTTCGACAGCTCGAGCAGCTCGGCCGCGATGACGAGGTTCTCGTCGAGCGGGACCGTCGAGCCGTCGAACATGTGCGACTGGAAGGTCGGCAGCTCGCCGCGCTTGACCTGCTCGGCCTCGAGCGCCAGCAGCGGGCGGACCCAGCTGTCGAGGTTCTGCTTGGTGCAGTGGTCGGTGTGCAGGGCGACGGTCACCGAGTAGTGCTTCGCGACCTCGGTGGCGAAGGCGGCAAGGGCGAGCGAGCCGGAGACACGGTCCTTGATGGTCGAGCCGGAGGCGTACTCGGCGCCGCCGACCGACACCTGCAGGATGCCGTCGCTCCCGGCCTCGGCGAAGCCCTGGAGGGCGGCCGTGATGGTCTGGGAGGACGTGACGTTGACAGCGGGGTACGCGAACTTGCCGGCCTTGGCCCGGTCGATCAGCTCGCCGTACACCTCGGGCGTTGCGATGGGCATCGCAGCTTCTCCTGTGTGTGGTCGGGGGGATGTCCCCCCGATCCTTCCACGGTTCTCACACCGGCAGCCCGGGACGTCGGGGCGGCGTCCTTTACTCTGGGCGGCGTGCTAACGACCGCGGCCGTCCACGCCAGCATCCTCGACCCCGGGCCCATCATCACCCACCTGGGCACCTGGGCCCTGCTGGGCGTGATGGCGATGATCTTCATCGAGGTCGGGCTCCTGTTCCCGATCCTTCCCGGCGACTCGCTCCTGTTCACCGCCGGCGCGATCGCGGCCCAGCCGGGCTCGCACCTGCCGCCCGTGGGCTGGCTGTCGCTGATCCTCGTCCTCACCGCTTTCGCGGGGACGCAGACCGGGTACTGGATCGGGCGGCTCATCGGCAACCGGCTGTTCGACCGGCCGGACGGGCGCATCTTCAAGCGCAGGTACATCGACGAGACGCAGGCCTATTACGACAGGTACGGCGGCCGGACGCTGATCGTCGCCCAGTTCATCCCGTTCGTGCGCACCTACGCGGCCGCGGTGGCCGGCGTCGTCCGCATGCCGTACGGGACCTTCGTGAAGTTCAACGCGATCGGCGTCGTGCTGTGGGCCGCGGGCGTCACGTGGCTGGGCTACGCGCTCGGTTCGTTCTCGTTCGTCAAGAACAACATCGAGTACCTGCTCGTCCTGGTGGTCCTCATCTCCGTGCTGCCGATGTTCGTCGCAGCGTTCCGGCGGCGGCGCGCGGCTCGTCGGGCAGCACCCGCCGCGCTGGACGCCTGAGCAGGTCAGGGGCCGTTCGTCCCCCCTCGTGACGAAATTCACGAGGGATCCTGAGACATGCGTCCCAGCGAGCTGGCTCAGGTGTTGCGGGGGGCCAACCCGTGGTGGTCACGCCACCACCGGGTCACCTGGGTCGCGGACGACCGGGAGCTCTCGCAGCGGGAGCGACACGAGTGGGTGCCCGCGACGCGTTCCGGGCGCACCGCGCTCGCCGAGATCGGCACCACCCCCGTGGCCGGCATGGCCACCGTGCTCGTCGGTCCCCGCGGCGTGGGCAAGACGACCGCGGCCCGGGACCTCGTCCTGCGCGTCCTGTCGGACCTGACGGTCGATCCGCGCTCCGTCCTCTGGGTGCCCGTCGAGCCGGGCCCGGAGCAGCCGGAGGGCGACCCGCTCGAGCCGGGCGACCTCGACAACGCGCTGCGGCGGCCGACCAGGGTCGGCGCCCCCGCGTGCGACGGCCCGCGCCTGATCGTCATCGACGAGGCCTCCGTGTCCGAGGACTGGATCGACGTCATCGCCGGCGGCGCCCCGAACGCCCAGCTGCTCGTCACTGCGTCCGCGGCGGGGAGCGTCGTCGAGGGCCTCCCGGACCGCTACCCCGGCCAGATGTCCGTGCGGCACCTGCGCCCGTCGACGCTGGCGGAGCTGCTCGTGGCGCAGCCCGGCGCCGAACCCGAGGCGACCCGGACCGACTACCTCCAGCACGGCGGGTACCCGCGGGCCGTGGCGGAGCACCGGGATCTGGGGCGCGTCAGCCTGGAGTACGTCGAGCTGCTCGAGGAAGGGCTGTTCAAGGACATCGGCGTGTTCGCGCTGCACCCCGTGCAGCTCGACGAGGTGATCACGGCGCTGAACGCCACGGCCGGGCGGTTCATCGAGCCGGCGCCCCTGGCCGCCGCCCTGGGCATGTCGACGGCGGAGGTCGCCTTCCTCCTCGCCCGCATGGCCGATGCCGGGATCATCGACCCGCGGCGCGGGCTCGTCGACCCGCTGCTGCAGCAGCTGCCGGCGCTGCATCATCCGAAGGCGGCGGCCTTCAGCCTCTGACCCCTGGGGTGGTTTCTCACTTTCGGGTGATTGTGCTGGTCAGCGCCGATTTTGTCTTGTTTGTCGGTGGCGCCTGCGATAGTCTTCGAACATTAGTTCGATGCCTTGCGCAGGGGGTGCGCGACGATGACGACCATGCCGGTCTCGCCCGTGCTGCTGCCGCGGCACTCGGCCGCCGAGCCCGTGACGCCGTCGCCGCGCTCGGTTGCCGAGCCGGTGCTGCCTTCGGCGTGCGTGGCCGCCGATGCCGCATTCCGGGCCGTCCTGGACGCCGCAGCGCGCGCCGAGGAGTGGGATGCGCCCACGCGGCAGGGCGTGCTGGCCTGGCTGGCCCGGCACCGGGACATGGTCGCCGCGGTGGAGGCTCGGGTGCTGACCGCCGAGCGGGAGGCGGGCACGTGGTCCCTGCGTGGTGATCGGGACCTGGCGGGGTTCGTCGGGCGCCAGACCCGCGCCGGCCGCGGCGCCGGCATGGCGGCGGTCGCCCAGGCCGGGACGCTGGCCGCGATGCCCGCCGTGGCCGACGCCCTCGTCGATGGTCCGGTGACGGCCACCCACGTGGCAGCGATCACCCGGGCGACTCAGCAGTCGCCCGCGTTAGCGGCCGAGCTGGCCACCCCCGCCGGGCAGAAGCAGGTCGTCGGGTTGGCCGGCCGGTTGGACGGCTCGGACTTCGGCAAGGCCCTGGCGCAGATGTCGGCCGCGCTGGATCCGGCCACGCGGCAACGCACGCACGACGAGCACCGGGCGGAGCGGTCGTTCGCATGGACCCACACCCGGGCCGGCACGCTGGTCAAGGGCCGCCTGGACACGGTCGCCGGGCACAAGTTCACCAAGGCGATCGAAGCGCTGTGCCCGCGGCCAAGCGTCGACGACGAGCGCACCCGAGAGCAGCGGCAGGCCGACGCGCTCGTCGCGATGGCGGAGCTGGTTGCCACGGACAAGCGGACGACGCCGGGCGCGGTCGCCCCGATCCAGGCCGTCCTCACGATGAGCCAGGAGACGTGGGCAGCGCTGCGGGCAGTGCAGGACGACGGTGTCGCCGCGCCGGGATCGGCACGCGGCCTGATCGAGCGGCTGCGGGGCATGGAGCCAGTGACCGACGAGACCGGGCAGGCCTGGCCCGCCAGCGAGATCGCCCGCGCCCTGTGCGACTGCGCGCTCACCCGCGCGGTGGTCGGTTCCAAGGACGCCGAGCTCAACCTCGGACGGCAGTCGCGGGCGTTCACGCGGCAGCACTGGCTGGCGCTGTACGCCGCCGGGATCACCAGCTGTGCCATCGAGGGCTGCGGCATGCCCCTGGCCTACTGCGAGCTGCACCACGTCCGGTGGTGGTACGAGCACGGCGGGCTCACCGAGATGGCCAACTGCCTGCCCTACTGCTCGTTCCACCACCATGAGATCCACCGCAACGGGATCGTCGTCGACCGCCTGCCCGACGGAAGGGCCGCACACCACCACGCGGACGGCCGTCCCTACGGCGGGCGGTTACCCGACGGCCTGCCGGCGACCTCACGCGACAACGCCCGGCCAGCGGCCGAGACGCCGCGCGACTACAGGCCTGAGCCTGCGGCGCGACCCGACAATGGTCCGCCTGGTGCGGCACCTCAAGGCGAAGGTTCCGCCGGTGCGCCCACACCGGACGACGGGCCGAGGTCCGCCACGCCACTCGCCGAAGAGCGCAGCGCGGCGCAGGCCACGGGCGTGCCCGTCGGCGGGCGAGCGAGAGAGCTCATGCGCCCGCCCGAGGACCCGCCAGGCGACCTGCTACAGCTGTTGTCAGCCTGACGGCGGGTTGGCGAGCAGACGCGCTCGCCCGTCTCGCGGCGGGCCGGTGATCAGAACTGCACGGTCGGCACCTGGCGCACCTGCGGATCCTCGGCCTCGAAGTACTCGGCGCGCTCGAAGTTGAACATGCCGGCGATGACGTTGGACGGGAAGCTCTCGACCGTGGTGTTGAGCGAGCGCACGTTGGCGTTGTAGAAGCGCCGGCCGGCGGCGATCCGGTCCTCGGTGTTGGACAGCTCGCTCTGCAGCTGCTGGAAGTTCTCGCTCGCGCGCAGGGTCGGGTAGTTCTCCGCGACCGCGAACAGCCGGCCGAGCGCCTGCGTCAGCACGTTCTCCTGCTGGGCCTGCTGGGCCGGGCCGACGCCAGGCTGGGCGGCCGCGGCGCGGGCCGCGGTCACCTCGTCGAACACCCCACGCTCGTGGGCGGCATAACCCTTGACGGTCTCGACGAGGTTCGGGATGAGGTCGTGGCGGCGCTGGAGCTCCGCCTGCCAGCCGCGCATGCTCCCCCTTCGGCAGCCGACGACCGGGTCTTGAGCCTGGTCAGACCAGGCCGAGGTCCCTCAGCCCGTAGAGGTAGTGGTACGGCAGCCCGAGCGCCTCGACCTTCTCGCGGGCGCCCGTGTCCCGGTCGACCAGCACGGCGACCGCCAGCACGTTCCCGCCGGCCTCGCGCACGGCCTCGACGGCGGTCAGGGCCGAGCTGCCCGTGGTCGAGGTGTCCTCCACGACCACCACGCGCTTCCCGGCGATGTCCGGGCCCTCGATGCGGCGCTGCAGCCCGTGGGCCTTGGCCTCCTTGCGCACGACGAACGCGTCGAGGTTCAGCCCTCGCGACGCGGCGGCGTGCATGAGGGCCGTCGCGACCGGGTCGGCGCCCAAGGTCAGGCCACCGACTGCGTCGACCTCGCCCGGGCCGAGCCCGACCTCCTCCAGGCGGTCGAGCAGCACGTGCCCGACGAGGGGCGCCGCCTCGTGGTGCAGCGTGATGCGGCGCAGGTCGACGTAGTAGTCGGCCTCCCGGCCCGAGGCCAGGGTCACGCGGCCGCGCACCACGGCCAGCTCGGTGATGAGGTCGCGGAGTCGCTGCCGGGTGTCTGCCACGTGGGCAGGGTACCCAGGGTCAGGCCGTGCGCTCGTCGTGCGACCGCTCGCCGCGGGCGTTCTCGATCTCGTGGCGATACTTGCCGAACGAGCGGATCGCCCAGCGGGGCGCGACCCGCACGGTCCCGGCGACCACCTTGTAGCGCAGGCTCGGCGTGGTGATGACCGCGCCGCGGCGCACGGCCGCGAGCGCCTCCGCCACGACGTCCTCGGGGTTGAGGAACGTCACGTCCGGCCACCACATCGACGTGTCGACGGCGCCGCGCTCGTGGAACTCGGTGTGCACGAACCCGGGGCACACCGCGGTCGCGGTCACGCCGGTGCCCCGCAGCTCCACCGAGAGCCCCTCCGTGAACGAGCGGACCCACGCCTTGTGCGCCGAGTACGTGCCGGACGCGACGAGGGACGCGATGGACGAGACGTTGAGGATCGCCCCCCGGCGCCGCGGCACCATGGCGCCCGCCGCCGCGTGCGACAGCACCATGACCGCCCTGACCATGACGTCGAGCGCGTTCTCCTCGCGCGCGATGTCCCCGCCGACGAACGGCTGGGCGATCGCGAACCCGGCGTTGTTGACGAGCAGGCCCACCGGGCGGATCGGGTGCTGCAGCCGCTCGACGAGCGGATCGAGCTGGGCGCGGTCGGCGAGGTCCGCGACGATCACCTCGGTGCGCACCCCGGCGGCCGCCTCGAGCTGGCTTGCGAGGCGGTGCAGCCGTTCGCCGTCGCGGGCGACGAGAACCACGTCGTGTCGCGCGGTCGCCAGCTGCCACGCGAACTCGAGCCCGAGGCCGGCGCTCGCGCCGGTGACCATTGCCGTACCCATGCGCCAACCCTACGGACCGCGCGCGGCCGCTGTGGAGGGGGCCACGCCGGGCGTCGGTGACGTTCCGTACGCTGACCGCGTGCCGCCCCTGACAGTGACCCCGCACGACGACGCGCAGACCGTGCTGCGCACCGTCTTCGGGTACGACGAGTTCCGCGGCTCCCAGGCCGAGGTGATCGACCACGTGGTCGGCGGCGGGGACGCCGTGGTGCTCATGCCCACCGGCGGCGGCAAGTCGCTGTGCTACCAGATCCCGTCCCTGGTGCGGGAGGGCACCGGGATCGTCGTCTCGCCGCTCATCGCCCTCATGCACGACCAGGTGGACGCACTCACCGCCGCCGGCGTGCGGGCCGGCTACCTCAACTCCACGCAGGGGTACGACGAGCGGACGACGACCGAGCGCGCCTACCTGGCCGGCGAGCTGGACCTCCTGTACCTCGCGCCCGAGCGACTGCTCGCGGGCGAGACCCTCGATCTGCTGGCGCGCGGCCGGCCCGCGCTCTTCGCGATCGACGAGGCCCACTGCGTGTCCCAGTGGGGGCACGACTTCCGGCCGGAGTACCTGCGCCTGTCGGTGCTCCACGAGCGCTGGCCCGAGGTGCCGCGCATCGCCCTGACCGCGACGGCGACGGCCGCCACGCACCAGGAGATCCGGCAGCGGCTCGGGCTCGCGGGCGCCCGCGACTTCGTCGCGAGCTTCGACCGGCCCAACATCCAGTACCGGATCGTCCCGAAGGACAACCCGCGCGCCCAGCTCCTGGCGCTGCTGCGCGACGAGCACGCCGGCGACACCGGGATCGTCTACTGCCTCACCCGGGCGAGCGTCGACGAGACCGCCGCGTGGCTCGTCGGGCAGGGCGTCGACGCCCTGCAGTACCACGCGGGGCTGGACCGGTCCGTGCGAGCCCGGAACCAGGCGCGGTTCGCGCGGGAGGACGGCGTCGTGATGGTCGCGACCATCGCGTTCGGGATGGGGATCGACAAGCCGGACGTGCGCTTCGTCGCGCACCTCGACCTGCCGAAGTCCGTCGAGGGCTACTACCAGGAGACCGGCCGCGGCGGCCGCGACGGGCTGCCGGCCACCGCCTGGCTGGCGTACGGGCTGGCCGACGTGGTCCAGCAGCGCCGGCTCATCGAGATGTCGGAGGGCGACGAGCAGCACAAGCGCCGGCTGGCGCAGCACCTCGACGCGATGCTGGCCCTCTGCGAGACGGTCGGCTGCCGGCGGCAGCAGCTGCTCTCGTACTTCGGCGAGGGCTCGGCGCCGTGCGGCAACTGCGACACGTGCCTCAACCCGCCCTCGTCGTACGACGGCACGATGGCGGCGCAGAAGCTGCTGTCGACCGTGGTGCGGCTGGAGCAGAGGGGCCAGCGGTACGGCGTCGGGCACGTGGTGGACGTGCTGCGGGGCAAGACGACCGAGCGGGTGCGGTCGCTGGGCCACGCCGAGCTGTCGACCTTCGGCGTCGGCGCGGACCTCTCCGACGGCGAGTGGCGGGCGGTGGTGCGCCAGCTGGTCGCCGCGCGGTTGCTCGGCGTCGAGCCGGAGCACTCGACGCTCCACCTCACGCCCGAGTCGGCGGCGGTGCTCCGCGGCGAACGCGAGGTGCGGCTGCGGCACGAGGCGGCGGGGGCCGGGAGGGCTCGTCGTGCGGCCGCGCCCAAAACGGCCAAGGCGTCGGCGGACCTCGCGCCCGAGGACGCCGAGCTCTTCGAGCGGCTACGCGCCTGGCGCGCCGGTGTCGCGAAGGAGGCGGGGCTGCCGGCGTACGTCGTCTTCCACGACGCGACGCTGCGCGAGGTCGCGACGCGACGGCCGGCCACGCTCGACGACCTGGCGGCGATCGGCGGAGTTGGGGCCGCGAAGCTGGAGCGGTACGGCGCGGGCGTGCTCGCCGCGGTCGCCGGATAGCGCGCCCCTTTCTGACAATTCAGTGAGGGCGAGGAATTGCCATTGTTGACGTGGCCATGTCTCGCGGGCTGAAATGGGAAGCGATTGACACCCGGGCCGACTATTGCCGCTGCTAGCCTGCCGCCGAATCACGCGGGGCACGGGGGCCCGGCGTGTGCTCGACGGTCGAAGGAGCCGCGTGAGCACCGAGACGGACCTGCAGTCGCTCGCCGGGCTCGCCGGACTCATCGACGGGGCCGAGGTCGACGGCGTCACGACACTTCTCGCGCGCCGTGAAGGGCCGCTGACCGGGGGGATCGTCTTCCGCGTCGGCCGCGCCGACGAGACGCTCGCCATGGCCGGCATCACGCACCTCGTCGAGCACCTGGCCCTCCACCGGCAGACGATGGCCGACCTGCACCACAACGGCGAGACCGCGAACACGTACACGTCGTTCTACGCCACGGGCACGCCCGAAGAGGTCGTCGCCTTCCTCAACGGCGTCTGCGCGTCGCTGCGCGAAGTGCCGCTGGAACGCCTGGAGACCGAGAAAGGGATCCTGCGCATGGAGGCCGCGCGACGCGAGGGCGGCCGGGCCTTCGACGCGATGGCGCTCTGGCGCTACGGAGCGCAGGGCCCCGGGCTGGCGGCGTACGACGAGGAGGGCTTGTCGCGCCTCAGCGCGGACGACGTGACCTCCTGGGGGCGCTCACACTTCACGCGTGACAACGCGGTGCTGTTCTTCACCAGCGACACCGTGCCGGAGGGCCTGGACATCACCCTCCCCGCGGGGCGCCGCATGCCGGTGGTGCTCCCGCCCGAGGCCCTTGTCCGCAAGCCCGCGTGGTTCCGCGGAGCCGGCGGCGGGATCCTCATCGACGCGCTGCTGCCGCGATCGACGCCGGCCCTGCTGTTCGCGCGCGTGGCCACGCGGATGCTGATCCGCTCTCTCCGCGAGGAAGGCGGCCTCTCGTACACCGCCGCCTGCGAGTACGAGCCCGTGAGCGCCAACGCAGCCCGGATCGTCGCCTACGCCGATGCGCTGCCCGGGAAGGAGGACGGCGTGGTGCAGGCGGTGATCGAGACGCTCGCGGCTCTCCGCGAAGGCCTCGTCGACGACGACGACCTCGTCGCCGCGCGCAAGCTGCTCCGGCAGGAGACCGCCATCGCGGATGTCGGCGCCTCGATGCTGCCCACTGCCGCCCTCAACCTGCTGATCGGGCACCCCGCGCAGCATCCCGACGATCTGCAGGCCGAGCAGGATGCCGTGACGGTCGACGACCTCGCCGCCGTGGCCCGGCTGTTCTGGGACGACGCGCTCGCGCAAGTGCCGGACGAGGGGCTCGACTGGGCCGGGTTCGTCCCCGCTCCCGAGGTCTCCGAGTCGGAGGTGACCGGTAGCGACTACCACCACGTCAACGAGCCCGGCGTGGCGCTCGTCATCGCCGCGGAGGGCGTCTCGCTGCGGACCCCTTACGGTCCCGTGACCGTCCGCTACGACGACTGCGTGCTGATGTCCGCCTACCCAGACGGCGGGCGCCGGCTCGTCGGACGCGACGGGTTCCGGGTGGTGGTGGAGCCGACCCTGTACCGGCAGCTCACGCCCGATATCGTCGCGGCGACGATCGATGCGCGCGTGCCTGCCGGCGTGACACAGTGGCTGCCCGCCCGGTCGGCCGACACGATCCCGTAACCGGTGGTCGCGGCGCCCTTCCCACGGTGGCGGTGGCCCGGCGACTGAGGAGGCTCACGTGTTCCGCTGGGCGATCGACGTCGAGCGCGGCGACTGGATCCGCGACCGCCTCGGGCCGTTCGGAGGCCAGGTCTCCTCGGTCATGCCGCGCGGGTTCGAGGCGTACGCGCGCGTGCTGCACCGGGCGACCGGCCGCGGCGTGGAGCGGGTCCGCTGGGCGGAGGTGGCGGCGTCGGCCGGCACCGTGCTGCATGCGACGGCGCAGTGGTCGCGCGTAGCACGCCGCCCCGGGTGGAGCACCCAGGAGCCGACCGTCGCGCACGACGAGCCGTGGCCCGCCGACTGGTACCCGGAGGGTCAGGTGGGCCGGCGGGGTGAGCCGCGCGAGTGGCCCGGTGGCAACCCGATGGAGGGCGAGCTCGACCACGTCCAGCTTCCGGCGCTGGTCGACGTGCTGCGCCCGCACACGCACCCCGACGCCGTGACCGCGGCGTTCTGGGTGGGATCGTCGTGGGAGGGCTCCATCGTGCTGACCGCCGGGGTGCGAGCTCCGAGGACGCCGCTGCGCGGGGCGCGGATCCGCCGGCCGCGCGGCCAGGCGATCGAACGATTCGGCCCCGCCCTGTACGACGCCGTCCTGGCCGGGCCGCAGCTCGAGCTGCCGAACCGCGAGTACTACCTGTTCGCCGGCTCCCTCGACGACGTCGCCGACCTGGCGGACGGAAGCGCCACGGCGGACGTTACGCCGTTCGCGCCCGGGTCTCGCACGCCGTCGCTCCTGTGGCCCGACGACCGCACGTGGTGCGTCGCCACCGAGGTCGACTTCGACTCCACGCTCGTCGGCGGCCCGCGCGCCCTTGTCGACGCCGTCCTTGCCGACGAGACCCTGGAAGCGTTCGAGGTCATCGAGGCCGACTCCCTCGCCTACGACGGGGACGAGGTCAACTGACGGCGCTCGCGCGCCGATACGCCACGTTCGGCCTGGTCGCAGGCGTCGCGGACGTCGGCCAGGGCTTGGACTCGCCAGCCCCGCGGCGTGACCGGTGTTCGTGACCACGGGCGTCGTCGGGGCGTGGCTGGTCGTGGCCGCTCTCGGGGGCTGGATCCGCGCGACCGCGGACACGCTTACGGTGCGATCCCGGTTCCGGACGAGGGTCTACGAACGCCGCGACATGGCCGACGCGCTCCTCGTCCAGCTCCACTGCCAGCGGCGGGCGGCGCCGCAGGCGAGCGGGACGGCCCCCGGATCGAGCTCGGTCACCATCGTGACCCGAGCGCACGACGGCACCTGCCTGTGCCGTCTGCCCATCGAGCCGCTGAGCGGCGGATCACCCACAGACGTGCTGGTCGCCATGGGCGTGCCGATCGCGACCGAGGTCGTCGACTGGTCGCCCGCCGACCTCGAGCGCAACGTCCCGCGGAGCACCTGGTGGATCGAGCGCCACCCGGTCTGGCTCGCGGTCGTCGTCACGGCGGCGATGGTGGCGCTGGCGCTGGCCGCCCTGGTCGCCTTGCCCAGCGGCTTCTGAGACCGCGCCGGCCCGTCGCAAAGCTCCGGGGTGGGGACAACCACACCGCGATCGGGCCATTCACCCCATGGTGGTGACCATGGGGTGATTCCTACGGTTGTGCACGTGAACAGCTCGACTGGGTATCAGGGCGGCATCGTGCTGTGGCCGCCGACCGCGGTGTGGTCCCGCTCCTGGCGGGGAATCGCCGCGGCAGCGCTGCACCCGTTCCTCATCGTCGTCACGTCGACGGTCGCGTGGCTCGGCATCGGGCTCTCGATCGGGTTGCTCCCGCTCGGCCTCCTCGGCGTGCCGATCTTCGGGCTGACCGCGATCGCGTCCCGCGGGCTGGCCGCCATGGAGCGCTCGCGGGCCTTCGGCACGCTCGGGCTCGTCGTCGATGCGCCGCAGTGGCCCGAGGTGACGACCCGCCGCTGGTGGTGGTCCGGCGCGTTCCGGTCCGCGCGGATGAGCGCGACGTGGCGCGGGCTGCTCTACCAGGGGCTGACGTTCCCGATCGTCGGAGGCCTCCTCTGCACCCTCACGCTCGCGGCGCCGGCGTTCGGTGTCGGCGCGATCGTCGGGCCCTGGGTGTTCGGCCGCGACGGCAACGGACTGACGATCGGGACCTGGACCCCAGGCCCGTGGGCCTGGACCACGGTCGGGATCATCGCCCTCATCCTGACGCCGGTCGTCGTGCAGGCCACTGCCGTCGCATGGGCGGCGCTCGTCCGGTCGCACCTCGGCGCCGGGCGTGCGGAGGAGCTGACCCAGCGCGTCGAGACCCTGACGGTCTCCCGCGACGCGGTCGCCGAGGCCGCGCAGGCGGAGCGCGAGCGGATCGAGCGCGACCTCCACGACGGCGCCCAGCAGCGGCTGGTGTCGCTGACCATGAACCTCGGCATCGCCCGGTCGCGCATGGAGCGCGACCCGGAGGGCGCCGCCCAGCACGTCGCCGCCGCGCACGAGGACGCCAAGGCCGCCCTCGCCGAGCTGCGCGACCTGGCGCGCGGCATCCATCCCGTGATCCTCGCCGACCGCGGCCTCGACGCCGCGCTATCCGCGATCGCCGCCCGCTGCACCGTCCCGGTGACGGTCGACGTCCGGACGGAACCGCGCCCGCCGGCCACGGTCGAGGCGGTCGCCTACTTCGTCGTCGCCGAGTCGCTCACGAACGTGGCCCGCCACTCCGGCGCCAGCCGCGCCTGGGTCACCGCACGCCGCGACGGCGACACGCTGACCGTCGAGATCGGCGATGACGGCAAGGGCGGCGCGGACCCGGCCAACGGCAGCGGCCTGGCCGGCCTGCGCAGCCGGGTCGCCGGCGCCGAGGGGACGTTCTTCGTGACGAGCCCCGCCGGCGGACCCACCGTGATCAAGGCGGTGCTGCCATGCGCGTCGTGATCGCCGAGGACCAGGTGCTGCTCCGGGAGGGGCTCGGGCGCCTGCTGTCCGACGAAGGCTTCGAGCTGGTCGGCTCGGCCGGCGACGGCGAGGAGCTGCTGCGCGCGGTCGAGGCGACCCACCCCGACGTCGTCGTCTGCGACGTCCGGATGCCCCCGACGTTCACCGACGAGGGGCTGCGCGCCGCGCTCGTCATCCGGCAGCAGTCGCCCTCCACCGGGGTGCTCGTCCTCTCCGCCTACGTCGAGGAGCGGTACGCGGTCGACCTCATCGCGAACAACTCGTCGGGCGTCGGCTACCTGCTCAAGGACCGGGTGGGCGACGTGGACGAGTTCCTCGACGCGGTGCGCCGCGTCGGCACCGGCGGCACGGCGCTCGACCCGGAGGTCGTCGGCCAGCTGCTCACCCGCAGCCGCCGGCGCGACCCGCTCGAGTCGCTGACGAGCCGCGAGACCGACGTGCTGCGGCTCATGGCCGAGGGGCGCTCGAACTCCGCGATCGCCGCCGCGCTGTACCTGTCCGGCTCCGCGGTCGAGAAGCACATCTCCTCGATCTTCACCAAGCTCGGCCTGCCCGCGGCCGAGGACGACCACCGGCGAGTGCTCGCCGTCCTGCGCTACCTCGGAAGCTGAGGAGGGTCACCATGACCACCACGATCGACGTCCCGCCCGTCGCCCCCGCGCCCCCAGCCCCGCGGCGTCCCGCCCATGCCTGGTTCGTCGTCGGCGCCGTGCTCGGTGGTCTGATGATCCTGCAGGCCGCGGCCTCCTTCGCCGGGCTCCTCGCCAGGCACATCGACACGATCGCGATCGCCGCGCCTGCGGCCCACCGGCTCGTCGTCCACTCGTCGTCCGGGAACGTGACCGTGACCGGCACGAATCGCGACGACATCGCCGGCACAGCCAAGCGCACGTGGTCCTTCGTCCAGCCGAAGATCACCACCACGCACGTCGGCGACGCCGTCGAGCTCGGCGTCAGCTGCGGCTGGAACATCTCCGGCTACTGCGGGGCGTCGTTCGACCTCCAGGTGCCGGCCGGCACGGTGGTCGACCTGCACACCAGCTCGGGCGACGTCGTCGCGAACGGGCTGCAGGCCGACGCGACGCTCTCCACCTCCTCCGGACGCGTGTCCGCCACCGACGTCGTCGGCCACGTCACCGCGGGCAGCAGCTCGGGGGACGTCGTGGTCCGCGGCGGCTCGGGCGATCTCGACCTCAGCGCCTCCTCGGGGCACATCGACGTGGCCGGCACGTCGGCGTCACGCGTCACGGCGCGCAGCAGCTCCGGCGACATCGACCTGGCGCTCGCCGCCGACCCCCAGACGGTCGACGCGCACGCCAGCTCCGGGCACATCGCCGTCGTCCTCCCGAACACGCCGGGCGTCGCCTACAAGCTGGCGCTGCACGCCGACTCGGGCACCACGTCCGGGCAGGTGCGCACCGACCCGTCGTCGCCGCGGAGCATCACGGCGTCGGCGAGCTCCGGCGACGTCTCGGTGGCCTACTCGTCCTGACCCATGCCGGTGCCGTCCACGGCCCACTGCTCGAGGGTCGCAATCTCCTCGGCGGTGAGCGGCGGCGCCGCGAGCGCGGCGACGTTGTCCTCGAGCTGGGCCACCGACGAGGCGCCGACGAGCACCGACGTCACCCGCTCGTCGCGCAGCAGCCAGGTCACGGCGAGCTCGGCGAGCGACTGACCCCGGCCGCGCGCGAACGCGTCCAGCGCCTTGGCCCGCTCGAAGTACTCCGGCGTGAGGTTCCGCTCGGTGACGAACCGGCCCTGCGCCACGCGCGAGCCGGCGGGGATCGACCCGGACAGGTAGCGGTCGGTCAGCAGGCCCTGCGCGAGCGGCGAGAACACGATCGTCCCGACGCCGAGCTCGCCGACGACGTCCAGCAGCGTCTCGGTCTGGCCCGGGCCGACGAGCTCGACGTGCCGGTTGAACATCGAGTAGCTGGGCTGGTGGATGAGCAGACGCACGCCCATGTCGGCGAGGATCGCGTGGGCTGCCCGCGTCTTCGACGGCGAGTAGTTGGAGATCCCGACGTAGAGCGCCTTGCCGGAGCGGACCGCCTGGGCGAGCGCGCCCATCGTCTCCTCGAGCGGCGTCTGGGGGTCGAAGCGGTGGCTGTAGAAGATGTCGACGTAGTCCAGGCCCATCCGGCGCAGCGACGCGTCGAGCGAGCTGAGCAGGTACTTGCGCGAGCCCCACTCCTGGTACGGGCCGATCGGCCCCGGACCCATGTCGTAGCCCGCCTTGGTCGAGATGATCAGCTGGTCGCGGTACGGGCGGAAGTCGGCCGCGAAGTGACGGCCGAAGTTCTCCTCAGCGGCGCCGGGCTTCGGGCCGTAGTTGTTCGCCAGGTCGAAGTGCGTGATGCCGAGGTCGAACGCGCGGCGCAGGGTGGCACGCTGGGCGCCGAAGAGGTGCTCGTCCCCGAAGTTGTGCCACAGGCCGAGCGACACGGCCGGGAGCTTGAGACCCGAGCGCCCCACCCGGCGGTACGGCATGGACTCGTAGCGGTCAGCAGCAGCCTGGTAAGGCTCGACGGTCGTCATCGACGGTCCTCTCGTGGGAGTGTGCGCCCAGGCTAGCGACCCGGTGAGACGATCCCGTGCGTGCTGCACGTCGTCTTCTTCGAGCCCCGGATCGCGGGGAACACCGGCAACGCGATCCGCATGGTCAGCGGTACGGGCGCGGTGCTGCACCTCGTCGAGCCGCTGGGCTTCGACCTCGAGGAGGCGAAGCTGCGCCGGGCCGGGCTGGACTACCACGACCTCGCGCAGGTCGTCGTGCACCCGACGCTCGACGACGCCCTCGCCGGCGTCGGCCGGGTCTTCGCGTTCACCACGCAGGCGACGCGGCACTACACCGACGTCGAGTGGGCCGACGAGGACGCGTTGCTGTTCGGCCCCGAGCCGACCGGGCTGCCGGCCTCCGTCAGGGAGCACCCGCGGGTGACCGACCAGGTCCGCATCCCCATGCTGCCGGGGCGCCGGTCCATGAACCTCTCCAACGCCGCGGCGGTCGCCACCTACGAGGCGTGGCGGCGGTTGGGGTTCCCGGGCGGCGTGTGAGAACGTTCCGGCGGGCTCGTCCGTTGGGCAGGGACGACGAGCGAGCGATGGGAATGGCATGGCACAGCTGCAGGCGCGGGACATCCGGGCGGGTTTCGAGGGCACCGAGGTGCTCTCCGGGATAGATCTGACGCTCGGCCCACGCGACGCCGTGGGCGTCATCGGCCGGTCCGGCGTCGGCAAGTCGACCCTCGTCGAGATCCTCGCGGGCCGGAAGGCGCCGACCCAAGGCTCGGTGACGTACGACGGCCGCAAGCTGTTCAAGCCCTCGCTGCGCGACAAGAAGTCGCTGCGCGCCCGCGTCCGGGTGGTCCACCAGAACGGGCACGACGCCGCCGACCCGCTCGCCACCGTCGAGAAGGCCGTCAAGGGGGCGCTCGACGAGGCCCGCTCGGCCGGCCGCTCCACCGGCATGGGCATCGAGGCCGCGCTCGCCGACATGGAGCTGCCGCCGCACCTGCTCACCCGGCGGGTCGGCACCCTGTCCGGCGGCGAGCGGCAGCGGCTCGCCCTGACGCTGGCGCTGGCCACGCGCCCCGAGGTCCTGCTGCTCGACGAGCCGCTCACGGCGATCGACCAGACGACGCGGTACCGGCTGGCGGGCGTTCTGGCCAACCGGCTCGCGGCGGACGGCGCCGGGCTGCTCATCACCTCGCACGACGTGCGCCTGGTCGAGCAGCTGACGACGACCGTCCACGTCCTGGCCGACGGCCGGCTGGTCGAGCGCGGCCCGCTGCGCGAGGTGCTCGCCAACCCGCAGCACCCGGACACCCGGGAGTTCGTCGCCGCCCTGCCGGAGGCGACGCTCCGCTGGTCCTAGCCGCGCCCCTCCTGAGCGAAGCGCGAGCGGTCCAGCCCGATGCCCTCGCCGCTGTGGTCACCATCACGACCGTCGTGCGCTTCGTTGCCATCGGCCTGGTCGCGAGGCGTGAAACGTTTCAGCACGTGTGTGCGTTGAGCGCCGCGGCCCTGTCCAGGCAGGCTAGTCTGCGGGTCTGACCTGCAAGGAGGCACGGTGGGGACCCGGTGAGCCCAGGGCCGAAGCGGCGCGAGTCGATCGTCGACGTCGCGCGTCATGCCGGCGTCGCCGTCGGCACGGTGTCGAACGTCCTCAACAAGCCCGGCCACGTCGCCCCGGCGACGCGCGACCGCGTGCTGGCGGCGATCGACGAGCTCGGGTTCGTCCGCAACGCCTCGGCGCGGCGCCTGAGGGCGGGCAGCATCCCCACGATCGGCGCCGTGGTCCTCGACATCGCCAACCCGTTCTTCACCGAGGTCGCGCGGGCCGTCGAGGACCGGTTGGCCGACGACGACTGCACGCTCATGCTGGCCTCGTCGGACGGCGACCCCGAGCGCGAGGCCCGCTGCCTCCGGCTGTTCGAGGCGCACGGTGTCCAGGGACTGCTCGTCACGCCGGGCGGCGGCCTGGAGGCGGTGCTCGAGGCGCGCTCGCACGGCCTCGACGTTGTGCTGCTCGACGCCATTGCGCCGGGGATGCCGTCCGTCTCCGTCGACGACGTGCACGGAGCCCGCCTGGCCGTCGAGCACCTCCTCGCGCTCGGCCACCGGCGGATCGGCTTCGTCGACGGCCCCGGCGCG
>Ga0207836_1000077_pt1 | contig 31188 bp, 33 predicted proteins | sample LuqExpMetageno18_FD_187776 | JGI IMG/M metagenome (GOLD analysis project Ga0207836, IMG submission 187776) | Tropical forest soil microbial communities from Luquillo Experimental Forest, Puerto Rico - Sample 18 (SPAdes) | ecosystem: Environmental > Terrestrial > Soil > Tropical forest ...
ACATACTCCTGGCTGTCATCGACAGGCGTGTAATCGGTAATATTTACTCTCGCAAATTCAACAGGGTCTGCCATCTGTGTCATAATTACTTTTGACTCAGGTTCAGTCACAACAAAGAATTTTTCCGGTATTCCGCGACGCATCACTATAACAAGGAGTATTGCGACAACCACTAGCGCAAATAAAAAACTTTGTGTCATAAATTATAATGGCACGCAAAAATAAAATATAGAGTATTATTCATAGTGATAATGTCGGATTGTCCGATAAATGCTATATGGCATAAGATTTACTTGTGCCATACTTTATGATACAGTGTGTCTTGTAATTCTGATCCTCTGAAAATAGGATCAGCTGGCAAACCATAATAATCAGTTCCAGCGGACTGCAAACTTTCTTGCAATGTGTCCGTAAATAATTTTGGATTGCTAAAATCTGTGTTACGCATATTACATGTGCTACAGTCTCCTGGAAGTCCTGCGGCCCATGCTAAGTCATTAGAGCCACTAGAGTACGATTCTTTTTTGCGTGAATACATATAGCCTGCGACAAAAATAATAATAACGACTACAGCTACGCCAATCATCAACCTTGTGTCCATTGTGTTATATTCGGAAATGAATAAAATGCAAAAGTAATAAATATACACATCTTTTGCGCATACATCACAAATAAAATGCCGAGAAAAATAAAAGGCGGAGATGAACAATTCAAAGATGACACAACAAAAGAGCTTGTTCCAGAACAGGTCTCTGAATGCTCGCTTGTGAGACAAGGCACGATGAAAGGCACATGTTTATCGGACAAAGCCGTGCAATATCTTTCAAAAAAGGCTGGAATTGATTTAAATGCTCCAGATGAACTCATCTTGGAATCCCTAAAACGCAGATATAAGGCAGCATCTGACCATGAATTGTTACAAGATTTGCCAGAAGAAATAGCACATCGCGAGAAAGTAAACTTCAAAATACACGGTCCAAACGGCGTCGAATTGCTCAGTAATACAGATATTGATTTAATCTTGGCGCAGTGGTCTGTTGCATTCCCAGACTTTTATGCATACAATTTTAATATGCTCGACTATACACAGAATTCGTTTCATAACGGGAGAATAGTGCACGAGCCGGACACTTTGGCTACCATAGAGCCGAAAGAAATATTCAAAAAATATAAGTGCTGTGGCTGCGTAATTAATAGTGATGTATATTCCGGCAATGGTAAACATTGGATGGCTTTATTTGCGGACAATCGCGGACCATCACCAACAGTTGAATTCTTCAATAGTTCAGGTCGCTCACCAGATGTAGAATGGCTATCGTGGTTAAATCGTGCAAAACGAGGTATAGATGATATAAATACAGAGGCAGAACGCACAAGTCACATTAAAAAATCACCAGCACGCGTAGTTTATGGAAATATGGTACAGCAATATTCAATGACAGAATGCGGAGTATATTCGTTGTTTTATATATGGGCGCGTTTAAACGGAACACCGGCAGAATACTTTGAGAAAAATCATGTCAAAGACGAACTAATGTTTGAGTTCAGAGCACATCTATATAATGGTTACATGAACAAGAATGAGAAAAAGTGGTCATATAACACATTCAAGTCAACAACACATGTGAAATGGGATGATGAGAGCGGTCATAAAGAAGGCGAGTAATAACTTCTGTCGAAAGATAGCAAAAAAGATGATATTATATGATCGTCTTCTTGAACAGAAGCCTTAGACGACAATCTTTATTCATTTTTATTCATCTTCATCAACTAATTCATCGTTTGTCTTTTTTGCTTCATTGGCCTCAATACGCATTCTGCTAGACATGTCATTATACTTGCGTCTGTCGCTTTCCGACATTGCATGATATTCAGCGAATGTTAATTCGTGCTTTGACTTATTCACAGGATTATGAGATTTCATTCTGATGCCGAGATAATCAAAACCAGACTTAAAATCACCGATAGCACTAGTGCTTAGGTAGTTTTCGGCCTTAGATGCGTTGATTGAATCTTTGAATTGTTTAGCTGCCCAATTACTATAATCTTCACCCAAATCAGATGCTCCGAGAGTACACAGCGGACTGATGATAATTCGTTCATAACAATATCTGAAAGATTTATCTTGTTCACGTCTGAATTCTTTGGTTTCATTCTTGATAGTATCACATGGTACATTGTTTAAGTTGCCGCCATATTTCGTGATAAACTGTTCATAATACCAAGACATAATACTGAGAGTGGCGTTCAAGTAAAGAGGATCTTTAATCATCGTGTTTTCGATTTCACTATCGATTGAGAATTCGTTCTCGCGATTAGGATCTGGATTCTCTGTGAACTTTGATTTAGCATGAACAAACAAAACTCTTCTCCAGAAGCCATGATCTGTATCTGTGCTACGGATTGTTGGAGGATGATTAGTTGTATTGAATGAGCAACAATGCAACCAAAAGTTTTCTTGTGATCCGAACAAGTCACGGGAGCTCTGTGCACCGCTGTTTACGAGATTTTTAACTTTCTCAGAATTCAGAACATCCGAGCCTGAACCTTCATCAAAGATTAATAGTGTCTTTCCCTTTGCCTGCATAAAAGCACTGTCTGCTTCGTTGGCTTTTCCAGTTTGCCCAGTCAATAGTGCCATTTTGATTGATGCGCAGAAACTAAGACCAAGTGCGTTCTGAATAAAGTTCATTGTTACTGTTTTACCGTTAGCTCCAGCACCGATAATGAACACCATCTTACCTGTAACTGGTCGACGATCTAAACCTGTACATGCCACGTACCAGACGAAATCGCATACATCAGGCTCACGATATACTTGCGAAAATATCTTGCGTACACGCATTACTGCTGCAGATGTTTCATCGTATGGCATATATGCCGCTTTTGTATGTAACATAATTGCGTGCTCATGGTGTTCTTCGATTAGCACACATTTTTTGCCCACCTGCAAGACACCATTTGCAACTCCGATTAACTGTTCATCTTTATCAAGTTCCTCAATAAACTCTCTTCTTTCGAAATATAGCTCTGCAGCACGGATAATGTTATCAATATATGGAATTGATCCGACATTTTTCATTGTCATCTTGTAATTTTTCTTTATTACAGTCCATTGCTTCGATATTTCACTATTTTCTGTGGGATTGATTTTATCGATCTGTTCGTTAATGTATTTCTCTCCGTCTTTTAGCACAGATTTGTAGTTTTCAATGATATATTTTTTGAGCGATGATGCTGTTGGATCGGATCGCCATTTATATACCTCGCCATAGATATGTTGATCCTCAGGCATCACGAAAACATACCATCCACGAGCGGCTAGACGTGCGTTCTTCGCATCAACCTTTGTACTGTAAACATATTTATGTGACAGTATAGAAAACAATATCTTAGCGTGCTGACCATGACTAAAATCGCCAGACGACTCGAGAATGTAGTCTACCAACATCTTATAGTAACTAAATGCATTGATCTTAGCGAACTGCACAGGATTTTCTTTACGGGCCCAATACATAATTGATCGTTTTGTTATTCTCTGTCTGTTGTGTCCGATCATAAGATTCGACCATGTCTTATCGAAGACTTCTTTGTCGAACTTGCTCGATTTCTTTGAAAACCAATATCCGATACATTTAAAACGCTCGCTGATAGAGGATAGTGCACAAAGAACCTTAAACCACAAAGCGTAATCATCATAATACTGGCTAGGTAATATATCCAACAATTTTGTTATGTATGCCGCTTCAGCATTCTGAATGCTTATAACATCAATATTTGCATATTCTTCATCGTCATCAGTTGGCATGGATTTCATGTCAGGAGCTGGTGTTGGTTCTTTGATTAAGCCTTCTCTTGGAGTGTAGTGATTATACGTATACTTAGAATGCTTTAGTACAAGCGCCATTGACCCAGATAGATCTGCGAAATTATCTTGAAGTGCAGTTGCACCGGATTTATTACGACGTGTTGCATAAGTCATATTCGCAGAATATACAAGATCATGCGGTTTCTTGGTGGCATCAGCTTTACACGACCCGGGAAGCATAACTTGAACAACTGCGGCATGTGTATCTATCCATTTTGTAACGTCTGATGATGTATGCAAAATTTCTCGTTCGGTATCATTCAAGTCTAATCCAGTAAGTGCGTCATCAAAAATATTCTTGAAGTCATTTTGTATAACCTGCAAAATATGTTTTCTGAATGCTTTGGATATACGGATTGATGGAAAAAGAATATGTACGCCATCTTTGAAGAGCATATTTCCATTGGCATCGTATTTATCGAGCTTTGTTATTTCCGGCTTACGAGTCACGAAACATCTATCGCGCCATGCAGAACCACCATCAAGCATTTCTATGATTGTTTCATAAAGCATCAATGCAATGCTTGCAAACAAATCGTTAGAATACAAGGTATAATTTTTTGTTTGGATTATATCTATGTCGATCATCATACCTCTTATGTCTGATGATTTTTCATATGTATGCAATACGGCACCCTTTTGAATACATTCGTCATAATGCTTCAAGAATTGATCAACCATCTGATCTGAAACATACCAGTGGCCATTCATAACATCATAGACATTGCATTTATTTGAGCCACTTTCAACGCGTTCGACGTTGTTATCAACGAACTCCTTAAAAAATCTAATCTCTGGGATAAATTTTTCTTGTTGCTCCATTGAAATTCGTGTAAGATGCTATATCAATATTATAATTTTAAGTTACAAAAATTATACAGGCCCGAATATACAAAAAAATGCTCAAACAACTCGGTATTGCTATAGGTTTGATGATTATCCTGATCATTTTGATCGTGGTTTTCTCAAAGAAAAAAGAATCATATAACGCCAGCCCATATCAGGTATTAGATTACGTGACCAATAGAAACGCCCTTAATTCTCGTATTCCAGTCAGCGCCAGAAAATACTAGACGGCTATCACTAATCGCAGGTGACTACCTAAAAAAGATATTATATCTAAGCTTCTTTTTTGCTCGGAGATATAAACAATGTCAATATCTAATGTTAGTCTGTCAATACCTGAGATAGGCATCACTACAAGATGTACAGTAGATCCGGCAAAAAGCTATGTTCCATATAATATCATCGGTGCTAGTACACAAACTAAATTCACTAACAAAGATATTCTTGATCTGAGTAATTCTGTTGCGGCTCAATATCTGACAGTCAACGGAGCTCAATCGAAGATCATCGGTACAGCGACAACTGGTCAAGTGTTAACGTATACTCCTTCTGGGTTAGAATTTATCACAGCGACAGGTTCGGGCCCTAAGTTCGCAATAAAATATGTGTCATCGGTTGCACCACCAGGCGGTGATGGTAGTATAACAGAGCCGTTCAACACTATTGGTGCTGCAATCATCGCCACAGCATCTAACCCAGATATGAAAGCGATATGTGTTCTCCCGGGATTATACATCGAGGACATTAAAATATATCCAAATACTGTACTATTTGGCCTAGGCGCTAGTAGTGTGCAACATTCTGGGAGCTTGTTTACTTATGATCCATCCGTAACAAATTATACAGGGTCGGTTTACGTAAAAGATATGTCGATTGGCCAGTTAACATTAGACTCGTCATCTGTGACGGGAGCAATAATAGACTATACCTTTGAGAATATTACCACTCAGTCAGTTAGTATAGTATCTAATGCAACATCCACATCAACAGTTATATTGCGTGAATCACGTATAACAGGTAATCTTGGACTGCAAACAATTAATACGTGTAATGTACAAAATATGACAATTGGTGGATTCACAACAGCAATTATTTCAAGTAGCCTGGTAGCGAAGTCCTGCATTTTTGCTGGATTAAGTGTTACAGGCACGTTGTCAGCTCCGACAGTTAGTATCACAGAATCACATACAGGTCAGTGTATATTTTATGGAAATATGTCTCTTACGAGAGATGCGCCTAGCATGTTCGTGTCAAGCCGCGATCCTGGTGTTATGCAGGCAGCGGTATATGACGGAAGTTTCACACAGATAACTGACAATACGGTCGTCGTCGGAGATGGTGCAGTTAACGCATTCAATCTGAGTAACTGCACAAGCGTCGGGGCAAATGTAGCTGGTCTTAATGCAGGATCTATTGGTCGTACTGCGCTAGGATACGGTGCAACCGTTATCGCTGATAATCAGGTTGCATTTAGTGATGCAGCACAATCATTGAAGGCTGCTGGGCTGGTTGGCCATGCATCTACTACTGCATTAACATATAATCCTGCAACAGGCGTCATATCATTCTTGAGTAGCAGTCGTGCAAACAAAACAAACATTCGCAGTCTGTCAAACGACATCTCCGGAAAGTTAGTTGATTCATTGAGTCCATGTGAATATACATGGAAGACAACAGGATCATCTGCTGTTGGACTTATCGCAGAAGAAGTATCAGACGTATGTAAACTCTTGTCAGATACATGTCCTGGCATTAATGATTTGGTTACTATGGCATCAAACAAAAAAGACATAATAGGAGTAAATTATCTATCGATGATCCCGCATCTAATTAATACCATTCAGGATCTGCGTCAGAGAATTGCTAAAATTGAAGCTAGCATTGCTAAATAACAACAAGAAAATGGTTATGTTTGAAGATATCACAGAAGAAAAGAAGTTCGACGGCCTTATTGAATATATTGGCACTGATAAAAAGTTCGTTATTTCACGCGTATACGGCGAACCATTATTACAGCCCATGCCAGCTGTCACTAGTATTAATTCTGGTAGTATTGCCCAAAATGATCTATCACACAAATCACAGATCGCTGAAGAAGAGAAATTCTTGACATATTTCTTCCAAACCGATTTATATGATTAGATGTATCATTTTTTGTTTTTTAGTTGCTGGGATATTCGTCATTATACTAATGCTATTTATTGTTGCAAAGATTGATACTGCTCAGATGCATGATATTCATGTATCCGGCGATAACTATGTTTCTGAAGGCTGCATGGAAGCATGGAGACAATCAGCCTCGGGTTCAGAAACAGACTTTGATTACAAATCGCAGACACTTGACGATCTTGTCGGACTATCCGAATGCTGCGGTGACATGAATGCTCGTGTGGAAGCTATCAATAGAATTATGTACGGAACATTCGGATTGCGGGCGATCAAATTAATCAGTGATGCTACAATTATCCAAGACCATGGCAGAATCAACACTGATCTTGCAGCCATTTCACAGAAATTAAGTGAGCTTGGAATAGGCTACATTAGCGAGAAAACATGGCTCATCGGTAGTCATGCGCAATATCGCATGCTAGTTAAAGAGTTTATGGATCATGTCTTAAGTATCCGTGTATCGGAACAAACATGGAAGTTTATGCGGTCAGTATTATCCGGCGCTATGAATTTCGATTATTCTGTGGATTATGTTGATGAAAATAACACAGAATAAAAAGGTCATACTTGACGGAATGCCAATAAATAAAATTGAACCATCTTTTTTCGGAATTATTACCAACAACAGAATGTTCTCAATGTTATTCAGCAAAAAAGACAAGTCAAAGAAGCCATCTGACAATAACAAGCCAACCGACCCAAAAAAGACATTTATCGAACTCATTATAGGCTTCTTTCGTAGGATTACTAGCCCAGTAGGCTTCGGTTTTATGAGCGTATACAACGGTCTAATCAGAGTTGTTATGTCATTAGTAACCAGACGTCAACGCGACTAATATATTTTTTGATGCACTATAGATTGTGTATAGCATAACAACATGAGTTTACGAAAACTAGGAATAGCTACTTTTATAGGATGTAGTGCATTGGTGACTGGATATTTTTATATGCCACGAACGCCGGTAAACACCACACAAACAGAATCTTCCCAGCAACCAGAAACTATACCACAACAAAAAAAATCTACACTGCTACGTAGTAAATATAAACTGAGTGATCATCAAGAACGTGTACGTCAAGAAAGACGACATAGAGAATATGTTAAAAGACGTAATAGACAATATATGTACTATAGATCTGCAACAAAAGACTAATGTGTCAGCATCTAACACGGCGTTAATATGGTCAACTTTTTTGCAAAATTGATATACTATGATAAGTATATATTAGTTATCAATGGGCGTTGATAGTGAAACCTTAAATATTAAGCTTGAATTGCTTGACGAAATAAATGATATGAATGAAGAATTACTGTCGTACGACATTCATGTATCTAGACCAAATGTGTGTTGTGACAATAGTATCAGAGATATTCGGATCGCTCATAAACGTATGCAAATCATGTATAATAAACTCATGCCCAAGGAAAGCATGGAACATTGTCGTAAAACATTTAGGGCAATGATGAATGTAATTATTGAATCACCAGATTTTCCTAGTCCCAAATTATCACAACTAGATAAAGATTTGGCTAAATTGATGTGTCTAAGTTATCTTCATGCGATGACTAAAGAATCATATGATCTCGATACCAAAAAATAGCCGCTAATCGATGTTGTGCTTCTTAAATGGTTATTATTTTTTGCATATTGATTACCGTCTCAAGATCTGATTATAGATGAACTCTGCGTACATCCGAAATATACATAACCTTGCAAATAATGACGACTATGACATGGATTCGACTGCTGAAAATGACATCATGAAGATGATTGATGATGCAGAAACATTCGTATCAGGTGTGCAGGATTCTAGAGCAAATAATGACGCATATGACAATGATGCAGAACATGATGGTGATAATTTATCAGATGCATCTCATGATTCTGGGCAAGAGCAATTCGGTCACGGACTTAATTTTGATAGTTCATATTTCGAGAATAGCAAAAAAATTAATCAAACCATCAATTATTTTGGGACGGGTGATGAAGACGATCTTGATGAATTCGATGATGAAAAAGACATCCTAATAGACGACATTGAAACAATGTTAGAAGTATTAAATGATGCGCAATTCGATATATCCAAATTGCCAGTTGTCACAGAAAAAAATAAGTTATCTGAGATTAAAGCTGCACATAAAAAAATCAAACGTAAGCATGATAAACTAACTTACTCTGAGCTAGGTGGTCATATTATTATGGGAGTTTGCCATACACTCGAAACAGTGTTTAACGGCCGTCGTAATTTATTTGGGTATAGGCCTAGCCTTCAGGGTTGGACAGAAAAGTTAGTACGTGGATCATTACCCAGAATGAAACGTGAGTCTGCCAATCTTGTGTCCGAAAAAATAGAAAGCTATGGCTTTACGGAGTTTTCAAAAATCATGATTACTCTTGTGCCAGGCATGCTTGTTTATGCAGCAACATCACGTCCAACAGGAGACGGTACAAACGTAGGTGATGATGTAGATGCAAGGCAGAGACTAGGAGATCGTTGGCAATAATAATCATCCCCACGGCGTGTAATTATTACATCAAATAATTCCATCGGCAAATCGCCTGTGTAATCTTCGTTTGGTAACTTTAGTAATACAAAAATACAGCCATAGTCTACCGAAGCATATTTTTTTTGTATACTTTCGGCCTCGACAGCAAAACGAATGTCATCTATAATAATTCCTGTAGCATTACTACAAGAAAATGTTTCCTCAACAAAGTAGTCGTTTTTTATCGATCTAATAGCCGTAGCTATATTGATTAATACATCTCGTGCTGTGTGATTAGGGAATTTCTCAGTAAACGATTCTTTGATGTCAGATTTCTTGAGATCGTCTTCTGGTATATCTAGAATGGTACCAACTATTTTACGCAGTTTCCCAGCGAATGATCGCTGCTCATGTTTCAGTCCATAAACGTCACAAAGAACATTAGCAAATGTTGTTTTACCGACACCGTTATTACCAGCAATAGCAATACACTTATAATTTTGCAGGTTATCAATATTCATAGTCGTCGTGATTTATTGCTTTATAGTATGCCGTCAATTTTGAATATTTTGTTGTTGCCAATAGTATAATGCGCGACTACAAAATAGATAAGACCACTTCAGAGCTAAATATATTTGATGAATCATTCATAACACGGCTTAAAAACTATGTCTTTTTGGGGACTTTAGGGAGATATCTATATTATGATGCCAACAATGCGATAGACGTCAGCACGGATTTTATGTCCAGATTAACAATAAACGGGCATTATGATGGTTTGTCAGAATTCTTTAAAAAGCCAACGATGATGTTTGAGGATGACTATGTTTTAGTCTTTGACGCATCGGAACAATTGCCGCAAACGCTTATCACGCAAAAGGCTCATAATAGCGATGATCATTTTGTAAGACCAAAAAAATTAAAGTCAATCGGCAGTCTAATATTCTGCAAATCAGACAACAACATCAGCATTTCGACTGATCAATCTGCACAGGACAGTCACTCATATTTTGATTTGTTGTATACCAAGTCAAATCCACCAGTTACCATTCAAGCAAGTCCATGTGGATATCCTATCGGTGGTTATTTTGTCAGAGTGAATAAGGCGCCTGGTAAACAACCGCTTAGTGTTACAGTATACAATATTTACGGTTCTGAGACTCAAGAGCCATTCGTTAAGTTGAATTATTATTCATGCTAAATTATATCATTGCACAAGAAATGTACATCGGTTATCATGTTCAGAGAGAAGGTCAAACTCTCTTAGAAAGTTTACGACGAGAGTATAAGTATATATCTGAGCACAAGCCGACTAAATCTAATGTCGTATTTCAGGTATTCATCGCAGGCCCACGATCATTCAAGTTGCACAAATTAACAGAAGACGAGATATCTGGTATCGCGGACTTTTTATTTGAGACGAACACTTTACTAGTGTTTCACGGAACATATCTCGACCGTCCATTTGATGGTGATAAGGCTTCAATGAAAAGCATCATTAATCAAATGACAGTAGCAGAAGACATAAATAAATCTATATATACTAGACATAAAGACAAAACTATCGATGTGGATCATGTGCAAATGCCGTATGTCATAGGACCAATTATCCACATGTCAAAGGTATCTCGTTCAAAAGGAATCGGCCCGCTGAAAGACCTAAACCACGTCTTAATATGTTTGGAAACGGATGCCTATAAAATGCCACAAGAAAATACCGACAAAGACAATATAGCAGAGCTAGATGCAAACATACGTTCATTGGTACATTGGAAACATCAAACAATAATCTTTGACACCGCACATTTATATGAATGTGGCATAAATCTTCACGAGCCGCACGTCATGCAATCATTTTTGAGGACAGTAAGTACATTGGTGCATGATCTAGATATTAGACCAGGTTTTCACTTGAATGACTCTTACACAGAGTTAGGTTCTGGAAATGATAGACATGAAGTTTTAGGCAAGGGTCATATATTTAAAGGTCCCGGTGGAAAACTTGCACTAAGTCATTTACTGGAATTCCTGAAAAAACATGATTCATTTGCCATCCTGGAAAATCCACCTGATGACATACCTCACGGCCTAAGATACATAAAATCTGTGTTAGGTGAAAATTGATCTCTGGATAAGTAATCAAACACACAAAACAAATTAAGATAATTACACATAAATATGTCCCTAACACCCAAGCAAAAAAGAATCATATACGCCATATATTTGCTCTGTGTAATACCACTGTTGTCTTTGCCCTTGTTGACAGTAATAATACTAATTTTGGCTGGATTTAGGGAGCTGACTACCGTCGCATATCTCCTGACGGGATTACTACCAATTTTACAGTTGATGATTGGAATAGTTGTATTTTGGCTATGCATAATATCCAACCGTCCACAATTAATAAACTCAAATGTATAACTTTTTTGTTTAACAGGACTAAATTTGAAGACCAATCGTAAAAATACAACAAAGAGAATGGTGAGTGCTCCCAAGAAACCAGCAAGAAAGCTTACATGGATTCCTCGAACGATGAATATGAACGCACCTGGCATAGTTAGCGCTGCAGCATTGGCCAGAATTAAGGAACGTCTCAAAGAAAGCATTAACAAAGCATCTTCGACCGATACAACTCAGATTGTACAGAACATTAATCGTGTAAACAAGATGATAGAACGTTTCGGTCATTTCTTTGGCTCCAAAAAAGAGTACTTTAAGTTCAATCCTGAGTGTATTGCGACTATCGGGGTGTTTAGATTGTTGAATCCTAGCATCCAAGACACATACCTTAGTGTTAGCAAAAAGGGCCTTGACACAATAAATTATAGCAAGACTCGCGAAGTATTGTATGCCCGCTACATGGAAATCTTGTGCTCTTATGTCATTTTGCGGACATCAAACCAAGTCCCCAACATGGATTTTTGGTATCATATATTGCCTATATGTACATACATTGGAATCATTGTCCGTAATTTTGAGGCACGTATAGCGACTGAAAATCTCACCCCAGAACAAATACGAATCGGTATCAGCGCTCGGGAAGGTTTCTATTTCACACAAATAGTACCTGCTATAGTTGATATAGTCAAATACTATGCGGCAAAAGAAAAGTACTATGCTGACATAGAAGAATCATTCTTGGGATGTTCACTTGAACAATACCTCAAAAAATTATCCCGTATCCCAGAAGATAAGATCGGGGACGTGCGTCTAGATCTCAGTGCATACTTCATGTATATCTGTATTCTGACTATGGGGCCGGATTATGAACCTCTTCTTAGAACATTCGCCATAGACAACAGATGTATACCATCATATTACTCAAAGTGGATGGAGTGTCATGCGAAATTTCCTGATTGGTTTCCTGTTCGCGAAGAGTCTTGGCCTGTTGTCGGAGACTTTGATCGTCGTAAACAACTAATATCTAAGCTGTATAATAGCGTTCCGTATGTTATGCGTGGTCTTTGCTTGGAAAAAGGATACTTCAAAAGTTTTGCATCATATTCCAATGAATATGCTTTCTACGTCGGACTGATTAACTCATACTACGCAGGGGATAATCCATCAGACAAAAATCATCCTATGAGTCTATTCAACCGAAACAAATACACGTTTGTTGGTGAATATGTTCGCAAATATTGTGAAGGCTATAGATTTGGATTAGACAAGAAAAAAGAAATCAAAGCCAAGCAGCAAAAAAAGTGATCTGTGTGCAGATGCATATCATTGACCAACATATGGTTGTAATGTATTATTTTTCATGTATAAATTCCTCACGCATTTTTAGTGATATCATCTTTATTGCATTGATATAGTCATTATTGCTCATACCTCCATTGCCACAATATTCTGCCATAGTTGTTTTGTCTGGTGCCATTCGAACATATATCACGTTAGAACCATGTATAATATTGTACACTATTCTCAGACCTTGTTGTATATCTGAGTAATTTTTTTGTCTTCCGAAACGGTAATGTGCATCTCTTGCAGCGCATGGCCACGAACAATAAATACCATATCTGTCAAATAACAGCTTTTCTTCTGTTTTATTGCCGTCGGAATCGATGATTGGTGGTACTCGTCGCGCATTAAGCGGAATAAATGTTGATACTCCGCTAAACGACATACCACAATTCCAACATTTGCAGTCGCTTGTACATAAATCTTGATCGGAATACCATTTATCCGGCGTATCATTGTAGAATTTCGGCAGATCTTCTTTGCAAATATCTATCTTCACATTTTTAAGATCAGACAATTTAAGTCCCTTAAATTCAAGGATATTAATCCTACTACGCATACGCATCGTTCTCATTGGAAATGTATGGCAATACAATATCACATCTAAATACATTTTTCTAAGTTGCCGAACATAGGTCTTTTGGTTTGTATAGCATTGACAATCCATGGTTCAGAATCAGACATCGGTATGATAAAATCATACATCTTTTTCTCTGTAGACATAATGATCACATTAATAGTATCTGTATCTAGTAATCCCAGCCCAGATTTTATCTCTCCGTCTGTTAATGGCGCGCACATTTCTTTGAGTTCGGACAAGATATAATTCAATGCTGTAGTATATATCTTTCCATTCAATGTATGCGCATGAATGATATATTCAATCTTACTGTCGGATGGCTCATTTTCAGAACATTCTGTAGCGGTATTCATAAACGACGTCGCCGTAAGTAAATGATCCATAAATCTTATGACGTGTAATGTGATCCATCTAATAATTTTATCGACAACAAAGTTGATATACATGTTAATTTTTTTCATATGTGCTTTTATGCCGCTAAACATCTTTGATATATAGACTATTTTAGCACTCTACGAATTAATATTTCACAGAATATTACGTGTGAGCTTATAATGATGTCACTTAAATATTTATATATCACACAAAAACCTGATGATGCTTATACTATTACTATTTATAATACATCCCAGTTGATGCCCGGCCTACAACATGTGAAATATATGATCCCGCACTTACACAGTAATCCATTTGATGTGATTCAAAACTTTTTAACGTCGAATGGACACATGTATATTCCTAACAAAATTACTAACAGAGATTCTGCAATAATTAACGCGTATATTTATGCTATACAAGGCCGTCATGTGCCTATTGCAGATTTGTATCTATCTGTGGTTCCATTGCAAACAGAAGCCCTTCTCAAGATATATAACCGCGTTTTATCGAATGATCAATCAATATCTATCAGCAACCTTAACTCTTCTATCGAAGCTATCATTGGGAGGTTGAATAACATTGAGAAAGAATATACAGAGCCAGATCTTAGTAAGCTTGACGAAAAGATAACAAAAAATAAAGACTATTTTATGTCGGAAATGTCAAACATTCGCGGAGAGATGCTTTTATTAAGTACACTGATGACTGTGCTACAGTCTGATATCCAGTCCCTGAAAACAGAGATAAATGAAATCAAGGTGACAAATAGTCACAGAGCATATATCAACGAAAGTTATTTTGACGCAGATGATAAGCCTGAAACACAACAAACAGATACTATTAAAGACGATCACGCAGGAACTATTGATGAAAATAATGATAATACAAAAAATATGGAACATATTATCGTACAAACAGCAGACATGTCTATGCCACAATCATCAGAAACTGATTCTATGTCAAAAACGCCTCGTGCATGGTGGTCATTTTATGAATAATTTTACGTATTGCGAGGCATTACATAGTTAATATATCGGCGACTATTTTTTCTCGATGTGTATCATGTTTACATATGATCAGTCGGTTTAAGTCTCGTGGACTTCCTGTAATGTCTTTTGCGGAAATATCTGGAGGTTGAATCTGCAAATAATCAAAGAATTGCATAAGATATGAATCTAATGCATCAATCATTTTGTATGTTTCTAATTCGATAGGGTCATCATTCGATGTATATTCATATGTGTATGCATGCGGGACCATTAGAATCTCGTTTACAACAGATTCAGTATAACCTTGTGAAATAAGTTCGAGGTGGTGCTTTCTTTTTTGTTCTTCGACGGCGGCAGCATTTTCTGGGATCGCTACTAAGAATGTACCAAACCACTTAATTACGTCTGCGCAAATACGCATGACATATGTGTTTTTGTCTATATTCTTAGGCGTAAATTTCAAGATATTTAGTCTAGAGTTGGCAATCATAAGAAGCTTATCTTCAAAACGTGATAGCAACAATCTCAGATGAAAATCAATTTCACGTGAGTAATCGTTTTCGGCAAGAGAAGTCATCAATCGTATTTATGTTGGGCATAAATATATGAAATGGGAATCAGAGGATTTTGGCCTATAGTCAAGAAACACGGCAAGCACCTAAACAATGCAAAATATGACTATGTAATAGTTGATGCCACAATGCTGACCATCAACTTTAGCATGGCGATATGTAGGTTAAGAAGTGATCTGTTTACTGTGGTAATGCGGAATACCTTTGATAGCCGTATCAAAAAACTTAGACAATTATTGCGTAATCCAGAGTCTGATGAAAAGTTAATCTTTGTGTTTGATCCATTAATGAAGCCTGCAGAAAAAATACGGCCGCGTGACACTAGTGTTCTGGATGAATTGCCAGAAAATGCATTCAATGTGTTCTTTGATTTATTGCGGGAAGGCCACTATACAATAACGCAAAGTACTGATCATGAGGCTGATCATGAAATGGCGATGGCCTACAAGCAAATAGTTTCTCAAGGCAATACTGCAGCGGTATATACAGAAGATTCAGATTTGTTAGTTTTGGTTCCAGAAATAATCAGATTCGACTTTATGCTATATACTGTTATGGACATCTGTCATGGTCTTGGCGTGACAAAAAAGATATTCATCGAGGCATGCAACACTGCGGCTAATGATTATAATACATCAAGCATGACATTTAGGCAGGCAATTACACAGGCGATTAATCAGATGCCTTAAAATCGATTAATTCGATTATTTATCTTTTTTGCTATATAAATTCTTCGAAAAGAAGCGTATAATCATATGTATGTGTCACCAGGAGAAGCAGCAAAACATTACAGTGTCACGACAAACACAATCCGATTGTGGGCCGATACAGGAAAAATTAAGTATATCAAAACATCAGGAGGGCATAGACGATATCTTATCGAGGATAAAATCAAAGACATTAACATCAAAAGACGCAAAATTATTTATTGCCGAGTTAGCAGCAAGAAGCAAGTCAGAGATCTCGAAAGACAAGTTGGATATCTTAGGTCAAAATATCCAGATTACGAAGTTATTACAGACATCGGAAGTGGAATCAACTTCAAGAGGCCCGGTTTCTTACAAATTATGGCAGCCCTTATCGATGGATATATCGAAAAAGTTGTCGTTGCGTACAGAGACAGATGGTCAAGAATTGGATTTGAATTATTTGAATGGCTATTTTCGAGATATGAAGCAAGCATTGAAAGCATTGATACAGAAATCAAAAATCCAGAAAAAGAACTCTCCAGAGATCTCATGGAAATTATTACCGTATATACTGCCAGATATTATGGGCTCAGAAAATATAATGATGAGAACATTGACAGTGAAAATATCTCTGAATCCGGATCAGAAGACGATGTTTGATAAATGGATGAAATATTACAGAGCTTTATATAATTATCAAAGTGAGATACTATATAATTCTACAAAATACAAAGATTCTGATAAGTTAATGCCAGATAACAAACTTCGCGACATATCCTTATGTATGGGTTCCTATACCAATGAATATGATCAGAGATCTATCAAAGAACAAAGAAAGATAGATATATTTCGAGAGGACTTACCTTCTGCAATAAAGGATTGTGTAGCAAAACATGTTATAGGAAATTATAAAGCATGCGAATCGAATGGTCATATTGACCATGAACAGTTATGTATGCGAAAGAAAAAAGATGAAGAAATGTTTAAAGTAACTGTTAGGGGCTGGAACTATACAAAAGATAGAGGTTTTGATATTCTTCCAAGAAAAACTAAATCATGTTTTCCAATAGTCGATAAAAAAGATGATAGATTGATAAGGTTCAATTTCACGTCTACAAAACCGACAATAACTATAACTAAACAACATGGCAATTATTATGTTGCACTACCATATGCCGAAACATCTACACCAAATTTGTCTAACAAAGTTATAGCATTTGATCCAGGCGTAAGAACATTTCTTACTGGTGCTGAATCAACAGGTGCAATAAAAGAGTTCGGTCAATATATCACTAACAGAATTGATAAATTTATAGCAAGACATAAAAATCCATACGAAAATTGTAAAGTAAAAAAACGATTCATCAAATCGAGAGCCAAGATTGATAGAGTTGTTAATGACTTTCAATGTAAACTTGCTAAATTTCTTGCAATCAATTACAGAGCGATTATTACATCAGAGATAGGTAACTATATTACTCACAAGCAATATAATTGTTCATCGGATAAAGAACGATGCTGCAGAGTTAGGCATGCGAATTTTACACATAGATTAAAACTAGCATGTGAAAAATATGGAGCTTCGTATTTATTTACACGAGAACATTACACAACAAAATGCTGTAGTCAGTGTAATAATGGATATTATGAAATAGGTGCTGATAAAATTTATAGATGTCCCAATAATTGTGTCCCGATAGATAGAGATGTTAACTCTGCAAGAAACATATTATCAAGATACATTGTGTTATGTAACAAAAAATAAAGAGGAGCTACCCTCTTGATTGAATATTCGTTAATTAGGGTCACTACAAATCGTACTTTCAAGTATATGATCATGTAGCTAATGATTCGTTTGTTCGAATTATTCAATTAATCGTAGCAGACTTAGGACTGCTGTTACCAAGAATTATATCACTGCTTTCTGGCTCGCTATTAGGCAGTACAGGATTTATAGAAAATATGTCGTAAATAAATCTGGTGCCTGTGGAAAGGTGCATACGACAACACACTTTATTGACTCCTAATTCGGTTAGGATATCCTCTGTTGTCATATCTATATCTGTGTTAGTACGAGAGTTATCTGGTAAGATTTCTGCGTTCTTGAACTTTGCTGCACGCATGATTTCATATTGTTGTTGTACACGGAAAATAGGAAAACCACATGATGGACACAAAGCGTATGGGTGCATATTGTAGTTACTTGTTATGTAATGGTTTAGTATACTTATAGGTCTTCAATTTTTAAAAATTATTGCCTATAAATGTATAATGCGTTCAGAAAGTGTAAAAGATTATGTATATTTTGATAACAATGCGACAATACCCATGTTTTCTGAAGCCATAAAAGTATTTGCAAAAGTAGCTCAATGTGGAAATGTGTCTGCTGCAAATCCTGTAGCAAAATTATGGCGCGAGAGAGCTAATGATTTCGAATATATATTGCGCGAGAGGTTTTCGTGCTCAGAATCAAGTCATGAGTTAATATGGACGAGCGGTTCAACAGAGAGTAACTGTACTGTTGTAGATATGTTTACGGTCAATACATCGCGCCGCGCTGTAGTTTGCTCAACTATCGAACATAAGTGTCTTCTACAAAGCGTACAACAAGCTGAAAAAAATGGAATCCCAGTAAAATGGGTTGAACCAACTATCGAAGGTCGGATTGAACCTAGCGCAATTGCACAGGCGCTGATTAGTCTCGATAATGAACTTCCCGGTGTGCCAACCCTAGTATGTTGTATGCATGCCAATAATGAAACCGGCGCAATCAACGACATCTATGCCATAGCAGACATTATAGACAGATTTAGAGATTCTAGACAGGTGTTCTTTTACACAGATTGTGCGCAGACGGCTGGAAAAGTAGATATTCACATGTCCACTGTGGATGAACAATCCCTCGCCGCAGTGCCATTATCTTCAGACAATAAATATTATGTTAGAATACCAAGCCCCGAAGATATCAAAAAATGCAAATATATCAGCATACCATATCCAACAATAGACGTGTTGAACGATTACTGTCATCTCGGAACAATAACTGTTGTTGTTGTACCCATAAATAATTCGCATGGTGTACACAATATGTATCACGTCGCCACACGAACGCTTGTGGATGGGATTTGTTTCTCTGGGCATAAGCTTGGAGGACCATTCGGAATTGGGGTATTATTAATCAGTCGAAGATTCTTAGAGACAAAGACATTCGTACCGATAACCGGTGCACAAAATTATGGACTGCGAGGCGGGACATACAACATGCCTGGAATTATTGGTATGCGAGAGGCTTTGATATATATGTTGATTCGTCATGATGCAACGCAATTTGACTGCGTTGCCGGAAAGAAACTAATTATTGATGGTTTGTTCAAAGCTAACATACCGGTAATCCGATACATAGATTATATGCAAACAACTTCGCGACCATCAAAATGTTTGGTTGTATTTGAAACACAGTCTCAACAAAACACGTTGCCGGGGACATTATTCTGTAGTATTGTATATAATGATTGTATGTATCAGGTGTGTAACATCAAGCTAAAAGATTTCTTTGAGGCACATAAAATAGTTCTGAGTATAGGGTCAGCCTGTAATTCATCCGGAAGCGGCATGTCACATGTTCTGAAAGCAATGCAATGTCCGAAAGAAGTCGCCCTCGGCATAATGCGAATTAGCGCATATGATAATCCTAAGAGCGACTATGTTGCCGTGTTAAACGCCATCATCGCGGCATTTGCCAAGATCGAAGGCCTATGTATACGCAAAAAAGTATGAATCTAATTTTTCCAGCGAAGTATGAGTACACAGATTTACATTTCTTGTTCCATAGGCATTTCTTGTGGTTTGTGCGAACGTCTTTGGCGACCTCCTTTTTTGCTGTGTTTACTAGATTTCTTACTACGCTTGATAGATTTCTTACTACGCTTGCTGTGCTTGCTGCGCTTGCTTTGTTTACCTCCTTTCTTACTCTTGCTACTTTTACTGCGTTTAGATGTTTTTCGTGATCTTCTCTGACGACTACCTTTCTTTGTTTCTTCTACGTCTTCATTGGCATCACCAGAGCCTTTTGCTGGTCTGTATACAACTAACTCTACACCAGGGCTGATAGTTTTTGTTGCGTATACCATGTGTTCCTTTGGTGGCTTTTGTCTGAAGTGATAAAACTCAGGACCTTCTTCTACCGTCTTCTTGTAGCCATGTTCATCAACCCATTTCTTTGCTTCCGCAAGTGAATATTTGTCTTTTGAGATGCTGATAGACTGTACCTGCATCGAATACTTTTTGTGTGTCATTTGGCGATGTATATCTGCTGGGATATAAATTTGAATCAACGAAATAATTGTATTACGATATACATTCACATTATGTTCGTTGAATATTCCGACTCAGATGACGATACCCCAAACTACGATGATGGCTACATTGGAGCAGCAGAACGTAAAAAGAAGGCAAAAAAGGCACTCAAGAAAATAACTAAAAAAGATGCTGATGAAGAAGGCTCAGAGGAAGAAATAGAAGAAGAACAAACTGATGCAGATGCCATAGATGAGGACGAAGACGATGAGCAAGACATAAAGTCAAAGCTTCTCAAAAAACAGGAAGCCGATGAAGACGAGATTGATAAAGCTTCAGAAGAACTGGATTATCAGCTGAGTATTCATGCCAGCCCATATGCAGTATATCGTAAAGTAATAAAATATATTGCCCCAGAAGACAGTATGTCTATTGATTTACTTTCAAGATTTGATTATGCAGATTTAGCGGCTAAAGAAACACAACGTATAGAAAAAAGTGATTATCTGTTTATAGATCCTGGTCAACTCGATAGAGCCGATCTTATTGCAGAAGCAACTATCAATGCACGTAAATGCCCATACAACATTAGTCGTGAAGTCGGTCATTATGTAGATCACACAGCAAAAGTCATATATTTATATCACGAAGTAATGAATCCGAATGAAATGAAACACATCAAACTAAATGCTACTAGTATGTTGTAATTTGTTGTACCATTATAGCAGAACAGCCTATATTTTTTGCTTGTGACATGGTTTTACTCAAAATTGATGTTGTGTAAGTATTACCAGAATGATAACATGTATGTATTCAAACACGGAGATGACTTGTACAGATTATATGCTCCAAATTGTATGATAACTTACACTCCGAACATACCACCTCTTCAGGAGCAAATCAGAGCAAAGATATTTACTACAGAAATCAACCCGACAACCGAAAAACCACATAATATAGTTCTGTATATAGAGAGACGAATTGCTGACGACTCGTACATGATATCTGCAGACGTCGGAAAGACTGATGAATCTGGTGAACCTATCCCAAATATAATCGGCCATAACCCAGAAATAATGATTGGGCACGTAGATAACTATTTGATGTCAGTCATTGCTTGTGAAAATCCGCATGAAGTATTTTATGCACTTCAGGGCCTGGATAATGATGTAAAGGCATTCACGACCACGACCGGTACGAGGGTTGTATGTTGCAGAGATTGTCTTATCATGGAATCTGCCGATGGCAACATACAAAAAGATATCATTGTAATGCATCCAAATGTATACATGTTTATTTTGGGTATGGTTACATTTGACGATTTGTACAAAAAATATTCGATGTGAACATGTCTTTGGTACACATCGCCAGAACTTAATCTAATGAATGTCCTCGTACCTTGATTTGATTGCCCTCGTCGCCGTCCATTGTTTTTTCGTCATCACCCTCCAGATCAAGACTATCACCATAATTAGCTTCTTCTGTATCTTCATCCTCTTCTTCTCCTGGTTGGATGTATTCATCTGTGTTCATATCGCCGATTTCTTGTTGTGTCTTCAGTACCATAGACCAATTCGTAATGTTCGCTTTAGTATACAATCTTTCAGAACCAAGTACCTCAGATAATATCCATTCTATAACAGGTTCTACCGTCTTATGGTCGCGTTGAATATCACGCAGCTTCAGAAGCATATCAACAAATGCTCCTAAGGCAAAATCAACCAATTCTTTTGAGGAATTATTCATAAATACTGTGTCATATTTTTCCATGAAGGCATCAGAAAACTGTTCTAGTGACATAATGCCTTTTGGCACACGAATATCTTCAAGAAGCTTTACAAGATCTGTAGAAGGATTATAGTTATGCGCTATATTCACGAATGATCCATACTTGATTATAAGGTGCATACAGCATGTACGGATCTTGTCTGGACGGGACTGTATTTTTGCTGTGGTAACTGGCGCTGTGTACTTATTGTCTTGGATGGCTTTTAGCTGCGCGCCTTCGTATGCACCTATACTCGCAATCATGTTAGGTTGTACCTTGCAGAATTTCGCGGCCTCGATTACAAGGTTATAATCCAATGGTTTGATTGTGACTGGCTTCTTCGGCTTTATGCTGAGATGCGCTGTCTGTGGTATCTGAGTTGGCGCTATTTCACCTGTAATAATTTTTTGGTCTCGCAGATAATCTTTTTGGTATGTGTCATAGTATTTTTTCTGATCATCACTAGATTTGTTGCCTTGTAAATAGCCGCATTTAGAACATTTCTTTGCCTCGAATGTATGTAGATCGCCTTTCGGGCAGATGAACTCATAGAATTCTATGAGATTTGTAATCTTTTCATTTGCTTTGATAGCTGCAATAATTTCTACGTCTGTGGAAATGACATCTCCGTACTTATATCCTGTCGAATCACTCCATGCATTTTCTGCGTTAGGTGGCCACTTGTATACGAAGTCTGATTTCTCATCCCGTATCCATGGTCCCTTTTTTCCTGCAGGTCTCTTCCACGGTCCGTATTGATTCCAGTCTCGTTTTATTCCAGAGGATGTATAAATGTATCCAAGTGGACTGGTAGTTTGCGTCGTATATCTACCTTTATCTGGCATCGGATGACAATATTTCATGTTTATGTAGCGAATTACACGCAATAGTAGTGTCTCATATTTATTCAGGTTGCGTTTCTGTGGACTTCTATGTAATTCTGCTAATGCCGAGGTCTCTTGTCCGCCTTCATATCCGATTTTTGGATAAAAATCGCGCATAAATTCTACGGTAAACACGAATGATTGATAGTAGTATTTATCCCACCATTCTCTAAAAGTCTCCAGAAGCGGATGACCCTCCAAAATAATATCTCTGGGAATAGGTTTATTATATACTGGCATCTGTTTTTTGAGGATAGATTCAGGAGTTTGATTTGGCAACGCCAACTTAAATGACCCCAATCGTAGCACAGAATAATCAACTTTACGAGCCTTTAATACTTTGCGCGACTTGCTCTCAGGCTTGCCTTCAGACTTGTCTTCAGTCTTGGATTTCTTTTTCTGTTCCTGCGCTATCTCGACATATGGAGCGATCTTATCCAAAAACTGCGATACAGAGTCTTTAGAGATTTTATCTAACATATGCAAACACATGTAATCGAACCAAGAACTATTAAGCCATGTATCAGTATTACCAGATTCATCATATACCTGTACGATTGGTCCCTTTCTTTTTTCGGCGATGCTACGATACGCGACAACTAGGTCTTGTGCAATCATCTTTAATGTCATTCCAGGAACTCGACGAATAAAAATACTCATAGTATCACCGATTATGTTTGCTGCAAAGTTAAACATCTTCGCTGTATGATCCTTACCTTGTGTATTGTCTGGATATGCGAGAGCAACTCCAACAACATCCTTGGAGCCTGCGTTACTGGCAGATACCACAGATAAATTAATGAATGCCGCAAGAATATACACGGCATTATTAATACGTTTCTTTGCGACAATTTCTTCTGTCGATGAACCACGACTGTTCATTATTTGTGACGTCCGTGTTTGTATCAGTGGCCAGATTAATGATACTATCGCATTGATGAACGAATTTCTGTTGACCAGATTCTTGAATGCAATATATTTCGTCATGTATGATACCTCCGACCATAGAGCAGATACCTCAGGATCTTCTGTTGTTCGACTGAACTCAAATTGATCTATGACGGCATCGAATGCGCTTATGCTAACTATTACTTGACCGCAGACACGACATACAAAGTTACCCTGTATTTGATCCGGATAAATATACGCAGATATATTTTCTTTGATATCTCGCATAGATTTCTTTGCGGCCATATCTCTTTGCATGATTAATTCATGTGGACACATCAATGGAAACTTGCACTTTACACAAGTAATGAGTTCTTGTTGTGATATGTCCGTACCGACATCTTGTGCTGGGATGTAATCATTCAGTTCTTTAAGAGTATGTATCTTGTCTTCTGCGATAACATCAGATGCTAGTTCGGCAACGAGTCGTCTATGTGGACATTTGTTGTTTGCTAGAGCATCGACTTTTTTCTGTTCATCTGCAATAGTCTTTTTTATCATTGCCACATCACTTGTGTCTAGCAATTTAGCAATCCCATCTAAAGACATTTCATCAGATACTTGCAAAAGCAGCTTTTTGTATTTTTCTGCAGAAAGTCTCTGGCTAGCATAGTGCATGAATATACTTTTTTCGTATGTACTTTCTGCTACCTTTCTCTTAGCTCTGGATATAGAGTCTTTTACAGAGATTTCATAACGCAGAGCATTAAGCATTTCTTCCGTGTCTTTTCCTAGAATGATTGCATCTATGAATTTATCGTAACCGACAAGACTCATAGCAAAGTAAAATATTTTATGCGGGACTATGAATGATCTCCCGGTTATTTCCTGCAATTCTTTAGCAATTCGCAGATATTCACTATCGGCTGTAACACTTTGTTCAGGTACAGAAGGCTTGTTTTCGTATGTTACCCATTTTTCTGTAATGCTGATTATTTGTTCATCTATCTTGCTGATAGACCATGACCAAATGTCATTTGCTTGTGAGTCAGACATTTCACTCAGAGCAAAATGTTTGATTGTACCGGAAGCATAAGGATATTCTACATCAATGTATGTTGCACGAAATAAATGGCCGGATGGTATCATCGTGTCATATGCTCGACGACCGTTGATAATCATCTGCGCATTTACACGAAAGGGAACAGTTACGAGATGTTCTTCTGTTTCATCCGGATTAACTCCGACTGAATACCTGAATCCAACATATTCAAGCGCACTGAGAGCATTATTTACATTGATTTCCGCTAACTGACTTCTTGTTCCTAAACGCAACTTAATAATGAGTGTCTCTGCAAGACGATTTAGTACCTTTGGATCTAACATTGGAACAAATGTAGCAAAATAACGCGAACGCAATTCTGGTACTAACTCTATTAGCCTAAGTTTCTCACTTGGCGTCTCAATTACTTCTATTTCTTGCATCCTTCAACGATATGCCTATATTTGATATTAATATATTATGCTCTATACAGAAAGAATTATTACACTCTGTGTCAATGACAAGTATCACTATTTCTAGAGGCGATTTGCTGAATAAAATTTTATATGGGCTCAGCCTCGATATAAATACATTTTGGGAACACGAAAACTTTTTAGGTCATGTTAGTGCGTGCGATATCATGTGTCACCATAAAACATTTGGTGATGAAATCGTGTATCACTTTAGCACAACAAAAAATATACATAAAGTATATTACGACGACGTTATTTTGGCAGTTAATTATGCAACTAAAACAGTTGCATTACTATGTCCTCCGCGTCCATTGATGGGTTATTGTTCACCACCAGATGAAGATATCCTCGTCAAATGGCCTGTTAGAGATGGTACAGTACTAAAATTATTATGTGTGCATGGCGAATGGCATATGTCTTCTAAAGGTTCATTGGATATTTCGGATAAGGCATTTTTCGATGTATCTTTTAGAGACATTCTCGAGGAGTTGATCGGTGACAATCTAGACAATGTGTTTGATAAACAAAAGTCATACATCGTGTCTATGACATCTAAACATAATTGTCTACATAAAGATACTGTTGAAGGCTACTCAATACTTGAGGATATTTCAGTAAATACTGATGGTGATTTTGTCATAAATCTGCGCGATGAAACACCAATTGCTGGTACAGAGAGCTATAACTTTGGCACAGTATACAGAACTGTTGATGGTGTGTATATCGATACAACGCAACAATACAAAGACATATCTAAAATATTGTATAGCACAAATAATCATCGAATCGATGCATTATCCAGGTCTGCAGGTATTAGTATCGGCCAAGCAAGAAAATTATACATAATAACTCGTGCAATTCTCACAGGACATGATGATATGTTTGGAGAGACATATCCAAGTCTCAAAGAAACATATAATCAGGTGCGTAACTTTGTAAATACGACCTGTAAGATTATTGACTCGCAATGTTTATCAAGCATCAAGAATCCGAAATACAGCAATACATTTATTGGAAATATGGTATCGCACATCGGACCGTTAAAAACATCTCATGGAATACACATTGTTCGAGATTGTGTATATTCTATTAATAATGTTGAAGTTGTTGCTGCTGAGTTTATCAAATTCAACAAAAAATAAAAAGATTATAACATAATGCTTGCACCAGCAAACGAAATAATTAGCCGAACACGCAGCAATCTAGAACAGTTAGCCAAACTTGTTCATGGGCAGAAATTAGTGGCGGATACAAAACGCGGCTACCTGAATATCGACACCAGTTCGTTTCCTGCAGTAACAAGATATATTAACGGACAAGATCGTGGAACGACGATCGATATTGTTACAGAAAATATTAAGCTGTGCATGCAATTTATTGTGATGATCTATGACGTGATAATATTTAAACGCCTCATTCCAGATGAAAACTGTGATGATGCAGTTATTCTCGTGTATCAAGAAAAAGTAAAACTATACAAGGATCTGATAGATGCTTTATGTAAGGCAACATCCGGATTGAACGCATTACTAGGGACATATGGTTATGATCCAGCAATGTCAACCGTTCTAAATAAACTTACGCAAGAAATAGGTGTGTTTACTACACAGCACAAAGCTATGGCAGATAAATTGTAGTCGAGCGAATGAATAGTATATAAACAAAAAGTGAGTATAGTTTCTTTTTTTGTTGCGTTAAAATTGATTGTTTTGATCATAAAAATTAGTACAACACCCAGAAAAAATAGATGGCTTTATTTGCATCACATGCACGCATTGAAGCATTTAAACTAGCCCTGAAGAAATATTCTGATGGCGATACAACTGCGACTATTGAAGTATTTTCGGATGATACATTTGGAGTGCGAAAAGGCGATGGATTGTTTCAATTGCGTTTAGATGGAACATTGATCCATCATCTCAAAAGTCACGGCCCGAAAGACACAGATTACTCATGCTATTTTTATGACTTCTGGTTAAATGGTCGTGAGATAATGTTGTTTTATATCCCACCGAAGACAGAATTCGCCTGGGTATATGGATGCATAAATATGCTGTATAATAACGTCTACCCAAGTAACAAAGTAGAGATTCGTGTATACAAAAAATTTATTCATGTGTCTGATTCCAAAAATCAAATATTTTGTTATTCGACGTGTATAATAAAATACAGCGAAAAGATACAAAATGGATACGTATATCATGCGGCAATGGACAAACCACATTTCGTAAAAACACGCGCAAAATGTCTTGTATATCCTGGTGCATCGTATGCTATAGATGAACGATTAATGGCCGATCAACATGAAAAGTTTGAGTGTCTCCTCACACAAATGTCGCCTGATGAACTGTCTAGCAAAATTGTCACGCGGTTGATAACAATGCTACATGGTATTAGAAGGCGTCACCCAGATAAATATTTCGACGTGGACATTATTTGTCACGAATAACTTTTTTGGCCACAATAAAATAAAATATGTGCCTTAACACACAAACTGCGCTAATTGCCGCATCAATTATTGTTGTCGTGTGGTTAGTATATTGGTTTATTTACCGAAAGCCAGAAGGATTCCGTATTACGACAGCACCGAGACCGAAGACATTCGACGAAATCAATACAGGTGCACCATTAGATGAAGCCTATAACAACATTATCTTTGAAGAACGTAATTGTTCCGGTGCACCAGGAATGGAATATCTGCTGTAAAATTGAATGCAAGCATCCACATTCAAACGCACTAACAATGATTTCTCTCGCGGTAATTACTGGAACATTAAGTATCAATATTGCCTTGAATGGAGTACGTACTCTATCAAAATATGCCGATGGTCCGTTACATACACATTGCACAAAAAAATTAATCGATCAGACCACAACATATCGTTTGTTTGGTAAACTACTAAACCATGAAAAGTATGTAGTTAGATCTTACAGAGCCAACGGATATATCGATGTGTATGACTATACCATCATCCACAAAGAAAATAACCTTGTGTTGCCAGATAGTATTATATATAAAAGTAGTTTAATTGAGACAATCAAAAATGACACTGGTTATATTCCATCTGATGCTGTGGAAATGTATAACGTCCCAGAGACAGATGAATGGATAGAAGAAGTACCGCGCAATACGACAATCACAAAAAAGAAGGATAGACTATCTCAGGGAACAGAGTTTGCAATGTTATTCGGTGCAATCGTTCTTATTGTTGGGTATCTTTGAATAGTATTCCAGAACTCTTATACCATGCAATAAACGATTCTCTCGATTCTTTCGGAGTGATGCATGTTCTATGCATTAGCTTTATTTTTTTGTTGACGTGTTTGTTGTTACAGATGTCCTGATTCAAACTATATCTTTCTACATATATATCATAGTTCTTGTACAACAACAGCAGACCTATATTTTTTCTCAAGGCTCTATGATTGTTGTTTGAGCTACGTTTATCGAATGATCCTGCGAAATCACATTTGCTAGCTTTTGTAGAGAAATTGCATCTTGTCATTAATTCTTCTCGTGTCTCCCATTCGAGTTCATTCCAGTATGGCAACCATATCTTGTATTCTTTATCTATCAAGTAACATAGTTCAACAAATTTCTTTCCTATGACTGTGTCTGGCTCGATGAAGATATAATTTGCTTCATATGAACTATATGCACCGCGAGTATAGTAAATCTTGCTGGTTGATATATCAAACATAACTTGAAGAGTGTCTATTTGCGACATAAGTTGTGATTGGATAGGATCATTTGTTAGATGATATTCGATACAATCTGATATGGTTGGTGTAATATCAATTTCGTCCGATATATAATGTCCGTCGTTTGGGAAATCTCTGCTCATACTGATAAGATTGTCATTGATACTGTCCAACGAAAATGTTGTCATTACGCAATCGCGAAGATATACGTCACAAGAAAATATTTCGTCGGCCCATCCGAGCAACCATAATGCATATGAACCAATTATACGCGCGCCAGATGGTATGTACCGACTAACATATTTTTTGAAGTATTCGAGTCTTTCAGGGTTTGGAGTTGTGCATCGTGTCGCCGTTTCAAGCGACCACATATGAGGATATTTTTTCCAAAATTCTGCTTCGAGCTTATAACAATATATTTTGGCAGGATACTCTAAAATGTTGATGTGCCCCATGTAAATCAAGAAATCATGAAACATTAAGACACGCTCATTAAGAGCCAATATATCATTTTTACCCAGACCGCCGTCAGTGTCGATATTTAGATCATCAAAATTAAACACAATGCCATTCCCAGATAGAAACGATGTATACATTTCGAGGTGATCTTTTCTGGCATCCACCAAATAAACTTTTTCATAGATGCTATACGATGCGAAATCCACATTCAGTTCGGTAGTTGTAAGAGTGCTAAGGAACGGGGAAAATTCTATAGTATCTGTAGGCACAGAAAATGCTGTATATGGATCTTCCGTTGAAGCAACATAAATATGTGTCATTACTAAGTATAATTTGTTCAAGTAAACGCAGCATCAATTTTCGAAAATTGATTGTCATAAGATAAGGACAAAATACTGTCTACTGCCACACAAAATGCGTTACGTCAAAGATCCTGTTATTATCACTGTAAACAACTCTACCTTCGCTGTGGAAAAAAGAATGCTCATAGACAACCTCAAAGACAAAACTCTTAGAGAATTTACTACGCCTCATGACGATGAAGAAAAGGTGCTAGCCGACGTATTAAACAATGCTAACACATATTGTGCCCTCGAGTTCATGTTCAGATACTATGCTGATTTTATTGAATATATCGACGGAGAAGATGCATTCAAGAGTATTAATGACTATATCGCTTATGGACCAAACGTCATTCCGAAACTAAGTAACTCAGAAATTGATCTGTTGGACTTGCTCTTCGAGCCCATTACTGACATGGATGACTATCTCTTCAGATTCGGAAGATATAACACAGACAGAACGTTCAGTGTTATGTTTGAGGACGTGAACAGCCAAAACTATAAGTTTAATTCTATCGTAATGCAGTTGTTCAAAGATGATCTCATTGAGCATAGAGATGTTTATGTTACTGTTTCTCCAATGTTAGAGAGCTTAATTGATTGGGACATGATAACAAATAAATGGGGTAGTTCATATCACAAAATATCGGATGAATCTAATTCTGTGTTATCTAAAAAAGCAGCATCCAAAACAAGCAAAACAAGCAAGGCAATCAAAACCAGTAAGGCAAGCAAAGCAAGCAAAAAATCAAAGTATGATTCAGACGAAGATTTTTATGAGGAAGATTCCAGTGATGATGAGAAACCCAAACCAGTCAAAAAGTCCAGCAAAAAAGTAATTGTAGAAGATGATGACGACGACAGTGATTAATACACACTATATTTTTTGCTCAACACAGAATCCAAAATTGATGTTTATCTGAGTAAAACATTCTAATAGTTATGTCTGCCACAGTAAGTATCAACGGCATTTTGTTTACTTTATATAACGACGTCTTGAGTAATTTACTTGACC
>Ga0207836_1000078_pt1 | contig 31027 bp, 39 predicted proteins | sample LuqExpMetageno18_FD_187776 | JGI IMG/M metagenome (GOLD analysis project Ga0207836, IMG submission 187776) | Tropical forest soil microbial communities from Luquillo Experimental Forest, Puerto Rico - Sample 18 (SPAdes) | ecosystem: Environmental > Terrestrial > Soil > Tropical forest ...
GTCACAGTGAATACATATGTGGTAAATTCACAATCATTCTCTCTTACCCATATTCTCTCGATTTGATCATATCTTCCAATCATGACCTGCAAAGCATATTTTTTGCATTCATCAAAATAATATACCCCATCCGTTTCGTCAACATGAGATCCGATTCCTACGACATATTTTTGTTGCGTTGATTCATCAAAGCGCATCATGTAGCGAGCACACACACCATTCAATCCTTCAGGAAAATTATATACTGTCTCATACAAATCTGCCATGCCGTTTATTGTATATCTTACCGCAATGTTCAACGGTTCATCGTGCGATAGATACATTTTACCGGCATCTTCTGTTATCTTGCGAATACTTACTCTATTGACATGTGCATAGACTATGTCTGCCAAACGACAATAGTCATCAAATGAAAGACTACCCACATATTTTCTGTATTCAGATGGCTTGTCGACGAGCGTCAATGCATCGTGAACATTTTTATTGTGACAATAAATATCACTCCATGGAGACCTAAATATAGTCTTTTGTGATGCCGTCAAGTCGCATATGTTCAAGAACACCATTCTTTTTTGTTGTATGGCGATTAAATCAATTTTAATCGATTGTAATCGACCCTCGAAAATTGACTGCTAGCTACCCGAGACAACAAAAAAGATGTTAATTGGCTCAAGACTGAATTCTGGTGTTCTATTACATAATATCGTTCCACCGATGACAGACTACATTATTAATGGTGATAAAATGTATGTCATAGACAAAAAAACAAATCCTATTGTGTATCATCAAATTACTTCGGATGGCCACGTCGAATGCATAGATGCCCAACCAAGAGGGACTAGTTTAATTGCAACAGATCATACTCTTAATAATTTATTTTACTATAACTCACTAATTGATATGCCATTCGACATATTATGGGCTATGATCAGAGGTACAAAATGTGATGGATATTATATTCGCGACCAAAAAATAATCCTTCATCTACATGGAAGATATGAATGGTATATCAAAATCGATGGTTTGTGTTACACAATGATTAAAAAAGAAACCAACAAATATATTTCAATGGCGACGTATAAAGTAATACCTAACCAATTTCATAGACTATACAATGATGATTTTGTTGTTTCCACAGAAACCGAGGATATTTCCATTGATGATTTTCTGCGCAGGGAATTGCATGGTTTCATGAAAATTAATTGTGATATCAAAAATCTCGATAAAAAAGAGTTACGCTCAAAGACAACCCCACCAATGAAAATCACTCGCAGATTGCCTGATATGATCGTTTACACAGCCGAATAATTTTTTGCCCCCAAAATTGATTTTGTTGTTGTTGCACTAATCATGTTGCCGCACGAAATTTGGTCTGAGATAGCTTTATTTGCATACTCCAAAGATTTCTTGAATCTGCGTCGTGTCATCAAAGCTATTTCTGGCGACAATGTTTCGATCGCCTTTGCCACAAAAAATATACAAATCGACGTGGCCGAGTTTATGTCAAAGTATGGCTTTATCAGAACTCTGCCAGAAGATATGCGTACCGACTATCAAATCATGCGTCATGACTACGAGACTATGTTTCGTTTTGTACGCAGTTATGAAATCTTCATAGTGGACCTACTCTCAGAATTAAAGAAATCCCGCAAATATCATACAGAAATCCGAAAACAACGCACTGGTGCGGATGATGCAAGACGTGGAGTTCCATGGAGGTCTTATGATAGCCGTCTAGACCCATCATGGTTAGTAGAATACTGTGTAACATATCGCAAGCAAAGATGGTCTGAGATAGAAGACTACTTAGAACACTTCCGTGATAGATGGAGCACGTACATCAAATCAGTCAAAAATAAAATTGACGGTTAATTTTTTTAGACATAATTCACCAACACAATGCTTGCTATTAAATCTACTAGTCGTTTGCTTGTAAATAAGGCAAATAAAGTAACTAAAGCAGCCATGTTTTCTGAGCCGATCAAAAGATCATTCTTTACCGTCATTACACAATCCGAAGAAGCCTACCGTATGACTCTTGGTAAGAATCCTGTTAAACTAGCACCAGGTTTTCATATTTGCTTGCCGCTTATTCATGAACTTCGTGCATGGGATATGAGAGAATTCCCTATTTCTGTAAACGAACTTGTCGCATACACAAAAGACAATGTATCAGTCCGTATTTCTGGAACGTTGTATTGCAAGATTCATGACGCATACGCAGCTAGTTTTAATGTTGCTAATCTTATGGAAAGTATCGATGCGCTTGGTACATCAGGCATGCGTTCTGTAGTCGGATTGTTTATGTACGACGAAATAATTGCCGACTGTCAGAAAATCAATGAACAACTCTGTTTAACGATTGGAAATGCCTGCTCAAATTGGGGAACTAATATCTTGAAATTCGAGATCCAGACATTCTTGCCCGCCAACAAAGAAGTTGAACATCAACTCGAGAAACAACTCGAAGGCGAAAGAAACCGTCGTAAACAACTCTTAGACACGGAATCTGCGATCAACATCGCAGAAGGTCATCGTCGTATTGCTATCTTGGAATCCGAGGGTCAACTTATCGCCGCAAAAAATAAAGCCGATGCAGAAAAATACACAATCGAAGCCACAACAACAGCATTTGCCGATCAAATCGAACGTTTGGCCGCTTCTCTTGGAACCCCAGAGATGGCAATTCAATACCTCCTCGAGCAACAACGTTTGAAACATCTTCAAGAGCTTGCCGCAGGTCGTAATAATACTATTTATTTTAGTGATTCAGCAAATAATTTACCAAACATGAAGGCATTCGCAGACATGCTTGACAACAAGCAAACTACTTTTACAGCCACAACAAAAAAATAAACTAACTCTATGATTAATCTATGTTGTCTATGCCATCTATATTTTTTTGTTGTGATTTACTCGCTATCATCACATACCGTCATAACACAGACATCAGAAAATTCTGTGCTGCACACAACACCCGCCTCAACACGACCATTTGTCAAGTCGATTGGCACAACCTCCGTGGCCACAGATTCGGGCCAATACATACAAAATAGTGATGGCATGTCGTTGTTTATATTGTCTGTATAAATCATGCGAAATTTATTCTGTGATGGATACCAATAATTACATCCTGCGCGTGCTTTTCTGATAACTACCATCCCACCAACAGAATCACCATCAACAAATTTACAGAATTTCGTCTCTAGTAAATCTTTAATCGTCTCATAAACCACAAGACTATAATTTCCATATCCATAAAACCCATCTGTGTAGAATGACTCATTTCCGTGCTTTAAGACAGTAATTACATCGTTTGCATTGAATATTTTAAATATTTTATCATGTTCCACAATACATTCATGGCCATAGTACACGCCTGTAGAATCTACTACAATGTTATTTTTTGCGTAAACCATGTTTTTTGATCTTCTGGTGCGTGCATTCAATTTCCCTGCTTTGTACCACAAAAAAATATTACATTTCGTCCAACCAATTGAGCAATTCTGCGTCATCTTCATTTTCGCGGGTGTAATATTCGATCAATTCATCAATCACAATATTTTTGGTGACATGTTCCTTAAAGCGTGACATCATTTTATAGTTTTTATGAATACACAAATTAACAAAGCCGACATCCAGCGCGTCCTGGATTATGTTTTGTGTGCCAAATTTCTTGATCTCTGGGACATTGTTTGCTTTACAAGCCTTAATGAAATTTGCTTCATTTCCAGTAGTTTGTTTGTTGATGTATATACCAATATAATTTGCAAGATCTAGTTTGTTTTGTCTGATGAACTTACTGAATGCCTCAGAAAATGCATTTTGCCAATCATATATCTCATCTTTGATGATATCAATAATCATCTTATCCTGATTCATACATGCCCAGTGAACACAAATGTCAACCGTGCTATTTGTTTTGATATAATAAATCTTAATAATTTCACGAAACATATCATGTTGCTTATCTTGACATGCTTTGATGATTAAACTACTACATTTATTTGTACGATATCCGTAACAATGCAACATTTCAACTGCATCAACCCAATAACTATAAAAGCAATGATCAAATATCTCTGTGATAAGATCATAGTTAACTATAACCATATAGCCGTCGTCTAATTTACGTCCTTTGGTAATTGTAGTAATAAATGCATCCGATCGCTGTTTATTTATCCATAAAAATATTTTTTTGTAGCCATTTTTGCAGGCATGCAATGTGCCAATCAAAATATCATTTATGGTCAAATTCTTTAAGTCACATATCTCGACGAGTTGTTTATAGTATCCGTATTTACAAAACACATTGAATACTTTATAGGTATGTTTATCATCATTCGTCCTCCAACAATATCTAATCATGTCCGTCATTCCTAGAGTTGCATATAGCCGTATCCTTTCTTTTATCGGCAATCTGTCTGCTGTACGAATTACTTGTGGCTGATATACATGCCCACGAGAATCCCGACACACAGCATCAAGCTGCTTTACTGCCAGATATGGGCCAAGAAATTCAGCAACGATACTCCATATATATCTGTCGAATGCCACTTGATACACAGCAGACATAGTTTTTTGCTGCTGGCTACATGTCAATTTTGATGCATCAAAAAATATCAGCTAGGATTAATTCGCACATACGATAACAGCATCATACATTGCACGAACCACACACATATTCTCATTTTGTATACGTTCTCTGACCATTTTGACAGATTTATATGTATCCTTGTGTGTAATGATTGGGTGAAATCCAGCCAATAATTCTGCTGTATATATCTTCGGATCTTTATTGACAGCCTTACTAGGATCACAATTATCATCCAAAATACAGAAGCCGCGCTCTGGAAGTTTGTTTATTGTTTTGTATACTTTGTTGGGCTTTACCTTATGATATGTGACCACATTCATTGACATGCCCTTAATCTCAAAGTAACCCCTAAAACCGTAGTAATCAAAGTTATAGTACACTATCACGTCGCCAGAAGCATTCACATATAGCGTATCAAAATAGTCATGCCACAAGAAATGATGAACCAAATCCCACCATGTATCTACATCTGGGTTAATGCATAAAACATTATGCATACGACAAGTTCGTATGTTGTATATGCAGTCTTTGATATCTATGTAATTTCCATATTCTGTAATTTCAAGATCATCGTTAGTGCAATTTGTGCTACATAACAATCTGGTGCCATACATACTATAATAATAACGACAACCATTTTTCTTCTCTCTTTTCTGGAATTTATAGCTCAGGCCGATCTTTTGTCGCGACATAGTTTTTTTGTATCATACATCAATCAATTTTTATTTTTTGCAATACTTGTATTACTTTGGTTTGTTCAAAAATTGATTCTGATGACCAAGATAACATAAAATATGTCTTATGTTAAACGCGACAAATGTATTCAATGCACTGAGTATTATGCTGGCGAAAACGGCATGTGCTCTGCATGTAGTAACCCAGAAAAAAATGTATTCGACTTTGATTCATTAGTCCATTTTACTCGGTACATGTCAAAAACACGTCCCAATTATACATGGGTCGTCTTGAAGGACTCACAGTTTGATATTGTGGCCAGACGTCTAACCCCTGATGTATCTGTGGACGACTGGTATAGATTACTTAATGGACTTACACAAGATTTTCCACACATTTTCTTGAGCGGACCACAAGTAAAACGAATTATTAGCGCATCATCCAGCTATAAATATGTTCATATTGTTTATGAAAAATGCTATGAACCGTGGGATGCAGATGTCGGTCATAAAGCAGGTAATTGTTACTGGCGAGATTTCGCAGAAATGACAAAGCCGAAGTCAATGAAAATATTGCATCAAATCTATGATAAAATGTTTAGTGGTTGGGTACAACGCATATATGTTACATTAGGCGATTGTCCTATATGTTTCGAAAAAATGAATGGCTCGAACACATGGTCTACCCAATGTTGTCATAATCCAGTTCATAAAGAATGCATTAATAAATGCAACACATGCCCAATGTGTCGTGGTGAATATAGCAAAAAATAATTACTCGACGCATACAACACAGATGTCGTTTAGTCTGCCAAGAATAATCTTTGTTGGTTGTAGACCCAGCAAAGCATTAACTATATATCTATCACTTTTTTGGTTGATGCTCGGATATTTTGTCTCTATACATCTGCTACCTTTCAAAATTTCCGTTGGATAATTCTCAATCGCGATTTGGGACTTAATAATACATGCTGTCTGCCCGCTTTCAAACAATTGATGAAATTTGTTGCCTAAAATTTCATACTCGATTTTGTAAATATTATTGTTACTCCAGAAAGTGAAATGATACCATCCAGTGCTGCTATCAAATATAATGTAGCTCATATTATTCTTGCCATGCGACATTTCGAAAATAAGTTCACGACCTCGAATAAACATTCTTTCTGAAGATAGTTTTTTACGGAAATATCTCACTATATCACACAGCGTATTTTTTGTTGTGTTAAAGTAAAATATTGATTCTGTATTAACCAACCAATCAGCGTTAGAACGTAGCATTTTTTCTGTTTGTGCATCTACACGACTTAACCTCCGATATGCGTCCATGCAATAAACATAGTCATGTTTGTCGACATACAACCGGCCGTCTACAACAGCAAATGTAGCCTTTGAACTTTTGCGTGGATTGATTTTAGTCAACATATCCATTCTGCTCAACATTTTACTGCGCTAGTAGTTTTGTAGTTGTTACATTTGACATACAGTCAATTTTGGTCGCTCGACTACAACAAAAAAGATTAGTCTGTGACACAGATAACACAGATATCAGTCAAAGCGTGCATATCTACCTGTGTTGGTTTTATAGTCAACCTTACAATATTGCCAATATTATTTGCAGACTTATTTAGTCGTGTGTACCCTTTTAAGATGTCATTTTGATAATTTTGCCATGTGTTTCCTTGTATAGTATTTTTTGTTAATAAATTGCTATGACAAAAATGGTGAAACTCGTTGTCTTGTATCTTGTGGAAAGATTCATATATAGTATCAAAGATACATTCTGACACCATGTATTCATGGCGATAAATATCGAGATTGATGTACCATATTACGTCAGTATACATATACTTGAAGATCAACATATAATCTTTGGTATAAACATCAACGCAGTCTTGATGCATCATGAACCATCTAACTAAATCTGCAGGAGTATCTGTGTATTTATTGTAATACCACAACATGTCTAGGTGACGTGACCATGCCGTATTTCTACTCATCAAGAAAAACAGGTTTTTTGAGAATGGTTGCGTAACGAGATACTTGTCAACGTGTGCGATATCATCGCCGGAACTAAAATATAGCTTACCTTCTACAACACAGAAATTTTGCCATTTGCCTGTCAACTCTATTTTTGTGCCAAGACCAATAGACATTCTTTTTTGACTGTGGTTGATCAAATCAATTTTGAGACAAAAAAATTAGTCATTAATACATCTAACACAAATGTCTGTTGGAGATCGTCTACTAATCTTCATCGGCGCGGTCATTAATAACCTCAAATATTTTGCTGATATGTTATCTGCATCTTTCGGAGAATACATCTGATTGAATCCATGTAACATATTTTTTTGATATTCTTTCCAACTGATACCTGTAACACGCACCTTTGCGCCTTTATTTCTATAATATACATGAAATTCATTATCATACACCTTGTAATCGCTTATCAATATGCCATATACATCCAATTCTATAACTTTGTATCTGTGCTTATTATTATCCATCATAACATACCAATGATATGAACAGGCTGAAAACTTTATGATCAAAGTTTGATCTAAAGAATACACACAGTCAAAACATGGTAGACCCACAGTAAAATTTATGATATCCTTGATATCATCTGTATTTTTGTTAAAGTAAAATACAGTATTAAGTGGGCTATGTTGCGCATCACCCAAGTTATCTGCATTTTCAATATTCGATATGTTAATTTGTTCACGATTTGCCGTTATCCGACATATAGAACCATCTTCATACTTTACATGCATCTTTCCGTCTGCAACATGCACCGACGTCCATGAAACATGTCGTTTGATATATGGTAATAAATCATCTGTTGCTCCATTTATATACATCGTTTTTGATGTACCTAACAAGAATCAATTTTTGTTGTTATATGTGGTCATACCACAACAAAAAATTAGTCGGTTGTAACTATCGCCACATCAGATAATCCGTATGATTTTTTTCGTTCGATACCGCCATCCGTCAACTTCATTTTAATGTCTTTGGCGGTGATATGATCGCCATTAACATACATAACACTACAACAATCTCTGAGAATATTCTCGAAGACTTCATCGATATTATCTATATCTGTTACAGATTCTTGTGGCTGATTTCGGAATAGATTAAAGCCATTTACAACAATTCCGTGTGATGTGCTCCAACCGATGTGCTCATTTATGTTCATTCGAGCATATACACGATATCCTAAAGCTTCCTCAACAATAAACCATCGATGCCAACGATCTTTATACTTAATGATTATGCGCTTATCCAGGGTCAAGTATGCTTTTTTGAATCCATTCTGACGCATTAACCATTCGAAAACATTATACATAGTGTCGACCAATGAGTTATAATACATGATCCATTTTTCTTCAAGAGGATATCGAGCGAGTTTCTCGACATCGTGAAATTGTTGTTCTGTAACATCTATAGCACTACCTTCAGCCGTGATCTCTTTCATGTCACGGAAAAATCTCCCATAAACAAACAACTTTCCATCAAGCAATGCCAATGAATCGCCTTCTGATAGTCTTTTTCTTGCATACCTACCAATTGACATATCGATATTCAATCTGTTTCCGAACATTTTTTCTGAGAGAAGTTTATTAGGTTATTTTGCAAGTTAACCTATTCTCCCCAGAATCAATTTTGGTGAACAAAAAATAGATGCACACGCGCGACGAAATTTGTTATATCTACCAACCCATACATTTTTTGAGATGTTTTTTGATGCTATGTGAACAATCACCCGCATCGCCATATTTCATTTGATTAGCGCAATCTTTATATTGTTTGAGTAGTTCATCACAAGAATACTCTCTGGTGATGTATTTCACTTTTTTACTGCGCTTGCTGCTACGCTTAGATTTGTGCTCCTTTTTATAGTATTCACTACCAATCCCGCGATTCCTATTTCTGTGCCTTTCATCCTTTTCATGTCTACTTTGACGTTCTCCGCGATTACCATCTCTATTTCGATCACGTGCCATCTGCGAATATACATTGCTCAATAGATGTATTAAAAACGCTTTATTTTTTGGCTTAAATCACATATGGCAACCCCATACAGCTTTTTCCAGACACCTATTACGCTAGCTGCTGGCAACACATATACATTACCTAACTATTTTAACATCAACGTCACTGTGACGGCATTCGATTATCTTGTGTACAATAACACCGGTGGTCTAAATCTAACTCTATCAGTCAATGAAACCTCCACAAACATTTCACAAAGATATATCACAGGGTCATTTGATTGCGGCCGTATAAATCTGTCCGGCATTATGAATTATTCCGGATCTCTGACGGTAACTATCTTTAATAACGGCAATTCCTCGGTCACATTTAATCTGCTACTGTATATCTACAATGAAGCAGTCCACGGATGTACTATCGGTCCAGTAGCTACCCGCGAAATGTCATCAATCACAACAACACAGCTGAATGGTCAGCAAGCAGACGTTTCTGCAACAACTGCATTCTTGAATCCTGCAAAAATAACACGTGGCGGATATGTTTTTACATATGGCGAAAACCCGATCGCCGACTCTGATGTTATTTATTCGATACCACCTATCGCCAATTATTCGAATCTGTATGCAGCAACTGGTGCCAGCGTAACTATCTCAAACAGAACATTTGTGATTTCGATGCCGGGAACTGGTGCACCAGCAGTCATTAGACCATCAGTAACGCAACCAGGACCTGACTTGCGTGATTATTGGTTCATGCGATGTCGGTTTCAAGGAACTGGTCAACTATGTATGTCATGTGGTGGGCTTGGCATTCAGTGGAAGAACTCCGCACTGACGATTCGTACAATTAACCCAGATCCTATTCTATTGGCCACCGTAACATCTGCATCGGTAACTGCAGGTGCAATCACATTGACAATTTTTGGAAAGTCGTTTACGATATCTATCTCAGCTAACACTACAACATACGCTATTGCGAATAACATCAGCACTCTGTCAAATGCTCTTATCACAGCTCCATGTGTATGTACATCTGTTGGCCCTGTCATCTATCTTGTGGGCACATTCCCTGGTGCGTTATCAACTGCGACTAACTCAGTATCAGCAGGCTCCACTGGTCTAACGATGACATTCTCTACACCGATATCAAACGCGCGTACAACACAGACGACTATTACGGCTAATAACCTCTTGCCATCATTTCCATACACACCTGAAAGTGGCCCAATAAACATGCAGCTCATTGCCACAGCATCTGAGTATATCGTTGCGCTATCATCACCCAATGGTGAGCCAGTAGCACCGGTTCACAGAATGGTCCGCACAAATAACGACTACGGCTATGATGGTCACTTCGGTGTTTATTGCGATGATTCTGTCGCCACAAGCATGACATTGTTCGATGCCTCGTTATACAAAAAAATAAACTTGTCTAGATCAAACAATCAAACAACCGTTTTATCGATGGTCATCAGCTCATTTGCTGCAGCTGGTTCTGCATATGCTGTCATTAACTTTATTAAACTAGATGGTCCGACGCTGTGTACGATTAAATCTGTCTGTGTTAACAATCAGACCAACGGCTTTCTAGAAGTCTACATTGTGCGAAATGCCTACATACAAAGTTCGACTATTGCTCTATCCACTGCAGTCGGGCCAACAGGCACTATATTTTACGACTCTACATTTACTAGTCATCTTGTTACTCTGTCCACAAATTTAGATGTTGTTTACTTTAACCAAGTCGCATCATCTGACAAACAAGACATAGACAAAACGATGTCGACGATGTGCCTATATTCTGTGCTAGTGGCAGTTGATTCCGTCAAGAATCTGAACACAGGGTCGGCATCGGTGCAGATCATTTTCGATGAATGCTATTAACCAAAATTGATTCTCGGCGAACTACAACAAAAAAGAATGCAGTCAATCACTTGTCTCCCAGATGAAATGTTCAGTGTTATAATGGAATATCTCGATATCAGAAGTATGCGCCAAATGTTGTTTGTAAACAAACAAATATCATCTGCTGCAGAGGTGTTTATGTTTGATACCTTCATCAAATTCGGATGCTATATCGTTCCAGCTCATGACGCCGGCAATTTAATCATCTGTACAATAGATAACAGTTATGAATCTCCATATGCGCGTGTTTTATATCTCGACCCAGAGACTAGCGTTGCGATGTGCTCGTTCAAGAATGCATACTCTAACATCGAGACAAGATTTTCAGTGTACATGTTTAAATCCGATGGTAAGGGCTTTGGTGATAAAGGATATGACAACATCCTTCTCGGATCTACCAAAAATCACGACGAATACATCATCGCTAATCGTGTTATGTTCAAGATACGCACTGACGATGTGTTCAGAGATATGTTATTGACAAGATACTATCTTGGCAAAGAAATCTTGGTTAGAGCATTAACAAAATTCTATCTCGGAGACAATAAATACATGCTCTTGTATTATCGTGATGACTACGATCTTGCGAAGCCAACAGGTGCCGATGATCATCTAAATATCGTCCCAGAAGGCGACAAGGATGATGATATAAATTCTGAGCTAGACAGGATTTATCAGAGGGTTGATGACGAAAGATATAATTCATCTCATTATTATGTCAATCAGCGATTGGGCTATCTCAGAAAGCCTAATACAACGTATGATGACCCATCAACAAATCCCAAAAGAAACATCGGCAAAATCTGTGATTTAATCCTTGCGTCTACAGGATTTAGAAATATTGCGACAACAGGTGAATTGCGATTCGATTACACTGGCAAGATAATCGGCGAGTATCGCATTGAGAAAATTATACATGCTGAAGATCTTTAACTCAAAAAAGATCAATCTATATTTTTTTGTTGTGAGTTATTCATCACACTTAACACAAACGTCAATCAATCTATCACGATTAATTCGTGTCGGACGAGTCATTTTGAGAACGATCTCGGAGTCGAGTATATTAGAACTATCGCCATGTGTGTATATAGTCTCGCTTCCTGTCAATACCCATCTTTTAAAATCATTGGGGGTAGGTATTTCAAATGTTGTTGTACTAACAACGTTGTCATTAAACATACAATGAAATCTATCGTCTTGTATGGAATATTTTGTCACATATGCTTTACCGAAGGAACACTTTGACAATGAATATGTGCGCTTGTCCCCATCGATAACTATGTAATAGCTACTAGTAAATGCATCAAACGACTCGATAATTAGCCTGTGGTTTTTGATGTACAGATTATATTTATAAGCTGCCTTACGGAAACGTTGCACGATGTCGATCAATGTATCCATTGTGGCATTAAAATAAAACATGTTGGATGTCGATCTTGACCAATTCAACCATTTCGATGGATCTTTAATAAGACGTAAATTTTTGTATGCATCAACAGAAAACGTGTCCCAGTCGCTTTGCGCATACAACTTTCCTTCGTAGACTGCATAATATATCCTGTCATCGTATTCATCAATCGTTATTTTTGTATTCATACGCATTCTAGCAGACATTTTATCTGAGTTACTTTGCTGACGAACACATCAATTTTGGCACAAAAAAGAAAACGTAACTATGCTAACTAGTCCACAGGGAAATGGCATATAACACAGATATCAATGTATGCTTGTTTGATTATTTTTGTTGGTGGCGTTAAAAGTATCGCTAGTTCATCCTTCCGTAGATTGCTGCCTATACTAAATCCCCGGAGTAGTTCTTTTTCATAGGATTTCATTGTCGTATTTGTTAGGTTATATTTTTCTATGGGCCTACCGCGACAGAAGTTATGCCATTCTCCCGGAACTATAACATGTTTTCTTACGATTAGTATATCAGGATTATCGACATGACTATCATATACCCAATATTGCAAGTTATTTCGTTCGAATACAACATACCAATAAGAGTCTTCATTTATCTCACACTGAAGGATTATTGTTTGGTTTTTAAGAAATTCACAAACATATCTACATGTCGTTCTGGTCCACGCAATAATGTCTATCCACCTATCCACATTCGCATTGACATAGAATATGGCTCTGCTAAAAATACACCAATATACTGCGTTTGCTTTAATATACTCTGCGTTAGTTGTTACCAAAGTAACCGCGCCGTATTCATCTGTTGTGCTGATGTCATTTGTGGTTTTATGATATAATTTTCCGTCGACGACACTAAATCTTGTTTTATGTGAGTGTATATATCTCGAGTAAATATTCAGCTTGTTACCGATACGCGGCATATTTATTGTCATGTATTGAACTAGAGTCAATTTTATGACACAAAAAAGATGTATCGGATCAACGATTCATTATCTTACACACTTAACACAAATATCGGTCTGTGCGCGACTAGATATTTTCATTGGTAGTGTTAGCATTAAAACAATATCATGATCTGTGGGATGAGATATCTTATGATATATATGTATACATATATAACATCTAATAATATCATTAACTTCTTTACGCGTCATAACTTTTCTATGAACTTCATTACTAACGCTGTATTGATGAAATTCATTATCTTTAATTTCATGAGTCACTGCTACGAGCGGTTCAAACAACATTGAGATGCGGGTATACTTTTTTTGATTGACATCCATAAAAACGTATTCTGATATATATGGTCCCGCCATAGCAAATATTATGCTTTGATCTTTAACACGAATAGAATTACATAAATAATACTTCCGGAACCAACTGATAATATCTTGAAATGTGTCTGTTAAAGCATTAAAATAAAACACATCTCTTAGTGACACCGTCCATCTTGCTTTGTTTGTAGCTGCTTTTTGTGTATTTTTTTCGAATGCTTCTAACTCCAGAAATTCATTTTTTCGATACACTATTGTATGCGTTCTGATATATAGTTGGCCATTTATTACACAACAATCTGTATATGTGAACTTGGGAAATAAGTTTGAGCGAATATTTGCTCTAGTAGACATATCGATTCTAGTAGCACAGAAAAATATGTATCAATTTTAGTGCTTTTTTGGCCTGTGTTGTTTCCACAAAAAAATAAAATTGTTAGATTATGCTATTTCTGCCTCGGTTTCGTTGTCAGTGATTTCGTCGTCACTATCACAATCACTGATATGTTGTTTTTTGATAGGATCATAACCGCGGTATTTGATATAATGCGCGCTAATTCTCTCTTGTCTGCGTTTTTTGTCGGCATCTATTTTTTTGTAATGCTCGGCGTATTCGGTTGGATCGACATTAGGAACTATATGCTCTAGCGCGACTCCAAAATGATCTAGACATGCTGCTACAAAACGCAGAATCAACATATCTTCTTTGAGCAAATACTCACGCATCAACGCGATACATAAATCCGATTGCCCATTTTCAGCATCATCATCAATGGTAAATTTTATCAATCCATGACCATCATGCAAATTACATACGCGCATCAAACGTTCCCATGTTGTCGGAAAATTCGTCATCAATATTTTTTTAACAGCTATATCGGCATCATCAAAGAATTCTCCCATATATTTTTCATCACACAATATGTTGACCAGAGACAATAAATCATCATGATCAAATACATGCTTTTTATCTATTTTGTGACCATACTCGAAGCAGATCCACTTTAGTAAATTAACTCGAGAGTTCATGTATTTATCGATAAACATTCCTGTAGCCGGACTTATTTTCTGGAATTCGTACATGTTATGTTCATAAAATTTGCCTACAGCCAGTTTATCACAAACGATATATTGAGTTAATTCATCTATAAATACATCAGGATCGATTTCGGCGTCGATAGTGTATTCATGCACATCATCAAATCCTGTGACATTACCACAAACAAATTCTTGTTCATACACAGATTTAGGCAATGAAAATTTGTGGGCATTCACAGTAAATTCTATGCGTGTAGTTTCGATGAGTAACTTTGCAATATCCATCCGATGCTTGTTTTCTTTTGAGACAAAGCATCAATTTTAGGCAACAAAAAATATCCGCTGCGAAGAGCACTAGTCTACACATACTACGCTAACATCAATTAAACCCTGCGTTAGTTTCATGCCATATGATAATATTTTTTTGATCTCCGTCGCGGTTATCTTTTTGCATGAGGTACCATACACTGTACTTTTTGTTCCCATCAACATCTGAGCATGTTCGTCTGCATGCTTGTATTTTACCCCGGCACATATAAATGGATTATGGTACAGCAAAAAGAACCCATTTTTTACGATGTCTAAATTAACAAATATTGGTGTATGGTTGATAAAATACATTTTTTTGATTATATCGCCTTGGATAACTACGAACCAATTTTCTAGACCATTTTCTCTATAATCAATGATGATTCTTTTGTCCGCAGTCAAATAGAATCTATAAAAATTATCTTGGTTTATTAACCATGCAATAACATCATACATAGTATCTATTAATGCATTATAGTACATTACATTGTTTTTATCTTCGGTCCACTGAATATTATTTAAGTTGTGTTTGAAATCATCATCTGCCATTATAGTACTACTATTAGGCAAAATTTCCATGATTTCATCATAATAATGACTAAACGCATATAATCGATTATGATACACAGTATAAAACGCCCTGTCATGCATTTTATTATCGTACCGCAATATATATATGCCGGTACCAACACTAAATCTTGTCCCAATGCGCATGTTTTTTATCTTCAGTAACCCAGAATCAAATTTGCGTTGGTAAAAAATACATATAGTTAGTTCATTGTAACTAATAACACATCAAATAATCCTGTGTGTCTCTTGTTAACAAAATATGTGTCTGTCAACTTAAGCTTGATGTCTTTTGCTCTGATAATATCTCCAGTCACATAAATTACACTACTACCAACACCGAGAACATTTGAAAGATAACTATCTAATGTTGTGTTTGGGTGATGTGATTTACCACGACAATTAGAATTATACATAAAGTAATTAAACCCATCAACAATGATACTGTGTTGCACAATATATATGTTATCTTTGTATACAGAACGTTCGACATATGCAGTATATCCTAAAGTATCTTCAACGATAAACCACCGATGTAGTTTATTACCGTACTCTATGATTATACGCTTATCTAAGGTAACATACGCCTTGATGAATGTTTTTTTGCAGATCATCCACTCAAAAACATCATACATTGTATCTACTAAACCATTATAGTACATAACATCTGTGTCATGATCAACAAAATAACCTCTTTCTTCGACTTCGGTTGCCTGTTGTGGGGATACACTAATATGGTCTTTACTAGAAGTGATTTCTTCCATGTTAGCATACATGGTACCAAACACGAAAAGCTTTCCATCTAACACAGAGAAATAATCATTCTTGTAATAGCGCTCTTCATAATAATCACAAAGTTTAGAGCCAATATTTAATCTGTTGCCGATCATAGCTTTGTATTGATTGTGTATCCTCTGGCATCAATTTTGATGCGCAAAAAAATATTTAGTCTAGTTATCACTTGTACATACAATGGTCATATCCATCAGTTGCCGTGTTATATGCATCGGCTGAGCCAGCCGTAACTTGATATCCATCGCGGTGATGACATCTTGATTTGTATACATCAAACGACATCTGAATAATAGCTTCTCGTACCGTGCTTCGCAAGACTCGTTACTTATTATCTTAATAGTATTATTACAGATAATATCAAATATATGGAACTTATTTGGTTTAATGACACGCTTCTCAACATATGATGCATATCTGTAAATTGCGGTAGTAGTATATTTTTCGCGTTCCGCTATAATCACATATGAAATACTATTATTATGAAAGTCGATAAGTATCTTATCATCAGGCATAACATACAACGCGATAAAATTTGGTAATCGTACCATCCATACGATGATGTCATACCAAGAATCTACTAATGAGTTATAATACATCACACAACTATTATACACAGCTATATTACCCATATATCGTACATTACAGTTTTCATAATCTGCATCAATCTCCTCACCTGTAGGCATGATTTGTTTCGCCGTTCGTGATTTATGAATGCATACATACAATGAACCGTCATTCGAGATACCATATCTAACAGAACATTGTTGATCTTTTGCCCAAGGCGCAATTTCGGTGTTTATGTTGTATCTGTTGCCTATCATCTTTTTTTGAATAAGATATGCTAAACATCAATTTTGGTGTACAAAAAAGATGTAGTATGTACAACTAATTTACCTTGCAGCAAACATACACATTAGCAACTATCATTGCGGCATAAACATACCACATGCTCAATGCACACACCCGCACGTCATCTCCAATGGTAGTCATCTCGACGATCGACATAGCCACGACACAGAATTTGATGCATGTACTACTTACAATAAAACAATTCACTTTAGCAGCATGAACTGCACTATTGTATGTGGCATGACAGAAATCTAATGCTACAGTAACAAGCATAAACATGGCCATGAAATACCATAAGCCATCTTTTGGCATACTAGCATCAATACATCCCTTAGCACCGAAACAAAATACACCGGTAGTAGGACTAAGATATGCCTTGTTGTTATGATCGTCTTCAACGTAAAACATTGTCGGGAATGATATACATATAATATTAGTAATAGCGGTAGCGACCATTACGAGTTTGTATTGTATATCGTTTATTGCTAAGTAACTCATGTTTATTTGTGTTGATTTGGGGAACATCGAATCAATTTTAGCGCAAACATAAATTTGATTTGTGGTTGGTATAATCAATATAACACGACATGACTGATCGCATAGAATTATACAAGCAAATCATCAAGAACGAAACTCCTGAAGGCGCACAAGCTAATGCTATCAATGTTACGCTTCTAGCTTTGGGTGAAGATGGAGTATTTGTATCCAAAGGTGATGCATCTATAATAAAACATTATAACACTTCCGGTGAATGTACAGCCATATACAACGTAACAGATGTCGCAAAACATGTAGGCAAAATAGATAAATATGATGAATATTCTCTTATTCATGATAGAATCATATTCTCTCCAAACTATTACTATTATGTTGTACCCAAGATCAGGCACGCATGGATTTATTCCGCCGTCAAATTCTTCTTGTACACGAAAGCCTACAAAAATACCTTGAAAATATATGTTATGTACGATAGAATATTTTTGTTATATGACAATACTCATCCGCCTGCGGCATCATGTTCACCATTACATGTCTGCAGATATTCATTTCCGACAAAAACACAGTTTATGTGCGTAACAAATCTATCAAAAAATCATTATGTTCCGGCGACAGCTGTACCAGTTAGTCATGAACTTGGTACACATAAACATCATCCGCAACAATATCCTATGATCAACATAAATCCAGATGATCCGTTCGAGGATAACGCAGAAAAAATAAGACGTATCTACGCCAGTCTTCCACAAAAAGTATTCATGTGGCCTGCCAATTACAACGATGTCAACATCATCACTGTTACAGAAGATCTGGATATAAACATGCAATAATCTTTGTATACAAAACTACTTTTTTGTTGCCAACAAATGAAAATTGATACTTCTTAGACACAAACAACCATGTTATCTTTGTTTCGCAAACAACGTCAATTATATATACCTCCAGATATTGCCAGGTTGGTAGCCGAATATTCTTCGGGTGAAGAATATCTTGCCATGCGGCATATAGTTAGAGATATACCAAATGACAACATTGGCCGGCTATATCGCAAGCAGTATTTCGATGAAACAGATGTAGAATGGTTATGTCGACATAGATTTGCTAGAAAACTAAAAACATACAACTGTGACATTCATTCCGCAGCAAAAAAATATCCTATGGCCCGTCTAATTATTGAGATGCGATGTCATGGTACATTAGAAATACCATACCATCAAGATTACTCGACAGATCCGGAAACAGCCTACATGTTCTTCAAACATAATGGCTGTGTTCGTGATAGAAAACTGGAGAAAATAATATCCACACATCCAAGATGGGCATATCTGTATTCTAATAAAGTCTTCGGCAAAAAAGGATGGCCGGAAGCCGAATGGGTAATCATGTCACACAGAGAATATTGTTACTTGTATACCAAACATGTCCTCGATTTTCCTACATGTTTCGCGTCGAAGGTTATTTTAGATATCAATCTTGACGACGACATTTCAAAGGAATATCGTACATTTCGCCGTGATAAATATTGTAGTGCATTCTGGGTACCAGTATGTTGTGTTTCGTGTTGTATATATATTGCTATGCTGCCAGTGACATTTTTCTTGTGTTTATTCGCTGCATTCCATGTTATCTAGGTGATATAATACTATGCGACCAAAAAAATTAGGTATCCATATCATCAACAGTATTCTTTGCGACGATATCAAGTATCTCTTTCGCGATACTATCTATATAAACAACCTTATACTTATCACAATAATACTCGATCTCTGGGAAAGTAACTTCCCCGAAATCTATTTTTTTTGCCAAACCAATATTGTTTGCCACAGCCCTAATTGTTGAGTAAACATTATTGACAGACCCGAGGCCACGCTCATAATGAACATATGGTAGCGGGAGCATCATTTTGGAGCCTTTAAAATTACAGAAGCCGTACTTACCAGATGACAAGTGATCGTATACTTCAAACATTCCGTCTAAGCAGGTTTTTTTTAAAATATATTGCATTGCTTGCAACATTGTATTGTGTGATTCGGTAAATCTACATGGCATAAGTTCGGAAATATCTCTTAGTAACGCAAGATTAATACATTCATTGATACTGAATTTCTTCGGCACCGTAAAACTAAGAATATCTTTAAGTATCTTATCCCGTGTCTGGATCATTTCATCATGCACAGGATGTATGTGCATATCAACAAACTTCAGAAGCATGAACCTCTCAACAACATTGATGTCATATAGAAGTTTTGCAGTAAAATTACTGTCATACACGCTCAGAAATATGACTTTGATCATATGAATCATTCTTTGTGGATTGTTTGGTTTAAAGCCATCTATTCCGATATCTATCATTAAGGATCCGGGAATGCCTGTCAGTGTTTGCGGCATTATTTCTTGCAACATTTTTTTAACGACATACAGATCTTCTCCGCATAACGTCATATGCATGTATTCTAGTCCCGCGTTATTTTGATTGATAACTAAGTCGTGAATGTTCATTGTATACTCTTATCGATAGCAATCAATTTTTCTTTGGGGTACTTTCCTCAAACAAAAAAATTACTCTTCGGTAAGACCCTCACAGAATTTGCTGGTTTTGTACCATTCCAAGAAACCATCTTTGTCGGCAGTAACTGGCATACTTGTACCATTTATTTGGAACGTAAACACCTCCATGTCAGTCCATGCGTATTTCATCAATCTATCATAATTTTCCTGATCAAGTTCAATATTACGCCATGGCTTAGGTGTATTGGAATCGTAATAATCATGATGTGCGTATAAAAACCTATCATTCAATACTATCCCAAATATTTTCATGAGAACTATCAAATCAACATTTTTATGTTGCGCATTCTTACATACAGGATGGTTATCCAGATCACAGAATGATTCTCTTGTCATCCCTGGACGTAACTTACCGTAACAACCCATTATTTTTGCGCCTTTTTCTGGATCTATGCACCACTTGACTTCATCCCAAAACGGCATGTAGATTTCATATCCACGACATGCGTATTTGATCATACGATAAACATATGATTTAGATGCTTGCATGCAATCAAAGTAATTCATTTTCTTACGTCTTGCGCATAATCCCATGGTTGTCGTCCAAAGAGTTTCTGTTACTGGATTATATAAAACCTGACAACAATCGATATCAAAATGATGCAATATAGATGTCGGACTAGAATGCTTCATAGTCACAATCTGAATATTTATGCTTTCATCCATGGCTATTTTTTGATGTTCGCGACTTTGCTCATGAAACATCTTCAAACAATCATGTGGTATATTATATGTGATGTTTATAGCATGTTCACTCAGAGTCATGCGCTCTTTCAAAGAGTCGTTTTTATTCATCTTTGTAATACGTTCTACAATAGCATCTTTATTGACGACGAACACATCGCAGTCATTCGGCCTAAGAACATAACCAGCCAAATACATTGCAAATGAACCAGCTATATAACATATTTCTTCGTCACATACACCAAGTTCATCTCGCAAGAAATTAAGTACCAATGCACGTGCATTAATATCGCATGTTATTTGTGTGCCGCACACCCGTAAACCAGGCTTCAAGACATGAAGATCCTCTGCAGTCTCTATACATTCTAACCCAGAGAATGGGGATTTGATATCAAACAATCGATAGTTATCTCGCCAGAATTGATTAATAACTTTGTATACAAAAACATCAGACGGGTATTCGCAGACATTGTCATGTCCCATGTAACTCAAGAAGTCTACGAATTCGTCGTAGTCTGAAATGTCGCCTCCAAATATAGGCATAGGGTCAACAATGTTGCCATTCAAGATATTTGAGTAAATATGAAACAGATCGCTTCTGCCAAGATCGTCAAATACTATTGCACCATTTATAGTGTCTACGCCAACTTTAGTATCAAGCATCGTGCCCAACATAGGCGACCATTTGACCGTCTTTGCTGAAATACTCAACGCAGATTTATCACTGATGCATATAAAATCAATAGACATTTTTTTGTGCCGTGTGTATTTCCTATACAAAAAGATCAATTTTCGAAAATTGATGCCAACGAATATCAATCAAAAAAGATGTCTACTTCGTCTACTTCGTCTGGTGCATGTTTCATGTGTCCGATTCTCATGGAATCGAATGTATACCAAGGTACGCATTGCTCTGTGTGTGGGTCGGCAATCCGTATTTACGGTCCTGGAGATATTGCTGGGGCTGAAAACTATCTCAAGAAAACATCGCGAGGTATACAATACAATAAAATATATTCCAGTTATAAGTTTGATGATTTGGCAAAATTCGGCTGTGATTTTTATGCCATAGGAGATTTTTATCAAGGAAAATTCCACGACGAATGTTTTGTAAGCCTTTATACTAGCCGTGAGATTACAGCCATATATGGTATAGATATGTCTATTTTAGAGAAGCTTCGTATCCCTATTGTAAATAAAAATAAACAATTACAAAGTACTGCGATGGTGTATAGTCTTTTCGAACTTAGTAGAATATATAGGGATGAAAAATCGCACGTCCCTCCATGTACAGATGTAATCGCCAATTACTTACGCCACAAAAAATATGCTGAGATACTTGCAGAGCAGAAAAATTAGACTTTCAGCGATACATAGTCACTGCACATATTTTTTTATCTCATTTAGCCTGTGAAAATGCCTGTGATGATGCTATCACTTACCTTTGTTGGTTTCTTTGGATAACACATACTATCAGATTTACTGAAAAAGTATCCATTGCAATCTGGTCCGGCAGATAAACACAGATCCTCACACCCAGAAATATCAGTTGTTGCTTTTGATAATCCGGCAATATCATGTCCGGGATAGTCACCATCTACACGAATAAAGTGCCCCGTATTAGGATTATATAATCCAAATGTTCCATTTCCTGTGTTAATCGGTTTTGTCGTCGTGCATTTTCTTGTAGATTCATCATATTTTGCGATTTTGGAACCAGCAACTTGCGCCATTGCCATACACAAGTTGAATCCATCTAATCCCTGTGCAATATCGAAATCAGATCCTCCGTCCCAAATATAACTACGCATGCTCAACCAATTAGGCATGGGCGATGTTTCATATCCCGAATGTGCTCCTGTATATGGTTGCAATGGTGTAGTTGTGGTCGATGTATTTGTGCTGGATTTGCTACCAGATGCATCTGTGCCTGTTTTTGGTGTTGTGTTCGTTGGAGGCGTTGATACCGGAGGTGTGTATGGTAACATTGGAACTTCATTCGCAGCAGCATTTTGTGCATCTATCGCAGCTTGTTTCTGTGCCATCAAATCTATTTGTTTCTGTGTTGCTGCATCATTAGTTTTTTTGATGTACCAAATTATTCCGCCAATACCTACCAATAAAATTATGACTAGTATACCTATCGCAAGAATTAAGCCGCCTGACATGTTATTTTATAGTGACCAAAAAAATGTCTAGATATATGCATACTTGACATTGACGATGCTAACTAATATCTGTGAGCTTCTGCCAAACATAAATTGTAGACTGTGTTCCTCGTATTTCATGATTTGATCATAATGTCCCAAAGTGATTTTTATATCTTTCGACGCTTGATGACTTCTGTATGTGACTATATTTTCGTGGCGACTTATGAAGTCAAATCTTGCTTCAATTCCTGATGAGTCAGTAATTTTTATTATACTTCCGGATCCCATAATGCCGCCAGTGAATACTATATCATTAGTGGGATTCAAAGTAATTCGTAGTGGACGATACAGATCCAAATAGTATGCCTTCGCCAATCTTGTGACATCTATTAACAATAAATCCGTACAGTATGTTTCGATAATATCGAGCAGCGACAGATAGTCTTCGTATGACAGCTGCCCTAACGCAGTACGATACTGGTGGGTTCTGTCGACAAGATATAACATCCTTTTTACTGCATTACTACGGCATTTTATTTTATACAAGCCGTCACTAAAATGTTCTGAGTGCACGAATTTTGATACTATCTCAGATGTTACTGTATTAAGATCGAACTGGAGATCTAATATATTTGTCGTCATATCTTGAAGAAAGATGTCTTGTATAAGGTTTATTTTTTTGATGTGTGCATCAATTTTGAGCGCTCAAAATTGATTTGATGTTTCTCCGACAAAATCATTAAAATGAACGATTACCAGTATCTTATCCATGGCACAGATGTATATATTCCAAAGATTATCTTTGACGGCTCAAATAATATAGAGGCGTATTCATATACTGACAAAACGGTTTTGGTGCGTACATTCGGCAATCCAGATCGCTGCTCCTTAACAGGCGTTACTATTAAGAACTATGAATACATTAAATGGTACTGCATAGAGGCTGATGACTCTCGTCTACAGGAAATATACAAAGTTTTGATGGTCAAAAAAGAGATCGGCATAATTAAGCAACATTCAACACAAAATCTGCGAACATTCATGACATTGTATTATGAACCTTCGGACAATTGATATCTTTAGAATCTAAAATCACGGGCTTTCTTTGGCAAATGTAGCACATAATTTTTTTCATCGCGATATATTGGTGCTATTAACATGGCACGTTCACCTGAGTTAGGATAATCTTCAGAGTAATATTCCGATGTAGTCTTATAACACACGTTATATATGTATGCGTTAGCCGTAGTTTTATCTAATCTTCCACGCGCAGCATCAAGCATTTCATTGTAACTTGTCAAACCAAGAGCCTTATTTCGAGTAGCACTCAGCAAATAGGCATATTCTCTTGCGCCTATTAGGTTGTCTTTTACTGCATTCAAGAACGCGGAACTTCTCAAACACATCGTAGGAGCAACAATACGATATATTGTCTTTGCGCAGATTTCACGCAACAAAACATGATCATCTCTCAATGATAGAAGTTCGACAAACTTATTTTTTTGTCTAAATGACCAGGAATTGAACGCAGCAATTATACTAGTGGTGTCTCCGACGTGAGCTAGAAGCATAGCAATAACGAATGTATCGATGCTTGCACCAATGAGTATTTTACATACTATGTCGCCGTTATACCGCAACATGCTATACAAAGCATTATTTTTCTCTTGGCTGAATGTATCCATTTTTCGTACAAAATTAACTATGTCGGTCCTTTCTTTTTTGATGTCGACTGAATATTCATTGAACCATGTCTTACATGTCATGGTGATATTCAATCGCTGTATTGGATTGCAAAATTTGATAACATCATCCATTAGCCCAGACTGTAATTGACATGCGAACATGAAACATTCATCTGTGTTCTCGGCGACTATATTGATTAGCTCGATATTTGGAGTATTCATTGTTTGAGAGAATCACGCAATAATTACTTAATGCAAATGATCTTCAAATTTATTTGGCGCAAAAAATAAATACTTTGATGCTTTTATGCTTTTATGTCTATATATCGATCTCGATCAATGATCTATCCTTGTTATCAAGATAGGCATACATAGTTGCTGTGGCCATGTCTAATGTTTTGTCTTCGCGGATAGATATCACAATACTAGAAGAATCTATATTATCATCTATGGTTGGGTATACACAACCGACATTCACCGCGATGCTGTCTTCATCATCGAGTTCATATACTTCGATTAGAACGCTGGTCATAACGCATATGCAGTCATCACTCGCATACATACATTTGGGCAATTCTCTAGTATGTATTCCATAATCATATATTTTTTTGATATCCTTGCGTAATATCTCAACACGATAAACACTAGAAAGCTGATTGACCACAAGAATAAATTGGTCGTTTTCATATGCTTCGATGAAATCCCCGCGACAAACTGACTCACCATATATACAGATTTCATCGTGTGTGATACTAATGTCGTTTTTTGAGTACATTTTATTTGTTGTAACTAGAGATATGGCATTCAATTTTTGTCTGCATGCACACAAACAAAAAATTAGTCGTGTTGAACATCACATTCAACACATACTATTTGGACGTCGTATAACCTTTGTACAATACGCATTGGCCAAGTCATCATTAATTTGATTTGCCTAGCATCCATTGGCGGTGGTATTTCTATGGCAAACTTCAAAAGATTCTTGTAACGTTTCTCCGTTATATGTTTGCTTTCATTATGATTATCCATCACCTGCTTTGTATCAGCTCCGATAATATTGAAGCCGTTTTTATGCGCCTGATGTAAGCACATAGAACATCCATCGGTATAATCACGTACGACCATATAATAATCTTTACCAAATATAGCAAATCGAACTTCTGGTCCTGCTGAGTATTTGATAGTAAACTGCTTGATGTCGTTGATATAGAATTTTTCAATACGATCATCTAATGACGCTCTATAGATAAAATCATATACATCGTCTATCATTGAGTTATAATACCATACTCTGTGTGGGTAGTTCGTCCAATACACCTCAGGCAATAATTTAGAGAAATCTTCTGCTAATGGTTCTGTCATAGTTCCGTCTGCAATGATTTCTCTCGGATTGATATATCCGGCATCGACTCTATATAATGCACCATTCAACACACCGTAATAATATTGTGTGCCTTCAATATCTGTCGGATGTCTAATTGTGGATATATCAGATGCGATAGTTAGCTTCGATGTAGTTTGTATTGCGGATGCCATGTAGTTTCATCGACAAAAAATAATCAATTTTATTCTGCGCGATTGTACTCAATTGAATTAATATATATGGCGGCTAGTTTGTGTACTTTCTCCATGTATGGTGGTATGCTACCTAAAGCCTCTCTACCAAGTAAATTGTATGATAACAACTCTAGAATCCATTTCTCGACATTTATGTTGCCGCTGTAGATTGCCTCGAATACATCGGAACGAACATAATGATACAATAAATATACAACTAGATCCACCATATTTTTTTCTCGTATTTCTTCTAAAATAAACTTGTAATCATCCAACTCAAGCATATCTTTGGGATGTTTGCAACTGTATTCGGTAATAGCCCATTGAAACATCAACATATTTGTTTTGCTCAGGTTTATGATGGTATCATATTCTTTATGGCGGAACATCATATGTATTTTTTCACCGGTCAATACTCCATTTTCAATGATATAGTCGCTTGTATTGCGGCACTTTTTTGATAATGCCAAGCCATATAATTCGGCATACATCAAATTCATAGCATCCATTTTTATGACTTCTTGTGGTATTTCATTACCATCTTCGAACACGGTTACGTATGGAACATGTGTCTTGCCGCCATTGATACGTTTCAATAAAAACATTGCGATGTAATCGGCACCATGTAACAGTGCGATTTTAACATGTTCCAAGGTGACGCATTCTGTTAGGTCAACTATATTGGTCAAGTCGTCTACAAATGTTGTTACTGCTGGCGGGTTGTACATTATCATCCATGCCAACACAGCTATTTTCTGTGGAATAGACATGCTCACACACTGCAATGCACAGGCCACATAAGGACTGTCTTTGAGAATATTCTGCAAATCTATGATCTTAATTCCATGAACACATGTCTTATAGAATGCTTTGTTGAGACGGTAAATGTCGATATTTCTAGAATACGAAAATATGGTATCAATAAATGTAGTTGTGTTAGTTGTACTTGTTGCGGACATTATGATTGACTTGTTATTTTTTTCGTCACAGTCAATTTTGGTCGCTTGATTATGAAAAAAATAAACATGCGCGATGAAAGCTATTCATTATTTTTATGCACACGGATAGCATCTATGATAGGTTTTAGTGTTGGTCTTGGATCATAACTTGATATACTAAGAACTATCTCAGATATTTTGTCAATAATTTCCACACTAAGACATTCTATTCGTTGTTTATATATCGCAATAAACACATCGAGTCTTTCATAATGATATGCTATCTGCGCTAGCCTACAAATGTCTTCATTGTCATTTGCCATAAGATTCAACATAAATACGTAATCAGTCATACACATGTGTAATGGACTACAACAGCATGCTAATAACTCAAGCGCGAATGAAAGTTCTGCCTTTCTTGTTTGATACAGATACTGAATAGAGGCATATTGTTCCATTTCTATCATGATCTGTAGAGTTGTTTCTGTGATCTGCCCATTTTCAATGATATATTCTTCTGTTTTGGGGCAGTTATATTCTATAGCCATTTTGTATACCCGACTGAAATCATAGTTATCATTCATACACCACCTACCGCGACCCTGGTATTCGAAGTGCGTCTTTCCACCATTAAATGCCTTCAAAATTGTGACTGCAAGAGAATCTCTACCGTGTTTGATAGCAATACGAACATGTCTTAAATCAATACATATCCCTCCAAACATACTGGTTATTGTCTGCTCTGAGGCATACATAATGGCCCAATCAAAGAGCATGCCTTTGTGGTACATTTTTTTCTTTGGTAACTCAGAAACAATTTTCACATAATAGCTATCTTTTGTCAGATTTTTATGCAATCCATCAAACCAAACTTCAAGGATAAACTCACGATAAAGATATTTATTGAGCATATACTTGTCGCTTGGTAACATGAAAGACAGTATTATGCCGACAGTGTCTGGGTTCATTTTATTTGATGTAACCACTTGCCGATGATTCAAATTTGTTTGTTGTAAAACAATCACACCAAAAAAATCAATGACATACAATAATTATATCCATCATTTTTCGTGATGTATCTATTTTATATTTTTTGCTACAGATGATTTTGATATGTTCGACCGCAATTTTACCATTGAGACAAGAATATATCTGCATACTTCCATGAAATAAATCTCTTATGTAGCTCCCATATGGCATATGCCTAATCGTCTGGGCAGGAAGTACGCCATTTGCACGCAACAAATTAAAACCGTTTTTAGTTATCATATGCGTAATTTTGATGATATCATCTCCAAAATAGTACTCATAAGTATAAACAAATGAACCAATCTTGATCGTAATATAGTCAGTACAAGCATTGTGGCGAACCTTTATAAGTAAAGTATTATCCTTAATCCAGCAACTTAATGTATTTGGTCGATTAATTATATATGCGGCCAAATCATACCATGTGTCGATTACGGCATTAAAGTAAAACAATGGCAATTGATTATATACCCATTCCCATGAATCCTTTATTTTTTTGGTTTCTGTAATAGGAACATTAACAAAATCTCCATAACGTGTTATCTCTGTAAATATTTCACTACCGGAATCTTGTATAAATCCGCGACCATTATATATTCCGAATAATGGTGATACTTTATAGTATTCACATTGTCGAGCAGGTTTATTGATGCTGAGTGCTTTATAGTCATCTGACATTGACGTTTTATTTAGTGTGCCATCAAATCAATTTTCTCAAGAAAAAAATAGATAGCTTTCTACAGCACAATCCGGACACATAAATTCTATCTGGCATCTAAAGCAGACTCCTACACCACATACACAGCAAGGATCAATATTTTTTGTATGTACATAATGATTGTCATGCCAGCATACCACATAGAGTTTACATAATTCTGAGTAATTGCTCAGACCACACGCTATGACTGTATCTGGTGGATAAGCATCAGCATCTAACTCACATATTATTTTAATATCTCCTGGCATTACACGTTTTGACATTCTTGTTGTTTTGATGTTTTGTTTTGGATGTCAATTTTGAACGTCTCAATGAAATTATTGGAGGCTTTGTTGGCAATGTGTCATTTATTGATCTAAGACTAGCCAATGATACTCTAATACACATACCGTGCGGATCTCCATTTTCTTGCGGTAAGTAAATATAATCATCATCTCGATGAAATTGTGGTATACATTGTATACGAGGCATTGCTTCATAATCTGCGCGACTTGCGCTTGACATAGCTCTGTGGTATTCAAAAAAATAACATCAATTTTGTGTTACAATACAGATGTCACCTGGCATCTTTTTGGTGATATTTATCTTTGCTGTTAACTCTCGCCTGATGTTGGCTGCTGTAATTCTGCCCGAATACATATAATATTTCTTGAGAAGCTTCTCTTCTTTTTTAGTACTTTCGACTTCATCTCGTTTAGATCTAGATCCTCCATAACAGCCGCATAAAAGCATGCAAAAACTATTCATTGGAATCTTATAAAAATTTTTATTAGTGAAAGCACCGAATGATAACTCAGCATATGATATTTTGTCTGGTATCATTTTGATGTATGACGTGCCAAAATGTTTTTTGATTTGTATCAAAACAGATTTACCAGGTCTTATGTACAATGTTTCGAATTCAGACCTAGTACACATCCAAGCTACTAAGTCATACCAGTTATCTATCAATGAATTATAGTATATCACTTTATCAGCCGCATTTTTATACCACGTCAATATATTATATAATCTATTAGATCGCCTTTTGCCTATATTGCTAGCTTCAGCATATCCGTTTATCTCTCGCATACTTTTTCTTCCCGTATAATGTGTAAATAATTTGTCCGTGCCATATTCTACAGCATAATATTTGTCTGGTTTATTGATGGTGTCATATACGGAATTTAAGTGCAATCTAATAGACATTCTTTTTTGTTGGAAAGGACGTATATTAATGACTGTGCTATGCGTCAATTTTTGACTTATTGCAAAAGGACATAAAATTGATCCTATCTGTCAGTCAAGAAAAATTAGGTATGCAAAACACACAACACACAAAGCGAGCACGATATACATCGAGCGACTTAATGTCGTTCATCAATAAAGTATTGTTTGTGGCCGACTTTGATGTACTGCAAAAAATATACATTCACTCCGCGGGACTGTATCTTGTGGAAGAGCTTACCTGTAATGATATTGATGGTAGCATCGAAGAAATCGGATATTGGTGCGTAACAATCAAATTCTGTGATTCTAATATATACCTAGAATATTGCTCGAGCACGTATCCTGGTAAAAAATCCGTCAACATGTGCATCATGCCAGATCTTGTAGAATACATTAACAACTATATTTTTGTAGACTTCGACATTATCGAGCCAGAAGGAATTATATACGGAATCAACCCTCCAAGTTGTCCTCTGAATATTGGGCAACTATATACTCCGATTTTTGACTATAGTTGTATTCCGAATGATTTGTCTGAAGATAGCGCACGGCTCATAGCAGAACTTTCC